>ENA-OUQF01000178-OUQF01000178.1-human-gut-metagenome-genome-assembly--contig:-NODE-178-length-60055-cov-23.749517_pt1 | contig 60055 bp, 57 predicted proteins | sample MGYA00237947_ERZ548826 | MGnify/ENA primary metagenome ERZ548826 (study PRJEB26490, sample SAMN05194701) | human gut metagenome | biome: terrestrial biome; feature: human-associated habitat; material... | reverse complement strand
TGGCGGTCTATCTCTTGTTTTCGGTTGCTTGCTTCCTTACCGTACATGAGCATTGTCGGCGGGATTGAAGGTATTTCCCACACTGTAAGTACCTGCACCGCCGTTCCACATGATCCATGCAACCGGTGTGCCTTCCTCGTAAGTCTCAATGCCTTCCCACATCTCAGGTGCCTCTTCGTATGCCGCCTGCATCTGAGCCTGCACGGTCTCAACATAGTTTTCCGCCTTGCTTTCTTCTGCATAACATCTGCCTGTGTATAGATCGGTAATGTCGCTGTTCACCATGGTAAGCTCGTCTTTTTTGTAAAAATCATTGCAGGACCAGAGAACGGGAACATAGTTGTAAACATCACAGTTGCCCAAAAGATTGGTCGTATATTCCACCGTGTTGTTTTTCAGAATGCCTGCTCCGCCATCTACCATCAGGGCAGCATATTCCCCGATAATTACGCCATAACCGGCATCGGTAAGCTTTGTCAGCTTCGCAAAGTCCGCATTCATGTCTTCATAGTCTTTTTTGATGCCCCAGTCAGCCTGCTTTTCACCCATACAGTAAGTGCTGGGGGAATAGTAATGCACAGATACCAGCATTTTGCCGGGCAAAGTATCCGTGGGCATCACAAATCTGCTGTCCACTGTTTTGTCAAAATTGGTATCATAACCGGCAATCAGAAGAAATCTCTCCGCGTTCTTGCCGCCGGAATTTCTCACAATGTCCACAAACTTCTGATTGACGGCGGTGTTCAGCTTGTAACACTCTTCAACCGTGAGACTGCCGGAATCAGCCCAGTCACCCGTATAATTGAATCTGTCGCCCAGTTCCTCGTTTGCGGATTCAAAAATAAGCAGTTCAGAATAATCCTTAAAGTAGTCCGCCACCTGCGTCCAGATATTCTCATAGATTTTCCATGCCCTGTCCACATCCTCCTGTTTGTTGGAGCCAAACATGGCATACCAGCCGCCGTCCCAGTGGTCGTTTACAATAACGAACATTTCCGCATCAATGGCATACTGCACAACTTCCGCCACACGCTCCAGATAAGCAGGGTTGATCGTGAAATCTCCGGATTCATAGTCCATTGTGTTCGTCCATGCCACCGGAATACGCAATGTGTCAAAGCCCGCATTTTTCATTCCGAGAATCATTTCCTTCGTGGTGACAGGCTGTCCCCAGAAGGTTTCGTAGGTGGACACTTCCGCGGTGGTGCCAAAGGAGCCTTTTCCGTATGCTTCAAGCGTATTTCCCAGATTGATGCCGTTGCCCATGTATTTGGAAAGGGTCAGCGCATCCATGTTCTTGAAATCCAGATCGCTGAATTTGGCAGTATTCACATAGGTATTCCCTGTCTTAACAGTCTCGGAGGGTTCCGCCTTGGGTGCGTCACCTTCCCACTCCATATCGGAAAGAGTGAATGTAACCGTAATTTTCTTTGCATCGGTAATGGTTGTAAAGTTTACAACATGCTCTGATGTCGCCGACACTTCCGCTACCTGGGAACCGTCCCAGCCGTTGATGGGGTCGTTGGTATCAAAGATACCGGAGGACTTGATCGCAGACTTCTTTTCTGTCTGCGTGACAGTAAGTTCCTGACCGTCCACATTCACGGAATCAAAGAAAATATTGCAGGCTTTGATCGTAGACTGGGTTCCTTTTGCCACACCCATATCCAGAATATAAACCGCCGTAAGGTTTGTCAGGCTGTTCACACCTGCAGCAACCGCCTTGTCGGAAAGGTCTGTCGCACAGTCGAAGGATAAGGTATACTGCCCTTCTCCCGTCACCAGAATGGATTCTCCCGATTCATTGTCATAGTAGCTGTGGTCTGCATCATTATAATATACATTCAATGCGATCTCCAAAGCCTTACTTTCGGGAGCGGGAGTTTCCGTTTCCCCACTTGTCTTTTCACCTGTTTCTACTGTCCCGGTGTCTCCGGTAGCCGCTGTATTGCCACAGGCAGTCAGCGCTAGAGACATTGCCAGAACGATCGCCGTTACGGCACTTTTCACTTTTTTCTTTACCATAATTTTACCTTCCAATTCCATGAGTAATTTCCCACACATTCTCTGCGGGCCATAACCGTATCATCGGTCGTCTTATGGTAAAAAATATACCACTCATTGTCAATAAATGCAACAACGCCATGGACATTCCCTTCGGATAATCCATGGCGTTATGAACAATATAACCTCTTTTTACATCAATAGGGGAACTCCTCCAATGTCACCGATTGCAGCTTGTAGCCTTCACCCGTAATTTCATAGGTGAACACAAAGCACCAGCCTAAGCAGTATTCACTGTACCCAGATTCGATCTGTGCCGCATAGCGCAGCGTGACGGAGCCGTCGTCCGCCTGCATGTAACGGACTGCCTGACTTTGCAGATTAGGCTGCTCTATGTATCCGCGCCCATACTCCGTCACCTTGCCATTCTCGTCATAAATGCCCAATTCCTGTGCCAGCTCCGAAAAAGAGGTCTGCATCTGTACAGTCTCATCAATGTCGTATGCCGGCATTGCCACATGGATCCGGTAATCGTCCTCGTAGCTCACCGTAAAAGGAAATTCCTCCAGAGATCCGCTCCGCCATGTTACATCTCCCAATTCCCGATAACCGCCCGCTCCGTCCGACAAGTATACCTCCTGCCGTATCTGCGCCGGGTATGCCTCCCCCTTCATCAGGACATCCGGCTCCCCGTCGCCGTTCAGATCCGCAACATATACCTGCGGATTCTCGCCGCCCCGGGGATAATAATCCCCGAAGGAATAGGGATATTCCTGCCCGTTCAGCAGAATCTTTCCGGGCTTTTGCTCATCCTCCACCCACATTTTCAGGAAATCTTCATTCTCCGGCAGCCGATACACGTAGGAAACAAATTCCTCGCCCTCGTTCCATTCCTCCGTGGTGGTTTCCATGGGAAGCTCGCCCGGAAGCGTCTGCAGCCTCCGCTCCGTGTAGTCCGGTGCGGTTTGATCCGGCTCCCCCGCTGTCACATTCGGCTCTGTCACCACCGTATCCGTCCCTGTCACCACCGCATCCGGCTCTGTCACCGCCTTACCGCATGCGCTCATTCCCACAACGCTGATGAGACCTATCAGATACCATATTTTTCTCTTCATTTGTTCCCTCATTTCCGCGCATGTCTTTTGCGCATAACGAGTTTGTGTCAAGTGCGCGCAGACACAAATCTCGTGATTGAAAAATTCTATTTTTCAATCTTTCCCCTCCTCCTCCACAACACGCATTCCGTCTGACAGCGTTACGTCATAGCATGCCACCACTTTTTCCTGCTCCGACAATCCACCTGCGACTTTTATCTTCCCCTCCCCTGCTCCGGCAATTTCAACCGGCTTAAGTCTTACGATTTCGTAGCTGCCGTAAGGAACCTCCTCCGTCTGGACAGTATAAATCATCCTATCCTTTACCGCTTCCTCGGGAATCAGCAGAAATCTCTCCTGTCTTACGACATCCGTCTGTACGCCGTTCACATCCGCAACTTCCCATATTTCCTCTATGTACGGCTCCGGCAAAATCGCCTCTACTTTGATCCGCGACAGGCTGTCAATTTTCTGATGCAGAAATGTTCCCAGAAGCATTGTTCCGAAAAACAGTATCATGCCTGCCCACAATAATTTCTTTCTCATGCTTTTGGCACCTCTCACCTGTTTTTATGGTTGCAGATAGCCCATTCCCTCAATCAGCTCCTCTTTGAAAAAGCCATACAGCAAAAGTAAGGGAATCGTACAAATAATACCCACCGCATAAATCAAATGTTTCTCTCCGTCCGCCAGACTTTCTATCAAAACAGACAATGTTTTCCATTTCTCCTGCTTTACAAAATAGAGCGGTTGCTCCACCATGTTAAATCCTTCCGCAAACATGAAAACAAATACGGCAGCCATACATGCCCGCATTTGTGGCATGATAACCCACCCCAGAATCCGACAGACCGAACTTGTTTCCAGCCGGGCGGCTTCCCATCCCTCATACGGAACAGTTTCCATGTACTGGTACATCAGATAAATTGCAAAAGGTGAAAAAATCATGGGAAGTACCAATGCGCTGAAGGTGTCCAAAAGTTTCAGGTCGCGCAGACCGATATAATTTGGCAGCAATGTGACCTGCAACGGCATCAGCATCAGCAGAAGCAGTAAAAACAAAAATGCTTTTTTATGCTTGAGCCTGCCTACTCTCATTCCAAACGCCGCCAGCAAAGCCACAGCCACAGATCCCACACCTATCGTGACCGCGACCCCCAGTGAAAGCCAGAATTTAGGATAAAACCAAAAATCTTCAATCAGAACTTTGTGAAAATCTCCCGGTGATGCCTGTCGCAGCATCATAAGAATCGGAAGCAAAACGCTGCATAGCAACATTATCTGAAATCCCCACAAGACAACCCCTATTATTTTTTTCCGCATACAGCCTCCCGTTCCCCCAAAACTCTTTCCAAGAGAACCACAATTCCCGCCAACAGCACTGTCACGATGACAGAAGCGGCAGCCATGGACTGATACTTCAACTTCAAAAACTGATTATTCATATAGTATTGCAGGGTATAGCTGTAATCAGGCGGATAGTTTGCATTGTAATACAGAAAGCTTTCGCGGAACGTCCGAAAACAATACACAATTCCCAGCACAACCGTAAAAAGCAATGGTTTCCTGCAAAGCGGCAATATGATTTTTCTGCAAATCACATACATTCCCGCCCCGTCCATCCTTGCCGCTTCCTTTATCTGAGGGTCAACCGTGGAAAATGCCGCCGTGAGAATCACGACACCCATACCCACATACTTCCACAGAAACATGCCATACACAGGAAATGGATTGTCTATTTTCCCAAAAAGAATGCTGAAAGCCGCAACGACTCCGGCAGAAGGCAACAGCAGAGGGAGGATACTCATCCTGTGCAACAGTTTTCCGGTTCTTCCCCTCTGCATGCAGAATACAGAAATTACAATTGACAGAATCACGAAAAGCGGCACGCAAATCAGAATCATCAGCAACGTATTCCAACATGCCAGTTGAAAATAGGGATTTTCCAAAACTTCCCTGTAATTCCGCAATCCCACGAATCGCTTTTGGTATTGGCTTTTCACTACGGAATAAAGAATAACCTTTCCGTAAGGTATCAGGTAAAACAGTAAGAGTCCCACCGCAGCAGGCAGCAGACAAAATTTAACTTTAGCAGCAAATTTATTCCCCAAAATACATACTCACTTTCCGATCCAGTTCTGTAACTACCGTCTCCCTGTTCAATTCAGTACCTTCGCAATACCGATAATAAATATCAAACAATCCCTTCGGAAGTCCAAACACGATGTTTCCACGGGCGTACAGGTCAAACAATTCCCTTGAATAACCATCCTTGGGATAGATATTCTGATCCGCCGATAAGTGTCTTCTGTAATTTGCAATATATGTTTCTGACATATCTGTCACATATTTCAGGACGCCCTCGGGATCAGGAGCGTTAGGGTTGATAATCAATATGTCCGCAGACACCTGCACCGCGGGATTTTCCCCGGAAATGCCGGGCACAGGGCAAACATGAAAGCCATCAGCGCCCAAGTATTTTTCATAATCCCAGTTCGTACCTCTTACCTCTTCAAGGTAAAACCTCTCTACATATGCCTTTCTCTGCTTTTCATAGAGTTCGGATACCGTAAGTGTTCCGTCATTCTCCACAGCCGGATAATCCCATGCATACATGGCAACAGAGGATTTTCTGAATGGCGCAGACACTCCGTATTCACCCGTCATAAAATCCAACAGCGCTGCAAACTCCTCCGTGTCAAAAGAAAATTTCTCCTCTCCCTGTTCTTTCCAAATGTATTCTTTCAGCAAATTCTCCACAGGGTACAACAATCCATATTCCCCCGTTTTTCCCTCCTCATAGAGCTTTTTCGCCGCTGCACAAAGCCCCTCCATGTCAGTAATTTCATCCACGCGGATTCCATACTGTTTCAAATTGTTTTCGTTGTAAACAAGTCCTCTCGCATTCAGATTGAGCGGGAGCATCCAGATGTCGCCCTCATGCGCCGCCGCTTCCCTGATAAACGGATAACATTGCTCCCAATATTTCTCAATGCATTCCTCAGGTATCGGGGCATATGCCATTGCGTCCCGGATTGCAGTTGTTTCCGCCATATTGGTATTCATAATCACAAAATCATAGTCACTGTCTCCTGCCAGTACCTTGAGTGCAAGTTCATCCCACGGGATTACTTCCAGCTCTATGTTATAGCCCTCCCAGTCCGGTATATCCGATAGGACGGTAGTGTAGCCCTTCAACGGTTTGTTGTCCACCACAAAAGCAGCCGGGGGAAAGCTGTATATTTTTTCTTCTCCCGCATCCTGCACATATAACGTATCGCCCACGCTCTGCATACAGCTATCCCCTGCATACAACTGCTGGGCTGAAAACCGGGCTGCCACCTTTGGATTTTGCGGGTCTATCCTTACATATTGATCCGCCAGCAGATGTCCGTAGATTGCCCCTTCCGCCTCTGCATACACCATATCCGATAATTCACCGGTAAAATTACCGGCATACTTTTCCGAGAGCGTGCCTGTTCCCGCGTCATACCTTTGGAAACAATATTCTCCCTCATCGTCATACAGCTCTATCCAGCAGGTATCTTCACGCACATACGCGAACGTCACCACATTGTTCACAGGAATCGTTTCCAATTCACCACTGCTTATATCAAATGTCCAAAGTTTCCTTCCCCACTCCGTTCTTCCCAGAATGAACAATACATGCTCACCTGCCACCATTTTTTCCACATCTGCAATTTCTTTTATTTCCCCGCAGATCTTCTCTTCCCCTGTTTTTAAATTGACTGAAAGCAGGGTGCCTTTCAGCACCCTGCAGCAATATACCACATCATCCCTGATACACAAACCGGTCAACGCTGCCGCATTCTCCGGTTCTTCTCCGGCAAACTCCATGACCTTTTCTTTGGCATCATCCGCCGTAACCTGAAACTCCGCAACTTTCTTTCCATCGGTTGTGTACTGATAAATGGACGAACTGCCTTTCAGCGTGCAGAACAAATACCCGCCGTCCGGAGATACACAGCTTTCCGATAATCCGGAGACAGAAATACTCCCGATATCAGCTTTCCGGGACTCTGTGCCTCCCTGATCCGTTTTTCCGCAGCCGGTCAACAGCAATGCACAGATCAATAAAATATACAATCTGGGTTTCTTGTCAATAAATCTCTCCGCTTTCTCCGGTCTGCATATCATAAAATCTGCACTCCCATGTCTTTCCAGTGTCTGAACCTGCACCTTGTATCCAGTATAACATTTCCTCCGAAAGATAGAGATAGGAAACTTCATCCGCCCCAGTCTGCAAAAGCTCCGACTCACTTTTTCCGTCCCATGAACAGATTACGCATCCCTGTGACTCTTTCTTCGCATAATATAGCTTTTCTCCGTCACCGACTGCTTTTTGCGCATACACCTTCAGATCCACATCTTCCTTCGTGTCAATCTTCCAGACATGGCGTGTTGCAGTCACAACATCAAACACGCTGATCCAGTTTCCCACAATCAACGGATAGGTAGCACCCTCCCCGATATAATATAGCTGATTGAGGGACATATCATAGCCTAATAAATATCCCTGCCAGAACCACGAAACATCTGTCCCGTTAATGGCATTTCCCATCCAGAAAGTTCCATCGGTCGTATAAGAAACCATCTCCGGTTCATTGCTTCGCAAGACAACCGGCTCTGTGCCATCAAGCCCTGCACATGAAAATCCTTCCTGCCCGTTGATATATAATTTATCGTCGACAAGCAGATATTCTCCGCAGGCTTCTTCCCTGACGTTCTCCGTTTCACCCGTTTTCACGGAAATTCTTTTAATACCGATCTCACTCTCGTCAGAGTAATACAGCCAATCCGCCGCAACCTGCAGCAGGCTTCCCGTGGTCTCGCAAAGCTGCTGCCTGTTCTCGCCTTTGGGGCCTGACATATATATCCCCGTCCCGTTCAGATCCGAAAAAAAGATGTGTCCTTCTTCATCAAAGGTAAGATATCCCAAATTCAGCATGTTGGAATTGCGAATCGAGTCTTCTCTGTCTGCCCCGCAATCAAGCTCTGTCCAATCACGGACTGCCATACCGGAAAATGCTTCGGGGGCTTCTTCTTTTTCTGTTTTATGACCACATCCCGCCAAGAGCAGCAACACGGTCATAAAACAAATGATTCCGCTAACTTTCTTCCTCATTCCCCTCCTCCACCACATGCGCAACAATTAATACTGGCAAACACCGGTTTCTGCCGGACAATATGTATGTCTTTCGTATATTCCAAGTAAATTCATTGACTTTTTATTCTTAGCAATATCTTAAACCAGAAATCCCCTCAAACTCAATTGCCCTGAAACTGCTCCGGAAACTTTTTTTGGCAGCTATAATTCACAATAGGGATAGAAAGAAGGACAATACCCATGGCAAGAATATTCACAATTTCTCCGATTGAAAACAATCCCAAAACCACTGTCGTCATTTTCGCAGTTGCACAGATAGCAATAACCGAAGCAACTCCTGCTACGATCAAAATCTTTGCAACAAATCTTCAATATCATATTGACTAACTTTTTGTAGTCTAATTTTAGCAAGAAAAAGATTTTTTGTCAATATCTGCTACACATTAATGAGGGCAATTTGTATTCATGTGTGTATTTACCCATTCCCCAATCTGCAAGGCTCCGCACCGGAAACACCTTTCTGCATCATATTCCAGAGTGATGCATCCGCCGTCTGCCGTCAGCTCATGTTTCCTGTAAATACCGCTGATCCAGCTATGGGTATGCGTCTCCTCCACACTTACAGTCTCTTCCACAGGGTAAATGTTTCCCTCCTCGTCGGTAAACTGCTCATCATATAAAATGACAAAGGTCATATAGGGATTCTTTGCCCCATCCTCAGAGAAGTAACCTTTCACATTTGGAGAGAAATCGAACCCGGCTTGTTCCGACGCATCCTCGCTCCACACCACCGTTACCTTCGGATAGGCAAACACTGTCAGAGAATCCAGAAAAATCATCGCACCTGCCAGCAGTCCAACCAATATCTTCCGTGTTTTCGTACTTTTTTTCGGTTTCATAATCAATCGTATTCTTTCCTCCGCAGCCTTCCCCTGTCTTGTCAGTGTCGTGAATGCAAAAGAAGGCAATCCTGCCTCCTGCATGTTCTCCAGAAGCATCTTCGCGTAAACAGCGCGCGTTTCTTTTCCTACATCTCTCACCGCTCTCTCGTCACAGCAGATCTCGCTGATCCACTCTAGCTTTCTGCGGAGGAGATAGGAAAGGGGATTAAACCAGTGCAGACATACCACAAATGTCGCCAATTGCCTTGTGAGTACATCCAGCCTTTTGATATGCATACACTCGTGCCGTATGGTCAATTCCATCTGTTCCGCCGGCATTTGTGCATCCAGAAAAATAACGGGTCTTAGGATACCTGTTGTGAGCGCGGTTCCTTTGACGTCATACAAAAGAATATGCCGCCTGATCCTGTACTCTCTGCGAACCTTTTCGGACAATGCAAGCACTTCTTCGTCCGTAATTCTCCGCATCTTCGCAGTCAGCCTTCTCCTTTTTACCATGTATCCCACAATTCTGATACAAAGAATGCCTGCAGCCACAAGTCCCCACACCAGCACAGCGGCTATCTGCGCCCCGTATGCGCCGTTGATTCTCGTCATCCCGCCCGAAATCTCCTTCATATACACTATGGCACTAATCCCGTCCGCCGGACGCTGGGGTTCAAACGGCAGACAGTACGACAAATCCCTGTATGTCGGCTCCAGAAAGACCAGCGGAACCACATAGTAGAATATGGAAAACTTCAGAAGTACATCTATTGTTTTACTTGACACGCGCCCTTTTTCCCATCTCCACAGCACCATGGAGGCAGCCAGCATAAGGCTTCCCGCAAGAGACATCGTTATAATATACTGCATAATCCCCTCTTTTCTTCCGACAACTATTCCTGTGTCATTTCATCTATCAGCGCATCCAGCTTTTTCTTTTCCTCAGCCGTAATACTGTTTCTCCCGCTCAACGCCATACAAAACGAGCTAAGACTACCATCGTACAATTTCTCCAGAAGCTCCTCCCCCTGAAGCTTTTTGAAATCGGTTCGGGTGCCCGCCGCCGAGACAATCGATCTGGTTCTGGTAACAAGCCCCATCTCCTCCAGACGTGACAAGAATGTATTCAATGTCTGTCTTTTCCAATCCTTTCCTCTTTCGTTGAACAATTCCAATAATTGTCTGGTTTTGATGGAGTCCCCCTTTTCCCACAAAACCTCCATGATTTCCTGCTCCGTATCGGACAGACTGTACTTCAGATTCATACTTGTTTTCTTCCTTCATTCTATTATAATCGCCCCTAGTCTGTTTTTATTGTAAGACGCAATTATAGTCATGTCAATCTAAAAAGAATCCTCTATGACATGAAAAAGAGCTGTCGTACCGCGTACAACAGCCCTTCTCTTCTTATTTTTACGGACGGTAAAACTGCTCCATAAGTCCTCTGGTCAGATAATTTGCCAGCTCCAGAATCTCATTCTCCACTTCGTCAAACAGACGGACGCTCTCGTCATATTCCTTGTTCAGGTAAGCCTCGATCTGCAGCTTCAGCATATCCAGATGCCGGTTCAGCATGCTTGCAAGCTCGTCGTAGACATATTCCGAGTTGGCATTTGCCAGCATGCGGGCAATCTCCTCCGCGTTCTGGCGCCAGCGGCGCTCCAGCTGTTCTGCGCGCTGGGTATCGCCCTCCTGCATAGCCGCCATGATCTCGCCTGCCAGCGCGGTGTGCTCCGAGAGCTGCTGGGTCAGCTGGTTTACCATGCTCTGGGGATAAAACTTTGCAAACACCTCGCCGATATCCTGCGGCGTCTGCATCAGCCTCGCCTGTACTGCCGCCTGATCCGCCAGCTTGTTGAACAGGCTGCTCTCAAACAGCAGCGTCCAGAACACATGCTGCGACCAGCTCTCCCTCATGTCGTTGTTCAATGCCAGCTCATCAATCTGTATATTCTGGTTGGTTTTTCCCGTGCAGATATTCAGGCGGGTTCCCACCTGCAAATTGTAAGGATTGACACCCGGATTGCGCATGATAATGTCGGGAACCGTCGTCTGATAGCGCTGTGCCAGCCGATAGAAGGTATCTCCCTGCTGCACCACATGAATGATCGTTTTGCAAAAAGCCATATTTTGGATTTCTCCCATCTCATATTGCTTTATTATATGGCACGATCCGTTTTTTGGTGCGCATTCACCGCTCATCCGTAACGCTCTTCAAATTATGACAATGTTGTCAGGAAACGAGTGAATGCCTCTCTTCCCTCCGGGGTGCATTTATATACGCCCGCGTCCTCCAGCACCTGCATGAACACCTTACCGATTTCATCCTCGATAATCCTGTCGATGTTGGTCTCATTGATGGACGCATAGCGGGGCACAAATTCCTCCACCCAGTCCGCATGCTTTGCCAGCGTTTCGTCTGCGCGCAGGTCTGCGCCGGACAGCATTGCCTCCTTGAGCTCTGCCATCTCGCCTTTCAGGCGGGCGGGCAGAACCGCCAGACCCATAACCTCGATCAGACCGATGTTCTCCTTTTTGATATGGTGCAGCTTTGCGTGGGGATGATAAACGCCGAGCGGATGCTCCTCGGTGGTAATGTTGTTTCGCAGCACCAGATCCAGCTCGTAGTGCTCTCCCCGCTTTCTGGCAATGGGCGTGATGGTGTTGTGAGGTTCTCCGTCCGTCTCCGCATAGATGAACGCCGCCTCATCCGTATAGCCCCGCCATGCATTCAGGATTCTGTCCGCAAGTGCGATGATCCTGTCCGTATTCTCTCCGCTCAGACGGATCACGGACATGGGCCATTTTACGATACCCGCCTCCACATCCGGAAAATCCTTCACCTCAAAATGACTTTCAAGCGGCGCCTTCGCCATGGCAAACTCATAGTGTCCGCCCTGAAAATGGTCGTGGCTCAGAATGGAGCCGCCCACAATGGGCAGATCGGCGTTGGAGCCCACAAAGTAATGAGGAAACTGTTTTACAAAGTCAAACAGCTTGCAGAAGGTCGCATGCTCGATCTTCATGGGAATATGTTCACTGTTGAACACGATGCAGTGCTCATTGTAATAGACATAGGGGGAATACTGAAAGCCCCAGCTGCTTCCGTTGATGGTCACGGGTATGATGCGGTGATTCTGTCTCGCCGGATGGTTCACGCGCCCCGCATAGCCCTCGTTCTCCCGGCACAAAAGACATTTGGGATAACCGGACTGCTTTGCGTTCTTTGCCGCGGCAATCGCCTTGGGATCCTTCTCCGGCTTGGACAGATTGATGGTGATGTCAAGCTTTCCGTACGGAGTGTCCGTCACCCATTTTACATCCTTTGCAATACGGTATCTGCGGATATAGTCGGAATCCTGACTCAGCTTATAATAGTAGTCGGTCGCTGCCTCGGGGGACTTCTCCTTGTAGAGCTCCCGGAAACGGCGGATCACCTCGCCGGGGCGGGGCATCAGAAGTCCCATGATCTTCGTGTCAAACAGATCGCGGTACACCACGCTGTCGCCCGCAAGCATGCCCTCTGCTGCGGCATAATCCAGCATGTTTTTCAACACCGGCTCCAGCGCAACCCCTGCTGCCGCAGGCTCCCCATCCTCTCCCGGATCGTCCAGACCGAACAGCTCCAGCAGACGGTTTGTTGTATAAATTTCATCCTCCGGTGCAACCAGTCCCGTATCCAGACCGTAGCGCACCAGCTTTTTAATTTCTTCCTGTATCATTTCTCTCTCCATTCCGCGGACGCTCTTTACAGGCAGCAGGGACCGCCGCCAACTTCCACTACATAGAAATCTGCCGCATAGCCGATCTTTTTCAGGTAAGCGCTGCCCACCTTTTCCTTGAACGCCTCTATGGCAGCATCCTTCACAATGCTCACCGTGCAGCCGCCAAAGCCCGCGCCCGTCATACGGGAGCCGATGACGCCGTCAATCTTTCTCGCCTCGTCCACCAAGGTATCCAGCTCAATGCCGGTCACTTCATAGTCATCTCTTAAGGAATCGTGGGACTGGTTCATCAGCTCCCCGAACAGCGCAATGTTGTTCTCCTTGAGCGCCTGCACCGCCTTCACCGTACGCTGGTTCTCATAGACCGCATGTCTTGCGCGCCTGATCCGCACATCACTTCCGATTGCGTTCTTCACCGCTTCAAACTGCTCCTCGTTCAGGTCGCCCAGCGTCTTGATGTCCACTACCTTCTGCAGCTCCGCCAGCGCTTCCTCGCACTCGCTTCTGCGCTCGTTGTACTTGGAATCTCCCAGCCCTCTCTTCTTGTTGGAGCAGGCAATGACGATCTTTGCCTCCTTGAGCTGTACCGGCGCATACTTGTAGGACAGATCCGCCGTGTCGAGGAAGATTGCGCACCCTGCCTTGCCCATGGCAATGGCAAACTGATCCATGATGCCGCAGTTTACGCCGTTGAATTTGTTCTCGGAGAACTGGCCGGTCAGCGCCAGATCCTGATTGCTCACCTCAAAGCCGAACAGATCCCGCAGGATAAAGCCAGTCAGTACCTCCACGGAAGCGGAGGAGGAAAGCCCTGAGCCGTTGGGAATGTTGCCGCAGAGCAAAATGTCCATGCCGTTCGGAACCTCCATGCCCTTCTCACCGAACGCCCACATGACACCCTTGGGATAATTCGTCCAGTCCGCCTCCTTATAAGGCTTGAGATCGTCCAGTGAGGACTCGATCACGCCCAGATTTTCAAAATTCATGGAGTAGAATCTGAGCCTGCGGTCAGCTCTCTTTCTTGCAACCCCATAGGTGCCGATGGTCAGTGCGCAGGGAAATACATGCCCGCCATTGTAATCGGTGTGCTCCCCAATCAGATTGACACGCCCCGGCGCGAAGTAAACCTTTGCATCCGCAGCATCCCCAAACACTTCCGCAAACTTGTTCAATACCGTATCCTTCATTTCCATACCCATACCTCTCTTGATTCTTCTTTTTTGTTGCCCTCTATTTTCATTATATAAAAAAACAAATCGATTTCTATATCGATTTGTTTTTTGTACCTGTCAAAATGTTATATTTCAGCAATTCTTCTATCTCTCTCAGCTGCCCCTTGTCCTGCCTGCTGCCTTCCTCCCTTGCCTGCTTGCGGAAAGCCGAGGGGGACATCCCCTTCATGCCCCGGAACGCCTTGGTAAAATTCAGGGCGTCCGCATAGCCGCAGGAGAGCGCAATGCTCTCTATGGAATAGCTTGTGGACTCCAGAAGCTCCCTCGCCTTCGTGATGCGGAACGCCGTGAGAAACTGCTGGGGAGACATCCCCAGATAGTTCTGGAACAGGGTATACAGATAACTGCGGTTGATGCAGACATATTCCGCCACATCCGTCACCTTTATGGGGTCGCAGTAGTTGGTCTGGATGAACGCCACTGCCTTGCGCACATAGGCGTTCCCCCTGTCCGTCTCGTTCTGCTCCACCACATCCGAATCCGCCGCGATCAGGGACAGAAAGATGGACAAAAGCCCGTTCCGCCGCAGATCGTTCGCCATGCCGAATGTATTGTGCTCCATCATGTCGCGCACGGTGTCATAAAGCTCCTCCGACCGCCCGCTCTTAAAAATAGGGTGCCTGCCGGAAAGCCCCATGGCACGCAGACAGCCCTCCGCCTCGCTGCCGTCAAAGCCCACCCACACATAAGTCCACGGATCCTGACCGTCCGCCTGATAAAAGGCAAGCTCCTCCGGCTCGATCAGGAAGCCGTAACCTGCCTCCAGATGGTATTCCTTGTCCCGGGAGCGGAAAATCCCCCTGCCACTCAACACAAAATGGATCAGATAATGGGGTTTTACGGCAGGGCCGAAGCTGTGCAGGGGCTGCGTCTGGGAACAGCCGCAGCAGTTCACGTAGAGACTGCCTCTCTTCTCGTTGTTGAAATCCAGTTTATATGCTTTTTCCATAGGCTCTTACAGAATCATCTCTTTTGCGTCCAGATCAGCCTGTGCTCTGGCAAGATCTTCCCGGATCTTCAGGTGCTGTGGGCAGTGGGTCTCACATTTGCCGCATTTCACGCAGTTCTTCGCCTGCGCCTTCTCGCCGAGTTCCTTCTCCCACTCCCACGATACCAAATTGTAATTGCGGTACATATGGTAGGTATTCCATGCGGAAAAGCAGCCGGGAATGTTCACACCTGCGGGACAGGGCATGCAGTACCGGCAGCCGGTACAGCCATTCTGCACACGGCCGCGCAGCACGGACACCACTTCGTCTATGGTGCCTCTCTCCACATCCGTCAGCGGACGGAACTGCGCAAAGGTCTTGAGATTATCTTCAAGCTGCTCCATGTCGGACATACCGCTCAGGATCACCTTTACGTTGGGCAGGCTCCCCACCCAGCGGAGGGCAAAGGACGCTGTGCTGGCGTCCGGATCCGCAGCCCGGAGCCTGTCGGTGATGTCGTCCGAAAACTTTGCAAGGGAGCCTCCCTTGACCGGCTCCATGATCACAAGGGGAATCTGCTTCTGCTCTGTCAGAAGATATCCCTTCATTCCCGCCTGCTCCTCCGCATCCATGTAATTGAGCTGGATCTGGCAGAAATCCCAGTCACGGGCGCCGATCATCTCCTCAAACACCTCGTAGGAGTCGTGGAAGGAGAAGCCCAGATAACGGATCTTTCCCTCGTCCTTCAATCTCTGGCAGAAGTCCACCACGCCCAGCTTCAGCATCTTGTCCCACATTCCCTTATTCATGGCATGGAGCAGATAAAAATCGATATAATCCGTCTGAAGTCTCTCAAGCTGCTCCGCAAAAATGCGCTCCGCATCCTCCACGCTGTTCACCAGCCATACAGGCAGCTTTGTTGCAAGATAATAGGAGCTACGGTCATGCTTTTTCAGCGCCCGCCCCACAAACGGCTCACTCTTTCCGTCATGGTACGGATAGGCGGTGTCAATGTAGTTCACGCCTGCCTCCAGCGCCCGGTCAAGCATCTTCTGTGCCTGCTCCTCGTCGATTTCACCGTCAGCCCGCTTGGGAAAGCGCATGCACCCGAAGCCCAGAATCGAGGTTTCGATTCCCAGCTTCTCCATCTTTCTTTTTTCCATCGTCCTTATCCTCCATTCCTATGGTATATAGCTTCCTTCCTCGTCAAACGCCACGCCGAAGGGGCTGCTGTACTCATTGATCCTGCCGAGAATCCTTGTGTATTCCCCCCCGTCCGCGGGTGTGGGGCAGAAATCGTTCCGGTAGGATACGGAGCTGACCGAGCAGGGAATCACCTTCGCCTCCTGCCCCTCCTGCTTTACACCGTCCACAAAGGTAAAGGTCTGTTGGAATATCATGGTGTCCTTGTCCTTTGGATTGCGGTTTCCGCCGAAGCAGAAATTTGCCAGTCCGTAGACAATGAAGCGCTCCTTGTATACCTCTACGCCCTGCAGAACATGGGCATGGGCGCCAAGTACCAGATCCGCTCCCCAGTCGATGCATTTGTGTCCCAGCTCCTTCTGGTAATCCTCAGGGTAGTTCTCCCTCTCCTCGCCCCAGTGACAGCAGGCGATCACCAGATTCACCTGTTCCTCCTCGCGCAGATACCGGATCCCATCCTCCAGATACGCCTCCACCGCGTTTCCGTCGTACACCTCGTTTACGGAGACAAAGCCGATGCGGATGCCCTGTGTCTCATAGATGCCGGTAATATTGTCGTAGGCATACACGATTCCCGCCTCCTCAAAGGCTGCCACCGTATCATCGCTTCCCTGCTGCCCGTAGTCCAGCCTGTGGTTGTTGCCGAAGCTGACCGCCTCCACGGAGGCTTCCGTCAAAATGCCGATATACTCGGGATCACCCTTCATGTTGAACTCTTTTTCCACAAGGTCGTCACAGAAGGTCAGCACGCCCTCAAAATTCACGATAGTCATATCGTCCGCCTCGAAGATGTCCTTTACATTCTGTAAGAAATAGGCGTTGTCCTTCTTGTCATACATCTCCCGGAAGGTTCCCTCATAGCCCTGCCCCGCGTGGTTTCCAAGCGTCACATCCCCCGCCGCCGTTATGGTCAGGGTCACGATCTGCGGCTCCGGAACCGTGGTTTCCGTCGCCTCCGCAGGGATTGCCGTTTCCTCTGCCGTTTCCGCGGGATTCTCCGCCGTGCTCTCCGGGACGGTTCCCTCTGTCGGCACCGCCGCTGAAGGGTCTGCCCCGCAGCCGCACAGCAGAAAAATGAGCATCGCAGCGGACAAAAAAATTCTTCTTTTTCGTCTTTTCATTTGTACTCCGTTTCACAAACTCACATTCTTTTTCCTGATTTCTTGATTATAACACATACCCCCCAAAAAATGAAGAATAATGAATTTACGGGGCTGATGTAGCAGTTTTTCCCACATTATTGTATAATAAGCCAAACAGATTCCGGAGGAACGATTATGGAACAGAACGCCAAAATTCTATTAGTGGACGATGACGCGGAAATCCGTGAGGTCATCCGTATACTCTTGGAAAGCGAGGGCTGTGAAATCGTGGAGGCAGACAGCGGAGCCCGCGCCGTAGAGATCATGGATAATACCATAGACCTCATCATCATGGATGTGATGATGCCCGGCATATCCGGCATTCAGGCATGCGAGGCGATCCGCAAGCAATATGTGACCCCCATCCTGTTTCTTACCGCAAAATCCACCGACACCGACAAGGTGATCGGTTTCTCGGCAGGCGGCGATGATTATCTGGTAAAGCCCTTCTCCTACACGGAGCTTCTCTCCCGTGTGAAGGCTCTGCTGCGCCGCTGTTACCAGTACACGGGCATTGCCAAGCCCGCTCCCCAGCATATTATCTTTGTCCACGATCTTCAGATCGATCTGGACAAACAGCGGGTCATGCGCGGAGATACGGAAATCGAGCTGACGGAGATCGAGTACCAGATTCTGGTGCTTTTGGCATCCAACCGCCAGAAGGTTTTCTCCGTCCAGAACATCTACGAGAGCGTCTGGAACGAGCCGTACTTCTCCTCCTCCAACAATACCGTGACAGTGCATATCCGAAACCTGCGCAAAAAGCTGGAGCCCGATATACAGGAGTCAAAATACATTCAGAATGTCTGGGGGCGTGGTTATCGTGTTATATAAAGCATTCCATTTTGTAAAGGATCATCTTGTCGTAAAACTGGCTCTGGTCGTGACCGTCCTTGCAACGGGAGCCTATTTTCTGATCACTCCCATCCAGTCCCTGTTCTACAATATGTTGGACTTCTATTATTATGACTGCGGAAATCTGGAGCGGATCGAGGCGGAATACCGCGTTACGCTTCAGGAATACATCACGGCTCAGAACATCGCCAGCACGGACATTGACGCGCTCTATGAGTGGAATGTGGAGAATCCCGATGTCAGCCTGGCGCTCTCGGACGACACCTACATCTACTACATCGTGTACTCGGAGGAGGCTTCTTCCTCCCTGACCGCCTACAACAACTCCCATGTGCTCAAGGAAAGAAAAAGCTCCTCACTGCTGGCTTCTTATGCGGTTTTTTATCCCTATGACTGTACGGACGGGGGAACGCTTTTAATCTCGTTGTCCTACTACGGCTCCTCCCATTTTTATCTGGCAGCCTACTATCTTTCCCTGATCATATGCTTGCTTTTGTTCCTGATCCCGCTGCTTCTGCTCATCCGCAGCAAGATGCACTATATCCAGCAGCTCTCCGGGGATCTGCATATTCTTGAGGGCGGCGATCTGCTTCATCCGGTAAAGGAGCGGGGCAGTGACGAGCTGTATTATCTCTCCCATGGAATCAACCAGATGCGTCTTGCCATTGTAGAAAAGCAGGAGCAGGCTGCGGCAAATGACAAGGCAAACCGTCAGCTTGTAACCTCCTTATCCCACGACCTGCGCACGCCGCTGACCTCCATCATCGGCTATCTGGAGATCATGAAGCAGCATAAATGCAAGGACGAGAAGCAGTTGGAGGAATTTATTGCAAAGACGCAGGAAAAAGCCTTTGTGATGAAGGAAATCTCAGATAAGCTGTTTGAATATTTTCTGGTGTCACAGAAGGTCTCCGAGGAGTACCACATGGAGGATTTCGCGATCCCCGATCTGCTCTCCAGCCTTCTGGACAACCAGATTTTTGACCTGTCAAACCACGGCTATACGGTGGAGGCTCCCTTTGATGCGGCGGACTTCCACGGCATCTGCCGTATGGATGTGGAATTTATGCAGCGGGTGCTGGACAACATCCTAAGCAACATCCGCAAGTATGCCGATCCCACCCTTCCCGTGAAGATCACGGCGTCCGAATCGGGCAAGGTCTTCTCCCTCTGTTTTGAGAACGGCGTGAACGAAGCGCTTGTCTGCTCGGAAAGCACCGGAATCGGCTTAAAGACTTGCAGGCGGATCATGGCGGAGCACCACGGAGAGCTGATCACTTCCCGCTCCCCGCAGCACTTTGCCATTGAAATCCGCCTGCCGCTTATCAGGTAGAGGAGCTTATTCCTGCTCCTCTACATATATTTTTGCCCTGCTCTGAATGATCTGTGCAGTTTCATCCGCCGTTTTCTGCCCTGCGAAGTACGCTGCCGCTTCCTCCGTCACAATGTTCATCAGACTGCTGTCAATTCTGAGCGTCTGGTTCAGGGAGGTAAGCAGTCCCATCACCTGATCCACATCCTCCTGTGTCATGGGATGGATCGGAATCTCTACACTTCCCACATAATAGGTATCGTTGTACTCAACCTTGTTGCCGTCCACATCATAATAGTAGGGCGGCTGCATCGCGTCCGCTGCCTTCTTCTCCAGCGCATCCAGGCTGACGGGGAAGTTGTAGACGCTGTCCTGATAGTCCGCCTCCAGAAAGCTCTTGACAAAGCTCCACGCCGCATCCTGATTTGCGGACTTGGAGGAGATTGCCAGCACCAGAGAAGGGGAGATCGCGGAACCGTTGCCGGATTCCTCCGGGAAACCGATGAAGGTGATCGGCTCGCCGAACTGTCCCTGACTCAAATACTTCTGATCCGTAAAGGTGCTGACATAGGTCATAAGCAGCGCCGCCCTGTTATTTCTGTATACGGCGTCAAGCTCGCTCCAGTCCTGCTCGCTGATATTGTCATAATTGATGGTTTCCGGCAGGGTATTCAGGAAGGCCAGAAACTGCTTGAAGCTGTCCGTGTCAAATTTGCAGCTTTGGGTATTCCAGTCCAGAAACTCTCCGCCCGATAACTGCATAAAGTTGTTCAGCACTTCGCCTCTGGTCGCCTGGGAAAATACATCCGTCTCCGCGCCGAGCCCTGCTACAAACTGCTCAAACTGTTCATAGCTCCAGCCCTGATTTTCTCCTACAAGGGAGGTCTTTCCCACCATGGTGGAAACGCCGAAGGACGGCACCAGCTGATACAACTTTCCATCCACTGCGTAGGCGTCGAAAATGTTGGTCAGATAGCGGCTTTTGTCAATGCCGTTGTCCCCGTCCATGAACGGATAGAGATCCGCAAACAATCCCTTTCCGATGTAGCTGTCAATGGGCATATCCGCATTTGACACAATGATATCGGGAATATTTCCTGCGATCAGGTCCGCATTCATCCTTGTCTGTGCCGCCGTGTTATCGTCGTCCGTGTTATACACAGAGTAATCCGTCACCTTGATGCGGTAATCGTCACTTTCCTTATTGAATGAAACCACCCGGCTGAGCAGGGTAGAGTCGATGTAGATGCCTCCCATGGTGAGGGTGATCTTGGTCTTTACGTCCTCGGGATTTACCTTTGTAAATTTCGAGTAGTGGCTGCTGTTGTCGCTGTCGCTGTAATACTGGGCGTAAAATTCCGTTTCGCTCACCGCACTCAGGTTGTATATACTGCTTACGCTCAGGTCGGAATCTACAAAATTCATAAGCTGCACACTGCTGTTATCCGCCAGGTTCAGACCATAGACGCCATCGGAGGAGGTTGTCAGCAGATCATATCCGATACCGGCATAGAAGCTATAGCCCTCCATGTTCTCCGGCACAACCGCCTCCGAAAACTGTCCGTTTGAAAGATCCAGTTTCTGAAAAGCAATCCCCTTATCCTGCCAGCTCACAATCGCCACGCTGCCATCCTGCAGCATCACGGCATTATCAATACTATTCTGGGCTTTCAGCATCTTAACCAGATTGAGTTCCTCGTCATAGATCAGCACGCTCTGGCTTGTGATCAGCACCAGATTGCCCTTTCCGTCCGAAAGGATCTGGTTCACATAATCTCCGACAGCGCTGTTCTTATCCATTGCGATATCAGCCGAAGCGATCTCGCTTCCATCGGACATTGCCCTTCTCACGATCCTTTGCACTGCGTTGTAACTGTAATCCTCTTCATTGCCGGAGTTTGTTGTCACGGTCTGTACCGCATAGATGTCTCCGTTTGATCCCACAGCAAAAATATTTTCGGAGATACCCGTTTCGCCGCCGTTTTCAAAGCTGAGCTCCGCATAAGAGAGCTGATTGCCCTCTGTGTCATATACGGCATAGAACAGAACAGCTGCATCGTCCTCATACCTGCCCCCGTTCATATATAAACTGCCGTTTGCGTACTGAATGTTATACACATTGCTAAGATTAATGTCCGAGAAGCAGACCTCCTCTTCCTGATATACATACTGCTTTGTTTTCTCCGCAGCGGTCTCATTTGTCACCGTGCCGCCCGCTCCTGCGCTGCCGCAGCCCCCAAGTGCCAAAGCAGCCGTCAGAAGCAATGCTCCCGCACACCTTGTAAGCGCTTTTCTTTTCATACTAATCTCCATTCCGCAGACGCATTTTGGTTCCTTTCGTCCGCTGTCAAACAGTCTAGCATCAAATATATAAAAATCAACACTAAAAACTATGAAGAAATATGAAGAATTTGTTGCTCATTTTCCATCCATTTTCGCTATTTTTTACGAAAAAAGCCGAAACTTTTTGTGTAAAACATAGAAAATACGCTTTTTAAGCATTCTTTCGCCCGATTTTTGCGCAAATATAGTATGATATTCTTATCAACTGCCTTTGGCAGAAACAGGGGGTACCAGTGTGAAAGAAAAGAAACAGTCCTTTAAAATTCCTTTATTCCGGAAAATCAGCTTTAAACTGACGCTTTGCTTTTTGATTCCCGTGTGTTTCATTATCCTGCTGGGCGTCACTTCTTTCAAGAAAGCGGAGAATGCGATCACGCAGAACTATGAAACTTCCTCTCTGCAAACCATGTCTGCCATGAACCGGTATCTCTCTCTTGCCATAGACATTGTACAGTCAAATTATAAGACCTACAATGTGGAGGGCGACCTTGTGGGCTATGGAAAGGGTCTGTATAACAGTGACAGTTACAGCCGCTCCAACATTGGGTCCACCTACGCCACGACCTTCAAGGGGCATGTGACCACGGATGCCCTGATTTCCAATATATTCCTGCTCACCGACGCTACGCAATCCATCATTACAACAACGCAGTCCGACCTTGATAATCTGTACTCTGCTTTTGCGCAGACCCCTCAGGGAGCGCTGGTTGCCTCCGACGCCTACTCCTATTTTCTTCTGGGAAATCAATGTGAGGCGGATGCCGCACTGGGTACGGATTCCTCCAAATACTGCCTGCGTCTTGTCCGGGGCATCGCCGGAGCCAAGGCTGCGTTTCTTGTAGATATCAGCTACCCAGTTCTTGCGGACACACTGGCAAGCTTAGACTGCGGGGAAGGCAGCTATGTAGGGCTGATCACCGTGGACGGTTCCGAATTTTATTCCACGGAGGCGAACGGGTTCTCCATCGGAGGTACGGATTTCTTCCGGGCGGCGGCCGCATCCGAGGAAACCTCCGGTATGCAGTATGTGACTTTGGGCGATACACAGTATCTTTTCCTTTATTCCAAGCTGACCTCCCGGAGCGCAACCATCGTTGCCATGATTCCCCAGACAACGATCATGGCACAGGCGGACGATATCCGCAATCTGTCCATCGCGATCACCGTAGCTGCCAGCATTATTGCAGGGCTCCTCGGCATGCTGATCGCCAACTCCTTTGCGCACACCATCAAGGGAATTTTAAAGAAGCTTCAGCTTGTATCCGAGGGTGATCTGACCGTAAGGGTAGACACACGCAGAAAAGATGAGTTTATGGTTCTGTGCAGCGGCATCAACAGCATGATCGGCCACATGAAGCATCTGCTCGCCAACGTGAAAACCGTCACCGACAATTTAAGCTCCGCCTCCTCACAGGTGGCGGGCACCTGCGAGACCTTCATTCACACCTCACAGGATATTCAGGCATCCATCGGAGAGATCGAAGTGGGTACGAGCCGTCTCGACACGGACTCCGCAGCCTGCCTTACCCAGATGGACTCCCTGTCCGAGCAGATCAGAACCGTTTCCGGCAACACGACCCAGATCCGGGATCTGACCGCCACCACAAGCCAGTCCATACGCCTTGGCATCGACTCTGTGGAAAAGCTGAACGAAAGTGCAAAATCTACCTATGATATTACACAGAACGTGATCTCCTCCATCGAAGTCCTTGCGGAGAAATCCAAATCCATTCAGGAGATCGTAAACGTGATCAACTCTATCGCGGAGGAGACCAGCCTGCTGTCCCTGAACGCTTCCATTGAGGCGGCCCGTGCCGGCGAGGCGGGACGCGGCTTCACAGTCGTTGCGGAGCAGATCAAAAAGCTGGCAAACCAGTCCATCTCCGCCTCCGACGAAATTCATCACATTATCGATGAGATCGTGCTGAATACCGAATCCGCCGTTGAGGCCGCCAAACGTTCCGAGGACACCGTTTCCGTGCAGGAGAAAGCGGTGGAGATAACCGCCCGCTCCTTCCACGATATTAACGAAAAGGTTTCCGTATTGGTGGACACCCTTGCCACCATCTCCACCAATATGGAGAACATGGAGCAGGATCGGAAGAGCACGCTGGCGTCCGTGGAAAGCATTTCCACGATCTCCACGGAAACTGCGGCAGGCACCTCCAACGTGACCACGACGACCAACGAGCAGCTTTCAGCAATCGAAAATCTGGAGCAGGAAGCATCCAATATGCAGAAGCTCTCGGAAAAGCTTACCGAGCTTATGGCGGGCTTCCGCATTTAAAAACTTCGCCCCTCCCGCCAGTTTCCCTGACAGGAGGGGCGAAGTCTCAGGGTTCTTCCACAGAATAGAAATCCTGCGTCATTCCCGCAATGTCCTCATGACTGCTTTCCGTCACAGTCACTTCCAAATACTCACCTTTATTTTCGATGTCCGCTTCTAGGGTTTCCCCCGCGTCATCCGCTCCGGCAAAGTGAAGTTTTCCGGTCTGTGAATCATAGCTTCCGATCGCGCTCTCAACATACAGTAAATGGTAAACACTATACTCTATGTTGTAGGTTCCATCCTCTGCCTTTTCTATTTTCAGGATCTCTCCCTCATCATTGCTGTAGTAGCCTTCCTCCGGCTCCTGATAGTCGGCTATGTCCGGAGCTGTCTGCCCGACGCTTTCCGTCGCTTCGCTCTGCATCACATTCTGACCGGTTTGGGATTCCGGGGCTGTTGTCTGCTCTCCTTTTCCACATCCCGAAAACAAAAAGCATACGCCTATCAATCCAATTATAAGATTCTTCTTCATGGTACTCCCCTCTCCATCGAATCTTTCTCATTCGATGCATCTATTATATTACCACTGAAAAAAAACACAACATGGCGTTAGTACCATACAATTTTGATTCTTTTCTGTTCTTCTTTTTTACCTAATCTCCTTCGCCTGATTTGCGGCGATCACTGCGCCGATTGCCGTTGCGTAGTCGGAATACTCCGGAATCGTGATCTCCACATCCCACAGGCTTTTGAAATCCTTGATGATATGCTGGCACTCGAAGAACTTGGTCAGACCGCCGATCAGGATGTAGTCCTTGATTCCCGTCCCCACGGTCGCCAAGATGCCCGCCTGACAGATGTTCTCGATCACCATATGTACGATTCCCGCCGCAATGTCCTCCTGCCGCGACTGTGCATCCGCCTTGCCGAAGTTGGACGCCGTGACATCCAGATTCAGTCCCGGCAGCTTCTCCTTCGCAAGGTCTCCTATGCGCAGATCTATCTTCGCCACATCGCCCTGGCGGGACATTGCGGCGATTTCATGGATATCCGCGGTGTTGAGCATAATGGAAGAAAGGCCGCAGATGGTTCCGCCTCCCAGACCGACACCGCCCAGATATTTCATTTCATTCTCAGTCACCTTCACATAAAAGCTTCCCGTTCCCATGCTGACCACGATCACTTCTTTTTTGTCGGTCAGATAGTAGCCTCCCGTTCCGGTGGCTTCAAATTCATCTATTTTATAGGTAGGACGCCCGTAGACCGGTTTATCCACATACTTGCTTCCCACGCCGGTAATATATACACCGGACACATCCGTAAGCTCCAGACTGTTTTCATACAGATATCTGCCGAAAGCGCCGTAGAGCGACGCCACCTGACTGTCTGCGCGCACCACCATGGGAACCAGCATGCGCTCCTGCTCAAACGCCACAATCTTGGTCGTACTGCTTCCAATATCTATTCCAATCCTTACTTCCATAGTCATCCTCGCTTTGCCGGGGTCACATACGCAACCGATTTTGTTAAAAGTATAACACGCAAAATCCATTCTGTATACCGTATAAAGATTTTGTTAATGTTTTTTTCATTTGTCCCATTTGTTCAATATGACGATTGTCAATCTTTGTCTGCTGGTGTAGAATGTTTTGTATTGCGGACGCCGCAAATATGCCATGTTGTTGAGTCCGATCCCATATCGGCTCCGCGGTTTTCCGAAAAAAGCGTCTGCGGAATGGAGATTCATATGGCTGCACAAATTTTAGCTGTTCTTATTTTTCTGGCTATGTTCATCCTCATCATTACAGAAATCTGGGAGCGCCATGTCATTACCCTGGCATGCGGCCTGCTCACCCTGATCGGTGTCATGGGCATTGCCATGCACAGTCCCTCGGCAATATGGGAGACTTTAAATCTGCGCTGCTTCTTCACCACCGGCTTCTGGTATTCGGCGGCGGAAACAGCGGAAACCTCCAGCGGCATCAACTGGGAGACCATTCTGTTCATTCTGGGAATGATGATCATGGTGGAGGGTATGGCAAGGGTCGGCTTTTTCAGGTGGCTCTGCATGCGCATTGCCGGTATGGTCAAATACAAGGTAATTCCCATTTTCATCACCTTTATGCTGCTGTCCACCTTCCTTGCCATGTTCATCGACAGCATCACGGTAATCCTGTTTCTGGCAGCCGTCACCATCGAATTATCGCAGCTGCTGAAATTCAATCCGGTTCCCATGATCCTGTCCGAGATTTTCTGTGCCAACCTCGGAGGTTCCGCCACCATGTGCGGCGATCCCCCCAACATCATCATCGGAACCTCTCTCGGCTACTCCTTTGTGGATTTCATCTGTAATACGGGTCTGATCGCAGGCATATCCTTAGTTGCGGTTATTGTTTATTTCTACTTTATTTTCCGCAAGGAGCTGACTGCCAACAAGGCAGTGATCGATCCGTCCACATGCCCGAAGCCCGCAGAGGCAATCAGGAGCAAAAAGGGCTTTGCGGTCAGCTGCGTTATTTTTCTGAGTGCCATCATTCTTCTGGTGACCCATGCTCAGACCGGGCTTACCGTGTCCACAATCGGTGTGTTTATCGGCGTGGTAACGCTGCTCACCTCCGGAAAAGCTGCTCTGGAACTGTTGAAAAAAGTCGATTATAAGACTATACTGTTCTTTATAGGGCTGTTTGTTGTAGTGGGCGGTCTTGAGCAGACCGGCGTCCTGAAGCTCATGGCAAGCTTTATCGGCAAGATCAGCGGCGGCAATATTATGCTGATGATCGCCATTATCTTGTGGATTTCTGCCATCGCCAGCGCTTTTGTGGACAATATTCCTTTTGCCGCCACCATGATTCCCATTATCAACAGTCTTGCGGCAACACAGGGCGTGGATCTTTCCGTGCTGGCGTGGGCGCTTGCCATGGGTACTGACATCGGCGGCAGCGCAACTCCTATCGGTGCCTCCGCAAACGTGGTAGGTATCGCCACAGCCGCAAAGGAAGGACATATTATCAAATGGGGGCGTTACTGTAAGGCAATGGTGCCTGCGACCCTGATGGTGGTTCTGGTATCCATGCTGGTCATCTATGTCAGATATTTCTAGGAGGAGATTGTATGAGCGATCAGTTAATTATCTCTATCGGACGTGAATTTGGAAGCGGCGGTCACGAGATCGGCGAGAAGCTTGCGGAGCTTTATCACCTTCCCTTTTACGACCACAACCTGTTGGACGAAATTGCAAAGGCAAGGGATCTCGACGGCAATGAGCTTGCCGCCTTCGACGAGTCTGTGCGCAACAAGCTTTTGTCCCGTACCGTATGCGGCTTCAACAATTCCCCCTCCTACAATGTGGCGCATCTGCAGTTTGACTATCTGAAAAAGAAAGCGGACGCCGGAGAATCCTTTATTATCGTAGGGCGCTGCGCAGAGCATGTCCTCCGCTCCACCAAGGGGCTGATCTCCATTTTTGTGCTGGGCGACCGTGAGGAAAAGCTGGCGCGCGTTATGCGCATCTATCATCTGCCGGAGGACAAAGCCGAAAAGCTGATGAAAGAGAAGGACAAAAAGCGTAAGGATTACCATAACAGCTACTGCGACGGCAAATGGGGCGATTCCAGAAACTACGATCTGAGCGTCAACAGCAGCAAGCTCTCCATCGAGGAGAACGTAAGGCTCTTGCAGGAGTACATCAATGCAAGACGCGCACATGTATAAATAACATGTATAAACGAGCTATTTCCGGGGTAAAGAGCACACTTGACGCATCCCTTACCCCGGATAATTTGATGGAAAACCTATTCCGCTTCAACTTTTTTATTTTTTTTCATATAGCCCCTTGACAATTACAGATTATTTCTGTAAAATAACGTTTGTTGTGACGCAGAGGTGTCTGTAATGTGTTGCAGTTCTCTTGCTTTCAAGGTGTTTCGCCCAGATAGCTCAGTTGGTAGAGCAGAGGACTGAAAATCCTCGTGTCACTGGTTCGATTCCGGTTCTGGGCATTTCGCAGGAGGCGCAAGCCGACTGCTTCACATATACGCGGGTGTAGTTCAATGGTAGAACACCAGCCTTCCAAGCTGGATACGTGGGTTCGATTCCCATCACCCGCTCTCTTTTTCAAAATAAATATGCGCGAGTGGCTCAGCGGTGGAGCACCTCCTTGCCAAGGAGGGGGTCGCGGGTTCGATTCCCGTCTCGCGCTCTAAAGAAAGTATCCTGTCGGATACTTTTTTTGTTGTTCTTTTTATGGGCTGCTCCTGTACCCTCTCTGCCTCATGTACCGCTGCCGGCGTTCTTGCTGCCTCTCTCTTCTGCCGGTTTCCTCTCCGCGCCCTTCTTTTGTCATTTTCCTGCTTTCTAAGGGTACAGATTGCCACTTTCCTTCTCCTGTACCCGGCCGGCGCCTTTTTTACCGCTTCCCACGGGTACAGATGACCACTTTTCCTCTCCTGTACCCGGCCGACGCTTTATTTTCCGCTTCCCACGGGTACAGATGACCACTTTTCCTCTCCTGTACCCGGCCGGCACCGAGCAGCCCCCAGACGGCGCAGAAATTTGACATATGGGTAAAGCGACTGGGCAGCTCCTACCCCAGTGTTTCTGCAAAAATTCGTTTCAGCGTTTCGGTTGGTATGTCCTGCTTCAAATAAATCTGCAGCATACCTTTCGGCGTGATCTTATAATCCGACAATTCCTCTCTATGTAAGGCGACTGCCCATGCTTCGATATTGAGATGATCCTTGAAGGGGATCAATCTGACAAAGGCTTCGCCCACACAATAGCTCGGCAGCTTTGCCCATAACACTTCCTGAATTTCTGCCGGAGTGCTTTCCAGAATCATTTGCCTTAAGACCTGAAACAGCTCCGCGATTGCATCCGGATATTTGTCCACATATTCCCTCACCTGTGGGTTCATTTCATTTGTTTTCATTAAAACCTCTCACTCCGCCTTATTAATCATAACGGTCTTTTCCTTCATGGATATTTTCCCCACTTCATATCCGTATTCCGCAAGTTCCTTTTTGTACTTCAGAAAGGAATGGTCTATGGGGATTCCCAGAATATCCTGTATTTGATCAAACGTCAATTTCAGCGTATCCCCACCGTTTTCCTGTATATATTTCCATAAGGGATCATACTTGCCCATTTGTTCTTTCCTCCTCTGAATCCGGCGCACTACTTGGACGCATACAGCGGGTTTGCCTCTCTTGTCCGGCTCCCATATACCCGCTTCAACTCCTCAAATTTTCCCTGCTGAGTTCATCCATATCTCTTTTTCCCAAAAACTCACCCAACAGATTTATGTTTTTTGCAGTCTGCGTCGTCACCTGTATGCTCCTTATATATCATTATTTTATTCTTTCCTTCGTGTCAGGACAATTCCTGCTATGCCGCCAATCAGAATCACGGGCGCCATTCTGACAAACAAATACTCAAATACATGGAAAGCCGCCCCGAAAACCGCGGTTTCAGGGTCGGTATAATTCCACCTCAGATATGGACTCTTCCATATGACCAGAGCGGCAAAAGTTACAGTTATCATCACACACAGCACGATAAACAGCCAGTGAAGGATTCTTCTTCCCATTTCTTTTCTTTGCGCAAGCTGTAAATTGATCACTTCCAGCTTTTCGGAAATGATTTTCAAATCGTCAGCCTTCTCCTCTGTGATGGTTTGCCCCAGCAGGGTACTTACCGGCGTTTCGAGCACTTCTGAAATGCGGATCAGCATATCCGCATCCGGCACGGACAGCCCCGTTTCCCATTTAGAAATCGTTTGCCTCACCACATTCAGCTTAATGGCAAGTTCCTCCTGTGAAAGCCCTTTTGCTTTTCTGATTACTTTGATGTTTTCATTCAACATGTCGGTCAACATCCTTTCTTTTCATTGATACTACAATTATGTAAGGAATGTCCCGTTGCGGCAAGCAACGCATCTTAACAACTGCCCCCTCTGCCACGCCACGGGTACAGAAAGGCAAAAGTGGCCTTCTGTACCCGGCAATAGCTGAAAATCATGCTCCGGACGGGTACAGCAGAGCAAAACCCGGCTCCTGTACCCGACAATAGCTGAAAATCACGCTCCGGACGGGTACAGCAAAGCAAAACCCGGCTCCTGTACCCGGCAAAAGCTGAAAATCACGCTCCGGACGGGTACAGCAGAGCAAACCCCGGCTCCTGTACCCGGCAATAGCGAAAAGCATCATAGCAGAAAACACCACAACGGAAAGTGGCGAATGAGTATCACCTATCCCCGCCCATAATACTGCAGCAGCAGCTTGACCACCCTGCTGTAGCTGACCATGCCGTCGCTAACGCCGTTTAGTTTGAGGGAGGTCTCCGTCACACTGTCGGAGACCGCCTCCACCACCTCGGTATCCAGAATCGCCTTACCGTTGATCCGATCCCATTCCTCCTGCTTGACAAAAATGTTGTCGGCGTGAACCTGCGGCAAAATGACGGGCTCCGCAAGATAGCGCTCCCTGTCCTCTCCCACCGCCGCGTAAAAATCGTTGTCCAGATAGTACAGCACACTCAGATAACCGCTGTATTGAAAGAACTTATCCTCGGAGGAAAGGCAGGCAAGAAATCCGATGAAATTCGCCTCGTCCTCATAAATATATCCCTTCAGATGCGCAAGCTCATGGCAGAAGGTCGCCGGCTTGTTGGTCAGATACATGACGTCGTTGTAGTTTGCCTCCATGGAAAAAGGAAAATAGTAGCCCTGCATATATTGCTGGCACATGAGGTCGGAGAGCAGAAGCGCCTTGGGGCAGGGATAATAGCCGGAAAGCCCGCCGTAGGTCTCACCCAGAGACTGCATGTAGCGGATCGCCTCCGCTTTCATGTCCCCCTCATAGAGGATGTCGCCGTTCTCCGCCCGATCCATCTCGCCCGCCAGACGGTTGCACTGCTCCACCACCTCATTGCGCACGGCAATCAGATCCTCCAGCGTGTAAGTGTCCTCCATTTTCCCAAAATACTTTTCATTGAATGTTGAACCGTGATAGAGCAGTGTGCAGTTGAGGGTCATAATCAGCAGAACAAAAAGAAGGATCCATGCGCAGACCCGGTAGAACCGCCAAAGCCCTTCCATGTTGCGGTGTCTGCGAAGCAATTTCCACAGGCAGACCGGCAGCGAGAGCAGCACTGCCACCACAAGCAGAACCGCTGCCACAAGCATGAGCTCCCCCACCGAAAAAGGAAACAGTGCCGTGAATCTGCCGTAGGTATTGACCCAGATGGGAAAAATCTTTGATATGTAAAAATCACAAAAAGGCGTGGATAACCACGCCGTTATGTTGAGCAGGATCACACCTGCCAGTATTGCAATATAAATATATAAGTACCTTCTCTTATGTTTCTCTGTTTTTTCCATTTACCCCTTCACCGCTCCTGCCGTCATTCCGCCCACAAGGAATTTCATCAGGCAGAAATACAGAATGACGATGGGCACCGCGATAAACACCGCTCCTGCGGCAAATCTGGAAAACTCCGTATCCCCAAGGCTCATCAGACCGACCGCCACCGTGTAGAGGTTCTTTTCCTTCAACAACAGCTTGGGCAGAATAAAATCACTCCACGGGAACGTAAAGCTGGTCAGCGCCGTGTAAACGATGATCGGCATTGACAAGGGCAGGTTGATTTTCCAGAATACCTGAAAATTTGTCGCGCCGTCAATCCGCGCCGCCTCATCTATTGATGATGGTATCGTATCAAAAAAACCCTTCTGCGTCAAATACCCCATAGGCGCCCCGGCACTGTAAATCAGGATAAGCCCCCACATTTTATTGATCAGTCCGAACTGTGTCATAATGATGTAGACCGCGATCATACCCATAAAGGAGGGGAACATACCCAGTACAAGGGTGGTTTTCATAATCAGCTTTCTCCCCTTGAACTGAAAACGCGACATGGTGTATGCGGTTAAAATTACCAGAAAAGTGCCGATCAGACAGCTCATCACCGCAATGAACAGGGTATTCAAAAACCACTGCGGATAGTTATACATTTCCGTGTCCGTAAACAGCACCTTAAAGGTGTCTAAACTGTACGCGCTGGGGAAAAATCCCTCAAAGGAGTAGATCGACCCCGATTTGCTGAAGGATGCCAGTATCAGCCACAAACATGGGAACAGAAAAATGAAACAGACGATGATTAATATCAGGTATGTAACAACGGTATCCAGCGTCCGGACTGCTTTCATGCTTTTCATCGGAAGGTGTCCTCCTCTCTGTAGGATGAACTTCTTGTGTATATGGTCAGTGAAATCAGGGAAGTAATCAGGAAGATCACCAGACTGATCGTCGCACCGATATTGTAATAATTGTTGTTGATGGACAGGTTATACAGCCAGTTGATCAACAGATCCGTATCGCTCGCCAAAAAGTAACCGTCTATGTAAAGACTGCCTCGCAGGAAAAAGAAAATACCGAAATTATTGAAGTTTCCGATAAACTGCGAGATCAACACGGGCGTGGTGGAAAACAATACAAAGGGCAGCGTAATATGCTTGAACCGCTTCCATGCGTTGGCGCCGTCGATTTTTGCCGACTCCATCTGGGTCGTATCCTGATTGGACAGGATTCCGGTCGCCAGCAGCATGATGGATGGTACGCTGATCCATGCATTGACCAAAAGACCGATGATCCTTGCCGTCCACTTCGCATCGATGTCCAGAAAACCGATTGCCTTATGCCCCATGCCTGTAATCATCTGGTTAATGGGGCCGCCGTAGGAGAACATGAACTTGAAGCCCAACAGCGTGATGAATCCGGGAACCGCATACGCCAACACCGGGAATGCGCGCCAGAACGCTTTTCCCTTGACACATCCCTTGTTGAACAGCAGGGCAAGCCCCAGCCCGGCAAAATAATTGAGTGTGGTGGAAAGCACCGCCCAGAGCAGGTTCCACACAAGAATCTTGCCGAAGGTCGGCGCAAACCGTGAGAGGGTTGCGATCTGCACAAAGTTTTCAAGCCCGACCCAGTCTACCAGCTTCGGCGGCACAATGCTGCCTCCGTAATTGGTGAACGCGATGGCGATCATGAAAATGATCGGCAGGATATTGAACACACAGATGCCCAGAATCGGCAGAAACAAAACCGTCCGGTAAAACTTTTTGTCCAAAAGCTGCTTGAGTTCCTCCGTAAAGCGCGCCGGTCTCCCGCCTCTTTCGCACTTCTTCTGCGTCTCGTAAACATCCTTCACATTGGACAGATAGCATGTGCTGAGAAACAGCAGCGCGATCACCGATAGAATACCCATCAGCAGCATCACCACGGAATTGTCTCCCGCCACGCCCAGCCAGGTGTTTGCCTCGGTGGTGCCAAGCGTGAACAGCCCCACCAGATCAGCGCCGCCGCGGTACACAAAATATGCAATTCCAAGCAAAAGCACTGCCAGGTAGAGGAGACCTTTGCCGATCTGTCCGTACATAAGCTGTCCCAGACCCATCAGGCACATGCTTGCCTTCACCCGGGTGCCGCCGTCCTTGAAATATATTGCAATACTTCGGTCAAACCATTTTTTCATTCTGTTTGCTTCATTCTCTTTCATGGAATCCCTCTTCCCTGACCGCTTTTCCCGTACCGGTAACTAATTGCCCGCCAACGTGTGCACCGCGTCATAGATCTGTTCGTCCACTGCGGCAAGTCCCTTCTTGATTTCCTCCAGAGAGGTATACTTCTTTTCTCCATCCTCGCGGAAGGCGTCCTTTGCAAGATCCTGGAAGAAGGTCTCCGCCGGCGTCCAGATCTGCTCTACCGCACGGATGGAGGGCATAACCACAATGTTTCCCGCATCCAGATTCTTATAGATGATCTCGGAGGTTCCTCCCACTGCTGCCGCTGCGTCGCTTCTTGCGGGGACAATACCTAACATCTTGTTTCGTCTCATCACCATATCATAGCTTGCCGCAAATTCCACAAATGCCAGACAGGCGTTGGGAGCCTTCGTGTACGCGCTGATCGCATAGCCGTTCACACCGCCCATTGCCTTTAACGGGATCAGCTCCGGATTCTCCTCCGTCAGATCACCGCTTGCGGGAAGCTTCGGCACATCCGCCATCACAAGATTCTCCTCCGCAAGGGTCTGCGCCTCGTCCGCGTCCATGCCCTGTGCCTTGTATGCCAGCACCAGTTCCTTTAAGTAGAGCGTGTATACATCCGGCGTGGTCATGGTGGCAAAGTAAGTGCCGTCCGCCATCTTGCTGGGTGCATTCACCGTAATGGAATCGTCAATACATCCGTCATACATCAGCCCCGCCTGCTGCAGCAGCACGTTGGCGCCGATCTCGGCATCGCCTGCCGCAAATCCTACATCATCCGCATTGGTGTTATGGTCCCCGAACACATAACCGCCGTAGGAAAACAGGAAACCGGAGGAGAAATACACATCATACAGAGAACGCACATATCCGTATTTTCCCTCTCCCCTCTCCACAATTTCCTTGGAGTAACGGTACATATCGTTCCAGTTCTCCGTCATGTCGGGAATCTTGTTGCCATCCTTATCCCATGTGGTCTCCCAATCCTCGGGAAGCAGGTCTTTTCTGTAAAAGAGCATGGAGGACTGCACATTTACGGGAACGCCCATGTAGTAGGTCGCACCGTCAATATCCGCCTCGTATGGGCTCCACGCGTTTTCCGGAATCTGGGAAAAGCACTCCAGCTTCTCCGCCGGGATGGGGTAAATATGCTTTCCCTCCACATATTTCATCAGAATATCATTTGCCTGATAAAGAACGTCCGGGCCGTACCCATAAGGGCCGTCGTCCGCAAGATTGCTGTACTGGTCCATATTCGCGTCCACGGCCACAATGCCATACTCCGCATACTTCTCGTTGAAGGCATCGATCAGCTCCTGAAAATACCCCTGTTCGATGGCAGTGTCATTTTCCAGCACCCGGATCGTCACATCCCGCTCCAGCTCCCCGCTGTAAATCGCGCTCAGATCCGCTGCCGCCGCACTGCCCGACGCATTCTGCTCCTTCTCTCCGCAGCCTGCGAGGATTCCCGCACACAGTACAGTTGTCAGCAGTAAACAGCCTGTTCTTTTTCCGTTTCTTTTCATTTCTGTTCTCCCTTCCGGACATCTATCAAAAATCCATCTGTCCCAAGCGTTCCGCCGTCATACCGACTTCCTATAAACAGCGTCCCTTCCGTCTGTACGGAAATAGGATTGCCCGATTGATTTGCCACAAAAAGAATTTTCTTGTCCCCATCAGACCTTTGCAGTACGAAGAGATCTCCATCTGCAAAAATCCGGATTTCCCCGTGCGTTACCGTCTGATCCCGCCGCAGTGCCAGCACTTTTTTTACGGACTCCATAAACTCTTTATCCCAGTGCTCCTGCTGCCAGTCAAAGCAGCGCCTGTTGTCCGGGTCATATCCCCCCTCCATCAAAATCTCCGTTCCGTAATAAATGCAGGGAGCGCCCACGAACATGCACATAACCGCCACAGCAGATAATAATTTGTACGGATTCTTTTCCACACAGGTAAAAAAGCGGTCCGTGTCATGGGAATCCAGCAGGTTCAGCATCATGTGATTGACCTGCCATGTGTTGCGCATGAGCAGCTCACTCAGCTTCTGCGCAAATTGTCCCGCCGTAAATGTGCCGTTCGCATAATAGTCCAGACACGCCTTTGTAAAGGCATAATTCATAATACCATCATACTGGTCGCCATGCAAAAAGGTATTGGCATCGTGCCAGTTTTCGCCGATGATAACACTGTCGGGCTTTACTTCCTTGACCTCCTTGCGGAACATCCTCCAGAAGTCATGGGATACCTCGTCCGATACGTCCAGCCGCCAGCCGTCTATGTCGTACTTGCGAATCCATGAGGTAGCGATATTGATCAAGAACTCCTGAAGCTGCGGATTGGAGGTATTGAATTTCGGCATATAATCACAGAACGCAAATACTTCATAATTGAGCGGATCCTTGACCGGCATATCCCCTCTGATCATAAACCAGTCAAAATACTGTGATTTACTGCCTTTTTTCTTCACATCCTGAAATTGCGGCAAAAACTCGCTGCAATGATTGAACACAGCATCCAGAACAATGCGCATCCCACGCGCATGTGCCTCCTTCACCAGACGGTCAAAATCGGCGTTGCTGCCAAACTGCTCATCTATGACATGATAGTCGGAAATGTCATATTTATGGTTGGAAACCGACCGGAATATGGGCGTCAGGTAGAGCGTGTTCACGCCGAGATCACAAAGATAATCCAGCTTCGCCGTAATTCCGGGAATGTCCCCCCCCGCAAAGCTCTTCGGCGTAGGCTTATCTCCCCACTCCATGTTGATGTAGCTGTCGTCCTTCCGCTTTTTCCCCCTGAAAAAACGCTCCACAAAAATCTCATAAAAGACCGCGTTCCGCATCCACGGCACTTCCCTGTGTACGTCCGCCGCATTGATATACGGCATCTGGAAAAAGTTGAAGTATGCTACGGAAAAATCATATTCCTCCGTCAATCCATCCTCAGAATAATACAGACCGCAGCCGTTCTCCCATATGCGGAAGATATATGAAAACCGTACATCGGAGAGCTCCAGCCTTGTCTCATACCACGCATAAGCTCTGTCCTCATATTTTTTCTCCATAAGGAGCTTGTTCTGCTGTTGCTGGATTCTGTATTTGGATTCGTAGATCAGTTCAATCTTTTCGATCGCATCGCGTTTATCCAGTCTGAGTCTGAGCACCAGCGTCCGTTCATCCAGAGGGAAGCAGTATTTGGAATCCGGTATGTGCAAAATCCCCTGTCTATTCATGGTGTTTTCCTTCCTTGTCTATTTTTCTGAGTGGCGCATTGACAAAACAGTGGCATAGAGTATATAAATAAGCTATGAGCAAAAAATATACCATCCGAGATATCGCAAAACAGGCCGGCGTATCTGTCGCCACGGTCTCATATGTCATTAACAACCGCGAGGATCAGCGTATCAGCGAGGAGACCAAAAAGAAGGTTCGTCAGATCATCAACCTGTTGGACTATACTCCCAACTCCTCCGCGAAGTCGCTTGCAACAAGCAAAACCTACACGGTTGCCCTTTATCTCGTGCCGGAAACTTCTCTGTGCAAGCGTTCCGAGCAGCTGCTCGTGGTGGAAACCCTTGCATCTGTGTTAAAACGACACGGGTATCATCTTTTGGTGGAGGACTGCGCCTGTCAAAATCAGATCGACTATGCCGACGCCATTCTCTGCTACGATACCACCACGGATTTCTTCTGCGAGATTGGTGACAAAAACCTGAAGCCCCTGATTGCCATCGATGTGCTGATTGACGCACCCTTGCAGATCTTCTTTCAGGTATGTACGGATTACGCCCGCATCAAAGAGCAGGCCGATGCTCACTTCGGAAACACACCCTATACCTACCTCTGCCTCACGCCCAACAATCTGGATCTGCGTGCGCTGGCAGAAAAGACCTTTCCCCGGATCTGTTTCGTGGATGACACATCTGTCAGTATTGACGGAGCCTGTGTGTATTCACAGGACTGTCTGCGCTCTGTGGCACCTTCGGGATCTCTTTATCTCCCCTATGACATGCAGTCGAAAATGGAGCAGGTTTTCTCCTGTATGGAGCTCGCCCTGAACCGCATTCCCGACTGCACGCACATTGTTTATGTCTGATTCTTTCTACTGCATGGAAACCGTCAATTCGGAAGTCTCCGGATTGTAGGTGAACACATAGGTGCCGGATGACTTTGCAATGATATTTGCGCTTTCGGTTCCGTCAACATATCCCAGAGAAGCATCGTCCTTGATGTTGGTGTAACGCACATACTCCGTTCCTACGGAGCTGTTGCCTTCCTCATCCGTCACCAGAGTGGTGAGCAGGAACTCATCTCCCTCTTCCAGATCGATGGTCAGCGTATGGATACCGTTCTCCTCAGTGAACTTATACATATCGTCATATTTGTCTTCCCAGCCCGTCACGATTGCACCCTTGATGTAATAGGTCACAACAAAATCTGCTGCCGCTTCCTTCATTTCACCATTGTAGGTAAAGGTAATCGTGTCAAAAGGATTGGAGCTGAAAGAATCGCTCTCGTACACATCCGCACCCGGATAAGTGGTAAGTGTCAGGGTATAGTTACCGGAAACCAGACACTTGATGTTGGACTTGATATTGGAATCGGAAAGACCACCGGATACGCTGAAATAGGAAACGCCATCCTGATCGGTCGTCTCAAGATATCCGCCGCCCTTCTGATTGCTCCATGAGGAATCCAGTGCAAACTGAAATTCATCGCCCTCGCACAGATCCAGCGTAATGGTATAAACATTTGCATCCGGATCCTTGGTCAGATAGTGCTCATCATTGATTACATTTCCCCAGTTGGAAGCTGCCAGCAGAGCACTGGTTCCGTTACCTACAATGGCATAGGATCTGGTGTCCGCCACATTTTCCATGAAACCTGCGAAAATATCGGTGTCTGCCGTAATCGGTTGTGTGAAATCAAACTCATGTGCAAGGGAAGGAGTTCCGAACCAGCCCATAAAAATCTGATTGTCCTTTTCCGGTGTGTATTCCGTTGCAAGTTCGCCGCTCTTTACCTCCTCCGTAGACAAAACCGTGGTTCCGTCCGTATCATAGAAGGTAACCTTGCAGGTTGCCTCGCTGCTCTGTGACTCTGTGGATGTACTTTCCGTTCCTGTGCCGCTGCCGCTTGTTCCGGCTGCATTCCCGCATCCGAATAAGGTAAGGGAACACAATACTGTAACCGCCATTAAAACTCTTGCTGCTTTTCTCTTTTTCATACTTTCCTCCGTTTCTGCACTCTAGTTGCTTAACTGGTTAAGCTTGCGAGTAAAAAAATAATGTGTTGCTTAACTGGTTAAGCATATTGTAATATTTAAGTCCGCCTCTGTCAATTTCTTAAATTAACAAAAGTGGACTTTCAATTTTGGTAAATATCTACAAATTATGTTTGGCAGTTCTACTGGATCTCCCGGATCATACAGTACTGCTTCAGGTTAAAATGTTTTTCCAGCACACCAAACAGTTTAAATCCGAACTGCTGATAAAACGCCACATTCTTCGGATTATGCGTCTCCAATGAGATCATCAGCCTGTTTTCATCGGCAAAGCGGATCGCCTCCTCCACCAGCTTAGCGGCGATTCCGTGATGCTGCGCCTTGGGATCCACCGCCAGATAAATAATGTGAAGCCTTTTGTTCTGGTGAAGCTGATCCGTCCAGTGGGAGTTCAGGTAGTCCCTGCCCAGCGCAAAGTTAAAAAAGGTCTTTAAGGAGGGATCCTCCTTGATCAGATACCCGTCCGTCCGAAGCTGTGCCTGCACCTCCGATGCATAGTAATGAATAAAATTGTACGGCTCGGACTCATCCGATACCACCAAAATTCCCTGCAATTTTTCACTGTCCGCAAAAATTTCGCAGGTTTCATAAAACTCTGTCATATCGCAGGCAAACAGCTCCGGCATAAGCCGTTTTCTTACATTCTCGTCCGGTATCAGCTCACAATACAACGGATCCGCTGCAAAACATTCCGTCAAAAGCCCTTCCAGCCTGGGCAATTCCTCTTTCTGTACCCTATACAATATATCGCTTTCCATCATTCTTTTCCTTCCGAAATTTTTTCACCCTGCACACAACGTAAGACATTCTTCCAAGGAGCTTTCCATGCAGCGGACAGCCTCCCTCAGCTCGCCGATCCGCCACCGGTAAAGCTGTTTCTGATTGGCGACAGCCTGATCCAGAAAGGCGATTTCTCCCGCATATCCGGCTCCCGCATCAGCCCCGGTTTCCTTATTCCGCAGAAGGCTTTTCACGATGCCGAACAGGTTTACATAACCTTCAATTCGCCCATACCCCCATTTCAGTCTGTCCTTGGGCTGCTCCAGCACATAGGAGGTAAAATGCCTGTATACCTCCTCCTCAAACATAAAGGCATACCGGTTATTGTCCACCTCATATATTTTGCGCAGTGCCGCGGAGACATTGCCCCGGCGCAGGCTGTCCGCCGCCCCGGTCAGCAGGTCAAGGCTCTGCTGCAAGACGGCATGGGGAAACAGCACGTTGCCGTACCAGTCGATCCGCACAAACTCGTCCTGCACCTTGGCAAACAGCGCCAGAAGTTTCTGTTCCAAAAGAGCTGTTTGTTCAGCATCTGCGGTTTGTCCTGCGTTTATGATCTGCTCCGCGCTCCGGCAGTTGCAGCGCTCCACCGCCGCGTATACCTTTTCCGCAGTCTCCGCAGCCCGGGTCAGTTCTTCCTGCAGGCCCGCTCCGTCCGCACCGAGTTCCTCACACCATTCCAAATCCAGTGCCTCTTTTGCCTTTTCAAAGACCCTCGCAAAGTTGAGCGGCACGATCTTCGTGCGATCAATGGCAAGTAAGAGCAGACCGAAAAGCTCATGGTGCATCCGATAGACGTCCTTGTCGTAGAAATTGTCATTGTCAAACTGCGAATGGTAGTGGGTCTCCATAAAGCTGCCCCCGGTAAAATCATTTACCATGGAGGGGATTCCCGCAATGGCAATGGAAAAATCATCCGACCATGTCTCAATGGGCGCCGTCACCCGCGTCTCCTCCGGGTAGCCTTGGGTCAGCTCCGGCAATTCCTCCAGAAAATGCTCCAGAAAATCCACATATTCATAGGTGCTGCGGATGCGCGCCCGGGTGCCGTGCGCCAGCGCAGGCAGTTCAAAGTTTAAGTCGGCAATGACCTTTCCCCGCCACTCGGGATGCACGGTAAACACCTGCTCGTAGGCTCCCGTAGACCAGTCAAACTGCGAATCCGCAACGCCCCATTCCTCCGCCGCCATAGCGCAGAACAGAATGGTATTCTGCGGCTGCCAGCCCGTCTCAATCATTGCCTTGCCTATGCCGAGCATCATGGAAATCGCCGTATTATCATCCTGAAATCCGTCAAAATAGGAATCATAGTGTGCGGAGAGCATGATCTTCCGTTCGGGATTTTTTCCCGTGATCTCCCCTATGATGTTGTAGGTGGTTTTGTCGCGCTCCACGCGGGTATCCGCGTCAAAAACTACCTTAATCTCCCCTCGGGAAGCCAATACACGCTTCAGCTCCTCCGCGTCCTTCTGAGACACAGAAAATGCCGCCGCCTCGGGAGGGCCTGCTATGTCCTGGGCATTCAGCGCCGCTTTGTCCACTTCTCCGTACCCGCCGGTCTGTGCGGCAAGCACGGCGGCTGCTCCCTTCAAATGTGCCTGATATACCGGATAGTTGATCCACCACTCATCACGCTGGTTGATGTCAACCAGCACAAGCTTTCCCGTGACATCAAGCTCCCGGTAATGCTGTTCCGTTCCTTTTCCTGCATAAACCAGACTGTATTCCTTCGGCCCGTCCGTGACCATGGTGGTCTGATAAGCGCCTAGCTGCAAGGTCTTGCGGATGCCGTTTTCATCCTCATAGCAAAGCTCCGCCTTTTTAAACTCCCACGCATCTACCTGTATGGCATCCTTCCATACCTTGGAAAAGCCCAGCCTGCGCATTTCCGCCGCCAGCATGTCCCCGGTGGCAATCTCCGCCGCCGATCCGGCTGTCCTGTATCCCAGCACAGGGTTGGTGCGGTGTTCCTCCATCCGCTTTGCCAGCCGATAGGAATATTCCGTGTCCAGTCCTTCCAGATACTTCTCTGCAATGCGATCCACAATCATCATCTCCTATACAGAGGCATTGTAGCACACTTGCCTGCAATTTACTACATGCAGAAAGCAATTTATTCCATTGCGGAATCCACCGGGCTGCACCATAATACAGATGATTTCACCTGAAAGGACGCAAAAAACATGACAAAGCATAACCCTTATAAAAGAACCCTTACCGCCTGCTTCATCGGCTATGTCGTGCAGGCCATTGTGAATAACTTTGCACCTCTTTTGTTTCTGACTTTCCAGAGCACCTACGGGATCCCTCTTTCCCGTATCACGCTGCTTGTCACCATCAATTTCAGCCTGCAGCTTCTGATCGACCTGCTCTCCGCCGGTTTCATCGACAAGATCGGATACCGGGCAAGTGTTGTTCTTGCCCATATTTTTTCCGCAGCCGGGCTGATCCTGATGACGGTTTTACCGGGGCTTCTGCCGGATGCTTTCGTGGGACTTCTGATTTCCGTCCTTGTCTATGCCCTCGGCGGCGGTCTGTTGGAGGTGCTGGTGAGCCCCATCGTGGAGGCTTGCCCTACAGACAACAAAGAAAAGGCGATGAGTCTCCTTCACTCCTTTTACTGCTGGGGACATGTGGGTGTGGTTCTTCTGTCCACCCTCTTTTTTGCTGTCTTTGGAATTGAAAACTGGAAAATACTTGCGCTCCTCTGGGCGCTTGTTCCCCTCTGTAATTTGCTTTTGTTTGCGACCGCGCCGATCTGCACACTGAATGAGGAGGGGGAAAAAGGCATGTCCCTCTCCGGGCTGCTCACCTCAAAAATATTCTGGATCCTTATGCTGCTCATGGTTTGCTCCGGCGCCTGCGAGCAGGCTGTGAGCCAGTGGGCGTCCACCTTCGCGGAAAAAGGACTCGGCATCAGCAAGACCGCCGGCGATCTGGCAGGTCCCATGATGTTTGCCCTTCTCATGGGCACTTCCCGTCTTCTGTACGGAAAATGGGGAGAAAAGATGAATCTGCAGAAGTGCATGGCGTACAGCGGTATTCTCTGTGCTGTCTCCTATCTGCTCATCTCGCTCTCCCCAAGCCCGGTTCTCAGTCTGATCGGCTGTGGTATCTGTGGTTTTTCGGTTGGTATTTTATGGCCCGGCACCTTCAGTATGGCTGCGAAGCAGCTTCGGAGCGGCGGCACTGTTTTATTCGCGCTGCTCGCCCTTGCAGGTGACTTGGGGTGCACCGGAGGCCCCACTTACGTCGGTCTCATATCCGGCGCCTTTGGTGACGATCTGAAAGCGGGCATCCTTGCCGCGCTGATCTTCCCGGCGCTCCTTCTGGTCGGTTTGCCGCTGTGCCGCGCCAAAACCCCATCCGTTCCGGATTGATCTTACTTATTTTTTATAACCGGTACCGCCGCATACGGTACACTTTTTGTCTCCGTGACACAGGATGCAATCGTCGGAAATAACGCCCTTCCCCTTGCAGATCGTACAGGGCTTTCCGTGTGTTCCGCCGCAAAGCTCACATGTGATCTTGCCGCTTCCGCTGCAGTATTTGCAGGTACTGCCGTCGGTTGCATCCGTGCCGCTTCCCTTGCATCCGGGGCACTTCTGCTTTCCGCTTGCATCACAGTTGCCGCAGGTTTCCACCAGCGTACCGCCGCAGCGCTTACAGGGAAGCGTACCTCCGCCACATTCTGCGCAGATTCCGGTACCGCCGCAGGCAGAACACGGTTCGGCAGTCTCATTTCCGGCAGCTCCATTCTCCCCTGTCGTGTCATTCTCTCCAGCGGAGCCGTTTTCTCCGGTCGTGCCGTTCTCCCCGGTCGCGTTCTCTCCGCCGCCGTTCTCCGGCTTCTCTTCCCCTGTTTCCCCTGTGGTATTCCGGTTGTCGTCCTGATTCTGACCGTCGCCTATGTCTTTCGGCTGTACCGCAACCTCACGCTCCGGCTCCCCCGCAACAGAAATAGCAAGTGTCGCACCCACTTCCTTCTGCGTAGCCGCCTCCTGCACGGAGGTTTCAATCTGCGCCGTTATCTCCGCAACGGAAACCGTCTCATCACACTCCGCCACATCCACGGATACGGTCTTGCCCTCGATCAGATATCCCTCATCCACGGCAGTCTCCACAATCACCTTTAAAGCGGCGTCGAAACGCACACCCTGCATGTCGATGTCGGCATAAGCATTTTTCGCATCGTCATTGAGATATTCCACAAACACCACATTCTGATCCGCATCCAGATAGAGCGCCAGATCCGGGTTGATGGTAACATGCAGCTTTGCCACATAGGAGAGATCCTCCGGCACCGTATTTTCCTCCGGTTCCACAACGTTTCCCGCGCTGCTCTCCGTCATTTGCTCTGTCGATGTGTTTCCGGCATCCGTATTCTCCGCCTTCTGTTTTCCGCAGCCTACGGCAAGCACCATGATCATCAACAGCATAATCCGCACTTTTTTCATAATAACCTCCATTTCCGGATAACCTAAGTCTTTTGTACCATACACGCCCTGTTTATGTAAGTATACATATGTTTCAATCCGACAATTTTGGCAGATTCCATCCGTAATAAAACTGAATCAGGCCGATTCTGGATTTTGTGCCCGTCTTTTCGTTCAGACTGCCGATATGACGATAAAGAGCTGCTCTTGAAATATAAAGCTGCTCCGCAATGTCCTGAATGTTTTCATCGGAGGACAGCAAAATCTTCAGAACCTCCTGCTCCCTCTCCGTCAGGGAATAATATCTGCAGAATCCCGAAAACTTCTGCTCCGCATCCTTGTCTGAATCGTCGTGCTCCTCCGTTCTACTCTGCCCCGCAATCAGGGCGGAATAGAAGAACACCACAATGCTGATCAGCACAAACAGCAATATGGCAGTAATGATCACGGAAAGCGTGCCGCGGGAGCTAAACAGCACCGTATCACACACGCCGATGATCGCGGCACAGAAATTGTTCACGCCGCGCCCTAAGCCTGCCCACAGCTCCGGCAAACCGGTGTGGTAGGAAAGCTCCATAAACGCTACGGCAAAAAACACGGCGAAAAACCCGGCAGACAGGTAGAACACCACAAGTCCCACAAGGAACGGCCCGCCAAAAGCAATCACCGCCACACATACCGTGGACAACAAGGTAATGCAGTACATCATGATGTGCATATAGCGCCGCTCTCTGATGTCAAAAAGAAATCCCGCTCCCAGACCGCTGAGCGCCAGCAAAAGTCTGGGCCACTGTCCAATGTCCACATTGCCCGAGGCATGTACCAGTGTAACTGCATTATCCAGAGAGGCAAACACAAAGGACATGAACACCACCATAACCACCAGTGCGATGCCTGCATGGACAGGAGAATAGGAATTGACCCTTGACTGCCGCACGGAGAACACATTTTTTTCTTTCAACAGATAGGTGAAAACAAACAGCGCCACCAATGCAACCGCCAGCACACATGCCTCCGCTCCACTTTTGCGGATCAGATTATGATTCAGAAACTGCAGCAGTACACCACATGCATAGGCCATTCCCACCATTGCCGCGGGATGCACGCTCCTTGCCAGCGCGCCCGCCGCCATATAGTGAACCTTGCTGCCCATGATGCCAAGCAAAATAAACAGTACACAGCCGGAAGCCATAATGGACGCATAGGATTCGTGCCGCACGATCAGAAACAGGCTTCCGACGCAGATCATAATCGACACAACTGTCACAATTCTTTTCAACCTGTTCTTGAGGAATCTGTTCAACAGAGGATACAGAAGAAAACCCGCCACGCTGATTCCCAAAATGCAGCTCTGTGCAAACACGACCCCTGCGGAATCCGTCACATACATCATCATCCCGTCAAACAGGTATTCACTTCCAAGGAACACAAAATGAAAAAGTGCCAATGCGGCTATTATTTCCACAATTTTTCTGTTTTGCAGTTCTTTTCTCATAGTCTGTCTACCTGCCTCTGCTGTTTTTCCCCCGCCATTTGTTTCATTATATTACACGGCAATTCCTTTTCCAACATATTTCTTTGTCATTTGCCGCCGGGCATGTTCGGGACTTACACCCATTACAAAAAGAGACCGGTGCTTTCCGCAATCCGGTCTCTTCAAAATACCGCTTAAATTTTGAATCTGGACATCGCCTTTTCCAATTCTCTGGTCTGGCTCTGCAAATGCTCCGCATCCCTGGTCAGTCCCTTCAGGAAGCCGACCTGTTCGCTGATGCTTGCCGTCACTTCCGTGGTCGCCGCACTTGCACTCTCGGACGCCTGAGAAACCGCCTGAATCTTGAGCAGAACCTCGTCCTTATCCGCAACCAGCTCCGTCATGCCGCCCGTGATTGCCTGCAAATTAGAGACAAGGGACTGCACCGTCTCATTGATCTCATGGAATACAGCTACCGTCTCTTCCAGAGCCTTCATCTGGTAATCCACATTCTGCTCTGTCTGTCCTGCGGACTCTGCCGCCGTCTTCGTAGCCTCCTCAATGGAAGCAACGATCTGGGTAATCTCATTACCTGCGGACATGGACTGGGCAGCCAGCTTACCGATTGACTGTGCAACTACCGCAAATCCTCTTCCGCTCTCGCCCGCTCTTGCCGCTTCAATGCTTGCGTTCAGGGACAACAGGTTGGTCTCCTCCGCTATGTCATTGATGGTCTCTATAATTCTGGCGATCGCCGTGCTCTGTTCACTTACGTTTTCCACATGGTCAACCAGCTCCCGTGTGATCGTGCCGGTTGCCGTAGCAGTCCGTTTCAGTTCGTCCACCATGGTGGTTCCGCGTTCAATGCTTCCTATAGTGCTCTGCATCATGCTTCCCATAGAATCCACCGTCTCGTTCATCCGGTTGATCTTGTCGCCGAACGCCGCCATCATCTGATAGCCGTCGCCCGCATCATGTGCCTGACTGACTACATCTGCCTCCACATTGCTCAGCGCAATGTTTACTTCCTCCATGGAGGAAAGAATCTGGGAGGTTGTATCTGCCACCTGCTCCGCCGAGGTATCTACATCCCCGCCGAATTTCTGAACCTGCTGTAAAAGCTCTTTCACACCGCCCAGCATCTTACCGATGCTGCTGGACACCAGTCCGAACTCATCCCGGCGCTTCTTGGTAGGAATCTGAACAAGCAGATCACCCTCGCTCGCCACCTTCATACACTTGGAGATCGTACCCAAGGTTCTGCGGATGTCGTTGGATAACAAAATGCCGATAAAGATTGCTATGGCAGACGCCAACAGTACAAATATGATGGTCGTCCTTTTCAGACCGGCTGCCTCATCCAGAATACTGGACTGGGGAATCAGTGCACAGACCGTTATCTGTGTTTCCCCGACAGGTGAAGCCAGAAGCAGATACTTCTTGCCGTTCATCGTGACATAGCGGGAAACACTCTCCGCGTCTCCTTCCGGTGTCAGATCAATGCCCTCATACAATACGTCCTCATTCACTTCGCCGCCAACGATATTGATCTCACGCCCGTCAGCCGTCACAAGGGACGCATAGCTTCCGGTACCGAAATCCATCTTGCCCAGTACCTCGGAGATCGTGTCCATGCGGATATCAATGGCAATAAAACCTTTTCCGGTGACAAAGCGCTTCACATAGCTCAGGGAATAATCCGCCGTCGTAATCTCTGTCATTTCGTCTATGTAGGGATGTGTACCCATCCAGACACTCTTCACGGTAGAATCCTCGAAGACAGCGCCCTCCCGTTTCTGGAAGTCGTCGTATGCCGTATCGGGAAAAGCCACCTTCATGGGCGCATCCTTCGTCGTGGAGGATACGGAGCGTCCAAGCAGGGCAAACTCATGCACATTCGCCGTGTACTTTGTGGAGGCGGTCTGCTTCAGGATCGCATCCTTCATTTCATTGTAGGAGGATACTTCCTTTGTCTTGTCCTTGCTGTTGGCATTCACACCGAAGTAATTCTTTACCTGATCCGAGGTCAACAACTCCGCCGTTCCACTCTCTACGGTCTGGGTCAGCAGCTTCATATACTCCGCAACGGAAGCCACCGTACTTCCGGCAGACTGCTCGTACTTTTCCATGGTTGACCGGGACGCCGTCTGATAAGAAAACATACCGAGCCCGATCATCATAATTATGGGAACCAGAAAAGCTCCCAGAAGCTTCACAAAAATATTAACCTTTTTCATTTGCAGACCCCCGATAAAGTCGTCAGACCAATGGTTTCCAATTACTCTTATTATATGACAAAAGCCGCTTTCTGTCCATTGATTTCCGTCGTTTTGCGCAACTTTTTTGCAATGTTTTTTGCCCATTTTCCCACTTTTGGGGGGGGATTTTTTGCTTAAATTTAAGCAGTCTTGCCGAGGAGTGCGATCCCTTCTATTATTTCAGAGCCTTGCCGTCCTCAAACGCCTTCCCGACCGTCTTCCCCAGTGCAATATAGGTGTTGTTGACAGGGTCGTAGGTAATGGGTTTCAGTTTTGCGGGGTCAATTTTTCCGTTGGTCAGCACGCTTTCCTCTGCGGACACATTCACGATCTCTCCGACCAGAATGCCGTTTTCAAAGCTTTTCACCTTGCATTCCAGTGTCATGGGCAGTTCATCGATCAGAGGTGCATTCACGTACTGGCTCTTTGTTGCATGGAAGCCTGCCTTTGCAAACTTGTCCGGTACCCTGCCTGCGGACTCGATTCCCACATAATCTCCGGCAACAACGGTGTCCTCCGTGGCGAAACTTACGGTAAAGGCTCCTGTTTTTGCGAGGTTTTCCGTTGTCTTGTGGTTGGACATGCTGATGGAAATCTCATTCATATCCGTGATGCATCCCCATGCGGCGTTCATCGCATCGGGCACACCGTTCTCGTCATAGGTTCCCACGATCAGCACCGGCATGGGGTACACATAAGGTTTTGCTCCAAAATTCACTCTGCTCATCTCCTGCATCCTCCTTTTAATATCACCTTTTTTCCTATTAGTATGACACAATAAGCTGCATCTTGAATCTCTCTTCTCCGTAAACGGCATGGGGAATGTCCTTTGGCATAATAAGGGTTTCTCACATCACCTTTCGTATCAATCAACCCTGTATGTGCTGCCCATAAACATCTTACATAATTGAATTTTCATACTTCTGCAACTCATGGTATATACCTTCAACAATGACTTTACTGCCATCTTCTCCAATGTTTCAATCACATCATCAAAATCATCCATGATACTTTCTATTGCCTGAGGATTTCTTAGCACATCAGAAATATACGAAAGAATACTGTCGTACTGTTTCTCCGCCAATTCTGAGAGTTCAACATCAAACTGCATACTTCTCCCTCATGTTCTTGGATACCGCCTTCGCCGGTTTAGTTGCCCCCATATCGCTCTTCCTGATTGATTCAGAAAGTTCCTCTGCCAGTTCGGCTTCATTCAGTTTTTTCAGTCCGCTCGTTTTCGGTTTCTCGGACAATCTGTTTACGAGCGTGATTACCATATTGTAATCCTCTGCCGACAAGTTTTCGATTTTGGCTGTCAGCTCTGCTATACTCATATGAAAGTCAGCTCCTTTCAATGTTTCCTTGTCTACATTATACTTCCCATATGCATGAAAAGCTATCACATTTTTTGTTGTCTTGTCCTTGCCGCATCCGGAATATCCCTGCCCCCGCGCGGTTACTTTGCAAGCAGCGAATAGACATAGGTGTCCTTCCAGATCGGCTTGCCCTGCCCATCCGTCCAAAAATACACGTTTTGTCTGAAATGCGCCTCGCGCACAAAGCCAAGTCTCTCCAAAAGCTTCCACGAAGCCGTATTCATAGGGTCACATTCGGCATAGATCCGATGCGTCCCGGTGGAAAGTGCAGCCTGTATCACCGCCGCGCAGGCTTCTGCGGCAAACCCTTTTCCCCAGTAATTTCTGTTTAGCACATATCCCAGTTCTTTGCTCTCAAAATCTCTGTTTCCGAGATACACATTGCCGATCATCCTGCCCGTTGCCTTTTCCTCAATGGCAAGCATTTCCTCCGTGGACATACGCCACGCAAGATTATCCCTGACTTCGTCCTCCGCCATGGGCTTGTACGGTTCAAAAGCGACCACCTGCGCATCCGAAAGATACGCAAATAAGTCCTCCAAATCCGTCTCCCTGTATTTTCTCAAGATCAATCTCTCTGTCTCAAGCTGCATAGCTTCCCCCATTTCGTTTTCATTCAGAGCAGCGGATCAGTGTTTTTTCAGCATCAGATGGTGAAAGAACGCAATCCTCCTAAAGGAATCCATTTCCGCCACACGCATTTCAAGCTGCTTCATTCTTTTCTGCCAGTCTTCATCGCCGTGTTTTTCCTGATTCTGTTGGAGATCCCAAAACGTCCTTATTCCATATACCTTTTCGATGCACAGGGACGGCTCCCACCGGGGAATATCCTCGTCCTCATAATAACGGATTGCCCCAAATTTTGACGCCATGCTGTTTTTTCCGTCCAGCAGTTCGTTCGCCTTGTCCACATCATCCAGCAAGACCGCTGTCTGCATCACCCTTCCGTATCGGTTATGCTTCATAACGGACATCTCGCCGCCCGGTTTGAGCACTCGCGCCAATTCTCTGATCACAGCTTCCTTATCGTCAATGTATTCCAGCACATTATGGCAGATCACCCGGTCAAAGCAGCCGTCCGGGAACTGCCTGAGCGTCGACAAGTCCCCTGCAATCTGTTCATAAGGGTAATCCTGCCACCGGTTTTTCAGCATCTCCTCCCACGGTTCCACCGCAGTCACGCGGTTTTCCCCGGCAAAATGATTTGCCGTAATGCCCTCCCCGCTGCCAAAATCCAATATCTTCTCCCCTTTCGGGAAACCCATCTGCTCCCACACCATCCGCTTCATTAAGCGCTCCCATGCCGGAATCTCCGTCAACTGATGCATTGTAACTCTCCTCCCTCTTCCCCTGCGCGACCTAACTTGTGTAGGTTGCGTACATAATGTTCTGTCCTTCCGCCTTCTCAAAGCCTGTCGCTTCATAGATCCGGATTTCATCAAATGCATCCGTATCCACCAGCACCATCATCCCAAGAGGCTGATTCTGTCCCAGCGCCTCCCGCAAAAGTGCCTGTCCGCAGTCGGTATTTTTATACTCCTCCCGTATCCAGAGCGCATACGGTTCATTTTCCTCAAAGCAGTACGTAACATCCAGATATCCGACGATTGTCATACTTGAGCTGATACGCCAATCATGCAAGCATGTTGGCTTGCTTGCGCTCATTATATCATAGGCTCACGAATCCGTGGTTTTAACTTTTTATTAATTCCTCATTGACTTTGCCGGTTAGACAGGTTATATTTATAACAGTTGTTTTAGAACGATAGATTTAGATTGGAGATGGACATTTATGCCACCAAAAGCAAAATTTACAAAAGAACAGATCACGCACGTTGCTCTGGAGCTTGTGCGGGCGGACGGAATCAGCGGATTAACCGCGCGAACACTTGCATCGAAGCTCGGCAGCTCTTCCTGCCCGATTTTTACCGTATTTGAAAATATGGAGGAAGTGCATCAATCTGTCCTCGATGCCGCCAAAGCCCGCTATAAAGAATATGTAGAAAAAGGGCTTGCGGATACCCCCGCATTCAAGGGCGTGGGAAAACAGTACATCCTCTTTGCCATTGAGGAACCGCAATTATTTCAGCTTCTTTTCATGAACAGTCAGACCGTTATCCCGAATATCGGTAGCGTTCTCCCCCTGATTGATGAAAACTACGAGAAAATTCTGGACTCCATTACGGAGGGCTACGGCGTCGGCAGAAAAATTGCCGAAAAGCTGTACCGGCATTTGTGGATCTACTCCCATGGAATCGCGACCCTCTGTACCACAAAAATGTGTCGGTTTACAGGCGAAGAAATCAATCAAATGATCACAGAAGTATTTACAAGTCTGCTGAAGGAGGAAACAGGCAATGATAGAGGTTAAGGAAATCACCAAATTCTACGGAACCGGGGAAAGCCGTTTTCAGGTGCTGAAAGGAATCAATCTCAAGATCGAGGACGGGGATTTTGCCGTTATTTTAGGTGCCTCCGGCTCCGGAAAATCTACCTTGCTGAATGTCATGTCTGGACTGGAGCGCCCCGAAAGCGGCGCTGTCGTTTACGATGGGAATGATATTGCTATGCTTTCCGACAACAAATTGACTGTTTTCCGCAGGGAAAATGTGGGATTTATTTTTCAGCAGTATTATCTCCTGCCTGATATGAACGTCCTAAAAAATGTGAAAATGGGCGCCGACTTGGCTAAAAACAGAGACTATGAGGCAGTGATCGAAGCCGTGGGGTTAAAGGACAAGCTTCATAAATATCCCGGCGAATTATCCGGAGGAGAGCAGCAGCGTGTTTCCGTGGCGCGTGCTCTTGCAAAAAAGCCCAAAGTGCTGTTTCTCGACGAGCCTACAGGCGCTCTGGATGAGGCCACCGGCAGGCTTGTTCTTGATTACATAGCAAAACTTCAGGCGGAATACAGCTTCACAATTATAATGGTAACGCACAACCTGAATATAGCAGAGATGGCAAAAACCGTAATTAAGATGAACAGCGGAAAAATTTTTGAGGTGTATACCAACGAAACGCAGAAAACCGCCTATGAGATTGGATGGTGAGAATATGTTGATCGGAATAAAGGACTTAGCCAAGTTTTTTGCCATTACAATCGTGACCTGCTGCGCGGTTTTTGTCTGCGCCTTATTTCTGAACTACACGATGGATGTTGTGGGAATCAAGAATGATATTGCAACGCCACAGGGACTGGTTCTGTACGAGGCGCAGCTCTCCATATGCAAGGTCATCGTCGGTGTTTCGGGCGGCTGTCTGGTTGCAACCACCATTGTTCTGCTGATTTTCTATGTAAAAAACTACATTGACAGTCACAAAAAAGAGCTTGGGATTCTGAAGGCGCTGGGCTATTCCAACCTTCAGACTGCAAGGCACTTCTGGGCGTTCGGATTAACGGTTCTTTGCGGTTCTGCCCTTGGCTTTCTGGGTGCATCCTGCTATATGCCCACCTTTTATGAGGTGCAGAACGCAGATGGGCTTTTTCCGCACATGGAACCGCAGTTCCACATTGGCCTTTGTCTCTCCATGCTTATTATCCCAACTGTGTTTTTTGCACTGTTGTCCGTGGCATATGCATTGATCAAGCTGAAAACCCCTGTGCTTATGCTGCTGAAAGAAGTACAGAAAAGCCGTGTCAAAATAAGCAGGAAAGAGACCAAAGATTTTCCTTTTTTAACTGACTTAAAGAAAAATACTCTGAAAGGCAGAAAAACCCTTGTGTTTTTCGTTTGCTTCTCTGCCTTTTGTTTTTCTTCAATGATACAAATGGCAATGTCCATGGATGATCTGGCGAGCGAAAGCGCTGCCTGGATGATGCTTTCCATCGGTCTGATACTGGCATTTATGACTCTTTTTATGTCGCTTGCCACCGTAATAAAAGGAAACACCAAAACTATCGCAATGATGAAGGTTTTCGGCTACTCCGAAAAGGAATGCAGCGCCTCCATTCTTGGCGGTTACCGCCCTGTCTCCTACATCGGCTTTGTGTTCGGAACTTTATACCAATATATTCTGCTCAAAATCACCGTAGAGGTCATATTTGCCGATTTTGAAAACATACCGGAATATCACTTTGACTTCAAAGGCATGGTATTTACGCTCATCCTCTTTGTGGCAACGTATGAAATCGTCATGTACTGCTATGCAAGGAAGATAGGGAAACAATCCATCAAGGGAATTATGTTGGAGTAATTCCCCCGATACGCCGACTTCTTTTGCCGTGCGCAGCGCAATCAAAGCAGCACGGCAAACAGAATCGCGATCACCAGCGTGACAACTCCGGCGGCAAACGCCAGTAAGATTTTCTGGTAAGGTCTTTTTCCCTGCTCTCTTGCCTTTGCGATCTCATCCAGTCCCTTCCCCTCCGTAAACGCAATAATTTCCCGGTATGTCTGAATGTCGAATTGCTTCTTTTTCTTTTCCACCAGAACGGCAAAGTACATGGTTACCGCGAACAGCAACGCCCAGATTGCAATCCCCACATAATTCAGAAAATGCGCCAGCGGAATAGGGCTTATCATTACCAAAATGAACATGACCGCAAACACCTGACTCAATTTCTCAAATTTCTTTTTATCCTCACTTCTGACTTCCTGTTTCATAATTTCTACATCTCCTTTGATTAAATTATCAATGGAGGTTTGAAATACTTCGCTCAAAAGGACGAGGCTGTTCACATCCGGATAGCTTTTGTCATTTTCCCAATTTGAGATGGTCTGCCTTGAGACAAACACTTTTTCCGCCAGACCGTCTTGGGATAGGGATAATGCATTCCGGTATTTTTTGATCTGATTTCCAAGCTCCATATTCCGACCTCCTTCTGCGATTAATTTAACCAAATTTGATTCTTTCGTCTATCAAAGTTCTTTTACATATGCTTTTTCTTTGGCTTTTGCGCCGTCAAAATTCTTTTACATATGGCGGTTTTTCGTGAGTTTCGCCTCTTCTGTGGCTTTTGAATCATCTATATGATCCGTCTGTGACTACGCCTCCGACACCCAAGCAGATTCTGTCGCCTGTTTCTGATGTTTCCCAATACACTCCATGGAATTATTCCATCATGTTCCTTCCAACTATCCTATCAGAATTGCCCCCCTAATACCGACTAGTCCCAATGCTACTCTTCACACTTTTCCATTTTTTCGGAAAGTTAGATGAACTCATGTTGTCTTTTCCCATCAGTAGCACAGATTATTTTAAAAACTTCATCAAGCGTCTATTCCCTGTAAGCACCCACTTTTTCGCATTCATTTGCGATTGCGTTCCCCTGAGCATGCTCCTCATACCATGCACACAAAATATTTGATGTAAGTTTCTGCATTTTCTTTATTTCCCTAGATACTTCATAAATATCTGTACGAAGATACCGTTGGGGAAGTACACCTAATTCGCCCTTCCTTTTTGAATTCATTAGCACACTTTTCTTATCTCCCTTTATTAGTTTCAAGTAATTGTTATGTATTGCAGGACACCTTGCCTCCAAGAGTGCAGGTACATTTGGATATACGATTTTGTTAATCATATCTAATGCCCAATATCCTGTAATGGTCAAATCAACAGGATTCACATAAATATGATTAAACCAATCAATATCAATAATGCATCCATGGATTGTTCCTGTTCCGCCAATTTTTTTTACTTCTTCAGAAATTTTCTTCTGCATGTTCATATAATTGCTGAGCGGATTTTCAATATATAAAATCACTTCATCCATATGTATATAATAATAATTAACATCACTCTCTTCCAATCGTCTCATTGCTCCCCCATTCAGAATTGAAAGTGAGCCTGATCTAGCCTCGGTAATAAAACAATAATAGCCCCCCTTTTTTAACATATACAGAACATAAACCTCTCTATTAAAGTCCATCCGTATATTTTTCCCTCTGTAAAAATCATTATATTGGTCGCGTGTAATTTTATATACTCCATCCTCATAATCTGAGAAGATATCATACCTTCTGTCCATCAAAAAATATTTCACATGAGGATTTTCATTTCTATATCCTATCTGATTATCAGAGTAAATTCTATAATCCCCGTCATCATAAAATACATTTCTGTGAGTATGCCCGCTTACGTATATTAGATTCTTGCATGGTTCTGCGTCTGCATTCCAATCCTTCTGGGGAGTATGAGTGAAAATAATCGCGTTTTTATCACATATACATGGTAGGACTCTATTATATAATTCCTCAAATTTTTTGCTTTCAGCTATTTCACCCGCTCTATCCAAAGTTTCTCGATAAATTTTTTGGTTAGCATTGAATTCTTCGTTATATCCAGAAAACCCCAGCCCTCCCAATATGACAATGCTTGCACTTTGTATCTGAGTTCTCAACTCTTTTGTCGATTTACAGATTAAATTATTGTAGGATATTTCACAGAATTTTCCATCATTATTTTGATACAGAATTTCATTTTGAAGTAAATGCATCCCACTCTCTTCAATTACCCTTTTGTAAATAGCAGCGATTTCATCTATACTTACTTTAGGAAATTCCCACAACTCATGGTTCCCCAATACAAATACCACCTCTATTTTCCCATATTTTTTGCACTCAAGTTGCCATTTTAAGCATCTAAGAAATAATACAAACACTGAAAAGTCCGAAGAAACATCTCCTCCGATCAGCAAAAGACCACTTACCTTACTTACTATATTGTTTACAATATTGTGAATTACGTAGTTTACATCATCCTTTGACCTACAATTTGCATTTTGCAATCTGTGCATTAAATGAATATCTGTAATATAAGAAATTCTTTGACTATTTCTGTCGTATTCCTCCCATAATATATCCTCGTCTTCGGTAAATAGTTCCACATCATTACTTTGGGAATAGAGAGTGAGTGTCTCTTTCTCGTTTTTTTCCACCACAGCGAAAGAACCTATTGCATTTCTATTGATATCATAACTTTCGTATGCGATGCCAAATTTGTCGCACATTTTGCTCGTCATTCTTGCTTTCGTAAAATCTATTCCTTCAAAATTTACGAGATTTTCTAGTCCGTCGCAAAATAGCAAAAACGAATTTGTCAGATCTCCCTTCAGATAATGTACAAAATCAAAAAAATATTTTGTAACAAACTTATTCTCTTTTACCAAACTACCTCTTTTTGTTTTCCATTCTTTACAAACATAAAAAAAATCATCTTGATATCCTTTGGTAATCTCACAACATACGTCATTAACAGCAGATACTGGTAACTTAGTTGATTCGTCGATCTCGTACAATGAAAAATCGACATCTAACATTATAGCTCCTGACAAATCAACTCCTTTTAGATTCCCCTTCCTATACTCGATAAATTCCTCAAAAGTCTCAAAATATCTTTGATATCGAACAATAGTAAGTCTACGCTTGGCCTCAAATCCTTCCGTTTCTTCACAAAAATAATGTGATTTGTTGTCAAAGTATCCCCTACTCTTAAATTTGATTTCACCCGTGTTCAATAATTTAACGTATTCTCTAAGCGCTTTTTTCCGTTTGTAATTGGTTTGTTTTGTCCCACCGGAATAATCGTATTTCCTTATAACATCATAAGGATTATAGATTGAACACAATGCATTAATCATCATGTGTTCAGGGTAGCTGCCAGTACACATAAATTCCATTATAGCATTAAATTTTTTTTCGTCTCTTACATTTCTAAAAATGTAATAATAAAAAAAGAAGGAAACATCCAAAACTTTTTGTAATTTTGATTTATTATACTTTCTGACAGCAACTTCAAGATCATATCCCGATGTACAAGCTTCAAAACTATTGATCCATGTTCTAATTAGCCTTCTATTCTCCTCTACTTTATCATAGGCAATAATTTCTTCTTGGGATATTTCTAATTTTGCATCGTCAATTGTTTCTTCCGAAAATGCTTGTCTTTCTAAAAGAAGTTTTGAATCAATTTTCTTTTTGTTTATAAAGTCCCTATATTTAGTAAAATCACAGTATTTGTAGCATGCATTTTCGTAAATATCTCCATCAAGATAATCGTAGTATTCTTCAAGAGTGTCAAACGTTGTTCTACTGTTTTCTCCTATTAATTTACCCAATGAGTTTTTGTAAAATAACTCTTCTTCTACAAAGAAAAAACTATGAATAACATCAAAACCTCTATTAAGCTCTTTCCTTAGCCCCAATTCCCTCTCTGCCCGCAATACATCCTTATTAGTGCATACTTCTTCCGGGATATCCCATATATTCAGCTTGTTTAATTGTAATTGACGTATTATTTGTTGTACATTTGTAACCAACATAAGATGTCCTCCCATTATTAGGCTTCCTGTATTCAAAAATCCTTGTCATTTTATGATTTATAAGAATTTGCATGAAAATTCAACATTTTAATTTTATCAATTACCGTTTTGCTCTTTATGCGCCAAGCGGAAATAAACTATACTTTCCTTGATCTCCATACTGGGGCTCCTCCGTTCTTCCCTGAATTTTGCTCACAAGAACCTCGTATATCTCATCCATCCTCATATCGGCCCCCTTCTCAGGTACAGATTATACTCATATGCATCTCCTTGGTACTCTTCCCGTTTTCTGAGCAGAACCTCCGTAAATCCCAAGGTCTGATACATATGAATTGCCCTGAAATTATCATCCTCCACTCCGACGGTAAATTCACAATATCCCTTTTTCTTTAATTGTTCCAAAACCACCTTCAAAAGATAGGTTCCATAGCCTTTATTTTGGAAATCTTCGCGGACTCTGAACGCAAACAAATACGCCCGCCTGCCCCTTACGGCATAATTTTCATCATCACCTTCGTACATCACATGAAGCTCGCCGATTAAAACATCCTCTTCATGCAGGACAAAAATGTCCATAATCTTCTTTTCAATATCGCGCGTACATTCCGCTATCATCTGCCCAACATCATTGTACTCAAATAATTCTGTCAAAATATGTAAATCTTGTACTTTCAGTTTTTCTATTTTCATTCTATCCTCATTTTTGCGTAGTCGATTGCAAAAAAGAAATTACAACCGCTTTTTCCCCCAGCATGTCCCCGAATCGTGCCTCCAGAAAAAATCTGTATTCCGGATGCGCTGCGTTGTCTTCGTACTCCTCCACCGTGATTTTTCTAAGCCATTCTCTTCTTTTTTCATTGGCTATAAACTCGTCATATCTGAGTATGGTAATCAGGCCTTCGCGCTCCGCCTCTAAAATTGCTTCATAGGCATCCGGCACAAACTCGCATGCATCAACTGCTGTTTTTTGCGATGTGATATAGGCATTCGGAATTTTAATGTCGATTTCAGTATACGGTGTCACCTTGCTGCATGAATAAATGTATCCCGCCACGCCTTTATAGGTGTCCTCCAACGCATTCGGATAATACTCCTCAAGCCGAAGCCTCCCATCTTTTTCAAAGCCGTAAGGCCCCCATTTGTACCATGAGCCGGTATGCGCAAACCCAGCCTCCCTGCACACCTTCTCAACGGCATTACTCAGGTATACCAAAACATTTTCTCTTTTATCCGAAAAATAGATCAACGGGACATTATGATTGGATACCCTCGGCTCCAGTTCCGTTATGTTTTTTACTTGTGACGCATGGTAATATGTCATTTGTTTGCCCGTCCCTCCGCATGTAGTGTGCAATTTCTGCGATTTGTATTCCTTCTATTTTTTCATCCCTACCTTCTGCATAAGAGCGTCTTGAAGAACCTGGGAAAAATTGATGTTCATTGCAGTGGCTTCTTCATTCAACCACTCCGGAATACTGAGCGTTTTCTTTACACATTTTGAATTTGTTCGTTTTTTGTAGGCCAGCATATCAAATTCAACAATAACGCAAAATTCATTATCTGCGGTTATAATTTTGTATGGTTCGGACGGCAACGGGATTTCTTCTTTATCTTCCTCACGGCTTGTGATGGCAAGCCCTAAAGCGTCGACCGCCATTTCATATGCATTCTGCATCTCCTCACCCTGTGTCATACATTCAGGGAAATCCGGAAAAGTGATCCAAAAGCCGCCTTCCTCTGCTTTGTGAAATATTGCCGGGTAAAATAATTTTTTCATAGAATACCTCCATGGTGGGGACTTGGCTGTCTAAGTCCGACCTGTTTTAATATAGCCTGCTCTATACCTTTTTTCAGGTCTTTGCAGTGATAAGGAATAATGACGTTTTTTCCTGTCTCGGAGCTTCTCATTTTTATATGAGAACCATTTTGACTTACTTCTATAAAGCCGTTCCTCTTGAGATATTTTATCATTTCCAATGAAGTCATTGGCATCTTTTGTAACTCCTTTCCTTATCTGTCTACATTTTAGCACGTGACAATACGTACGTCTACGAGAAATACGTATTATTACGTATTTATTTTGATGATTACCAGGTAACAACAGCAATGCGTCTACCACCAGATTCAAAAGAACTTATCTCGCGCACTTCACCGCATAAAAAAAGGGAATGCCCGCAAGAGCATTCCCGGTACAGTTCTTCTATGCATAATATCCGGCCTGTGCATTCCAAAGTTTTTCGTACAGCCCTTTTTCTTTCATAAGAGTTTCGTGGCTTCCATGCTGCACAACCTGACCCTTATCAAAAACCAATATATCTTCGCAGAACTTGCACGACGCCAGTCTATGGGAAATATAGATAGCTGTTTTATTTCCTACCATTTTACTGATGTTCGATAAAGAAGTAGTAGAAGTGTAAAAATTTTGCCGTTCCTATCCGGCACTTGCGCATTGTGTCGGACAGGTCGGGCGGTTATTCGGGCAAGTCCACCTTGCCAACAAAAGAATAATAAATCT
>ENA-OUQF01000176-OUQF01000176.1-human-gut-metagenome-genome-assembly--contig:-NODE-176-length-60717-cov-21.765158_pt1 | contig 60717 bp, 57 predicted proteins | sample MGYA00237947_ERZ548826 | MGnify/ENA primary metagenome ERZ548826 (study PRJEB26490, sample SAMN05194701) | human gut metagenome | biome: terrestrial biome; feature: human-associated habitat; material... | reverse complement strand
AACGAAAAATGGTCTTCAGCGACCTGTGCTTCAACTAAATTGCGGAAGAACCAAAAAACTTTACACTTCTCCCCAGTCACTGAGCTTGTGGTCCCTGAGCCTTGACCTTCCCTAAGAATGGATTCAATTATTTGGTACGTCCGACAAGACGGTCGGCGAAATCCTTGAGAATGCCGAGACGTTCTCCATCGCAGATGTTTGAGACGCATCCGAGTGCCTTTTCGGTGAGTTCAACGATTGCTTTCCTGGCGTCCTCTCCGACTTCAAGGGTGTTGTAGATGTCTTTTACCCTGCCGATTTTGGAGGCTTTCTCTCCGTCAGTCTCCGCCTTCATGGACATGGCCTCCAGAAGCTCCGCCTTGACCTTTTCGTCAGCCTTCTCGAAAGCCCTGACGGTCAGCCAGCTCTTCTTCTCGTTGAGGATGTCCCCACCGATAGGTTTTCCGAAGACCTTCACGTCACCGTAGGCGTCCAGATAGTCGTCAGCCACCTGGAAGGCCAGCCCGAGGTTGTAGCCATAGTCGTAGAGGCAGTCGAGATCCTTTTCCGGAGCACCCGCTATGATGGCTCCCATCTTGGCCGCACAGGCAATGAGCACGCTCGTCTTGAGGCCGATCATATTCATATAATCTTTCATCGGGACGGTCTGCAGACGCTCGAAGTCCATATCGTACTGCTGCCCTTCGCACACCTCCGCCGAGGTTTTTGAGAATAGCTCCATTACATCGGTGACGACCGCGTGCGGTGCCTTTGCGATGCGGGCGTAGCTGTCGATGCACATCACGTCGCCGGAAAGGATAGCCGTGTCGGAGTCCCACTTTTTCCAGACCGTGTCCACCCCCCTGCGCAGCGGCGAGCGGTCCATAATGTCGTCGTGGATGAGCGTGAAGCTGTGGAATACCTCGATTCCCGCCGCCGGCTCCAGAATCTCCGGAGTCAGTTCATCCTTGTACAATGAATATGCGATCAAACATAGCGTCGGACGGATCCGTTTTCCCCCGATCGAGATCATATACCTGAGCGGATCGTAAAGCCCCGAAGGCTCCTCCGTGAACTTGATTCCCCTGAAAAGATTCTTGACAGCAGCGTCAATGGTTTCCTGATTAAGCATTGTTCGTTATTTTAGGGTTGTAAAGATAAGAATTTTATTTAGTTTATCTATTTTGTCTTTTTGTTTTTCATTGCTATCTTTGCACCCGCAAAAGGGTCCGGCTCTCTGACAAAGGGAAGGTCCTGTGTTCTTGAAACCACGTTAAAAACAAGAAGTAAAATGTCAAATTCTGTTAATCAACAGCGTGAGACGCTGTCTGTTACCTACGTTTGGATGTCAGTGACATTCTGCGTTTGTCTGGTTGTTTCCAACATCTTCATTCCACGGCTCTGGCAGGTCGGTCCGCTTCCTGTCCAACTCACCGGCGCAGTGCTTCTGTTTCCGATTTCGTACATCCTTAACGATTGCCTTACAGAGGTTTACGGCTACAAGAAAGCCCGTCTGACAATCTGGATCGGCTTCGCGATGTGCCTATTTGTGTCGATCGCATCGTTCATCGTCACGAAGCTGCCTAAGCCGATGTTCGAGGACAGTTACGCCGCCGCGGAGAGCTTCAACTCCCTGTTCGGCCTGGTTCCGAGGTCGATGATCGGCTCGCTTCTGGCGTTCATCGCCGGCTCGACGGTCAACGCCTGGATTATGTCAAAGATGAAGGTGGCGACAAAAGGCAAGGGCTTCGGCTGGAGAGCCATCATCTCCACCATCGGAGGAGAGGCTACGGATTCCCTGATCTTCTTCCCGATCGCGTTCGGCGGAATGCTACCTTTCGGAGCGGTAATCAATCTGATGTTCACGCAGGTTGTGGCGAAAACCCTTTACGAGATCATCATCCTGCCTGTAACCTCTTGGGTGGTCAGGAAGGTCAAGGCATATGAAGGAATCGACACCTACGACAACAACATATCGTATAATCCGTTTAAAGTTAATGAAATATAGTCTCGCTGCCCGCTCCTTGGATATTCTTCTGTAATATTCAAGGAGCAAGGTAGGGTGAGTCTGGGTAAATATTCATTTATGGCAGAAGGAAGAGAATTGGAGGGGTTGCAGTCCCTCGGCAAGAAGACTGAATATAAAAGTGACTACGCTCCGGAGGTTCTGGAGACATTCGTCAACAAGCATCAAGACAACGACTACTGGGTGAGGTTCAACTGCCCGGAGTTCACGAGCCTGTGTCCGATCACGGGGCAGCCGGACTTCGCGGAGATCAGGATCAGTTATATTCCTGACATCAGGATGGTTGAGAGCAAGAGCTTGAAACTGTATCTGTTCAGCTTCCGCAACCACGGTGATTTCCACGAGGACTGCGTCAACAAGATAATGAAGGACCTCATCAAGTTGATGGATCCCAAGTACATAGAGGTCACCGGCCTCTTCACTCCACGTGGTGGCATCTCCATCTACCCTTACGCCAACTACGGCCGCCCCGGCACCAAGTACGAGGCCCTCGCACAGCAGCGCTTCGCCACGCACGAATAGTGTGAATATTCAAAGTAATGACTATCTTTGCCGCTGAATATGAAAGGACAAGCGACAGTGGTCAAAAACGCGGGAAGCCATTTCCTGCTTTCAAGGTTGCCGGAGTGGCAGCCTTTTCCGGCGGTGCTCAAAGGCAAGGTGCGTCTGAAAGGCAGCGAGGCGACCAACCCCGTGGCCGTCGGCGACAAGGTGACTTATGAATATTCAGAAGAACCTTCCGCCACTCATCCAGCCTCGATCGTCGAGGTTTTGGACCGCAGGAACTATGTGATCCGCCGCTCCACGAACCTTTCGAGGCAGTCGCACGTGATCGCCGCCAATCTGGACCGCGCTTTCATAGTCGTGACCCTGTTCTTTCCGGAGATCAAGCTTCCGTTTCTGGACAGGCTTCTGGTGACCTGCGAGGTCTATGGCATCCCGGCCACCATAGTTCTGAACAAGGTTGACATATTCAGAAAAGAATTTCCCGAGCAGCTCGCTGATTTTCATCGCATCTATGAGAGCGCCGGCTATCCGGTCATCGAGACATCCGCACTGACAGGTGAGGGCATTGATGAGTTGAAGGCGGCGATAGGTTCACCGGAGGATGGCCATATCTGCCTTTTCTCCGGAGAGTCTGGAGTAGGGAAATCGTCCATAATCAAGGCCTTGGATCCGTCTCTCAACCCGAAGGTCGGCAACATTTCGTTAGCCCATCTCCAGGGCCGCCACACAACATCCCTGTACGAGATGTACCCGTTAAGTTCCGGAGGTTTTATCATTGATTCCCCGGGCCTTAGAGGCTTCGGCCTTGTCCATCTTGAAAAAGAGGAGATCGCCCTTTACTTCCCCGAGATGCTCAAGTTCTCCCGTGACTGCCGTTTCGCTCCCTGCACCCATACCCACGAGCCCGGCTGCGCCGTAAAACAAGCCGTTGAGGACGGCCTCATCTCAGCCGAACGCTACAACTCCTACCTCGGAATGCTCGAAGAGGACAAGAAGTTCAGGTAGAAGACGATCTTCCGACATCATAATATTCACTGAACTTGTTGCCGAATCATCTTTTTGTATTACCTTTGCAAAAAGAGTAAAAGGTCTTACTATAAGATATGGTACTGGAAAAGCAGATACTGATGTTTCTTAACATCGCGCACAACAGCGTGAAGCAGTGTATGTCGGAGGTGTTCCAGAAGGGCGGGTTCAACCTGACGCCGGAGCAGTTTCTGGTGATGGACACGCTTTGGGACGAGGGTGTGCTGACCCAACAGCAGATCGCCGACATCACGATGAGGGACAAGAACTCCATAGTCAAACTTATTGACGGACTGGAGAACAGGAAACTTGTCCGGCGTGTGAGCAACCCTAAGGATAGAAGGCAGAACCTCATCGAGGTCACCCCATATTCCCGGAAAATCAAAGACAAGGTTACGGAACTCTCGCTTGAGTCGGTCGCCACGATCGTTGGGGACATTCCTCGGGAGGATCTGGAGTCCTTCGTCAAGACGCTGGCGAGGATGGAAAAGAATATGAATCCGAAGTCTGATCTGGAGGCTTTGGCGAAGAAATATCCGACTAAAAAGAAAGGCGATGGGACGACTGTATGACCTCCTGATGAAGGACTACCGCTTGAAGGAAGGGCTTAACGCCTGCATCAACTGCGGCACCTGCACGGCCATCTGCCCGGCGGCGGAGTTCTACCGCTATGACCCGCGAAGAATCGTGGACATTGTCCAGAGCAAGGACGAGGAAGAGATCGAGAAGCTGCTGAAAAGCGACACGATCTGGTACTGCGGAGAGTGTATGAGCTGCGTGACGAGATGTCCTCGGAAGAACGCTCCGGGACTGATTATTATGGCCTTGCGGAGCCTGTCCATAGATCTGGGCTATTTCATCGAATCGGAGAAAGGCCGTCAGCAATATCTCCTGACAAAAGACTTGTGCGCCAACATCCTGGACTATGGCTACTGCGTCTATCCGCGCCGTTTCGACTACGCCGGACATCCAGAGGCCGGAAAGGTCTGGGAATGGGAGGAGAAGCACTTGGACGATGTGTTCGAGAGGCTCGGCGGCAATCTTGACGGCGAAGGGCCGGGAGCTATGCGCCGCATCCCGCAGGAGGATCTTGACCAGCTCAAGAGGATCTTCGACGAGACCGGTGCCACCGAAAGGATGGAGAAGGTTCGGGCCGCCGGCTCGAAGAAGGCCGCCGAGATGGGCCTCACCGAGGACGAGTTCATAGCGAAAATCTACACGGACAGCGATCCGAAACACTTAAACCAATAGCCCTCAATGATCTACGAAGGCAAACAGAAAATCTGGTCAGACTACCAGAAAGAGATTCCGGACGATCACTATTTCTACGTCCGCAGCTGCATCAGACAGAGTTTCTTCCCCGCTTCGGAAGCGACTTTCCTAAGGATAACAAGGCAGGAACTGGGCAAGGACATATTCGAGACAGAGCATCACACGACTTGCGGCGGCATCGCCTACCACTCGGACACGATCCCTCAGGAGACCGTGATGACAATCATCGCGCGCCAGTTCGCCCTGATGTCAAAGAACGGCTATGAGAACTACGTCTGCTCCTGCATAACCTCCTTCGGCCTCTACTGCGAGACGATGGAGACGTGGCGCGAGTTCCCCGAACTGGAGGCGAAGGTGCGCGAGAACCTTTGGAAGACCTGCGGTCTAGAGTTCTCCAAGCCGAAATTCCTCGTGCACGCCAGCGACCTCATCTACAAGTACCGCAACCTCATCGCGGCCCAGGCGAAACACAAGCTCGTGAATATTCACACCGGCCGCCCGCTCCGGGTGGTGGAGCACATCGGCTGCCACTATTCGAAGATGTTCCCTTCAAAGGGAGTCGGGGGCGCTGAATATCCTTATGTCCTCGTCGGTATGATCGAGGCGTGGGGCGGCGAGATCGTGGACTATCCGGAGAGACGGCACTGCTGCGGCTTCGGATTCCGGCAATATCTCGTCAAGGGCAACCGTGGATACTCCCTATCCAACACCCACAAAAAGTTCGAGAGCATGGAGCCGTTCCACCCGGATATGATCATCACCAACTGCCCGGGATGCCCGTATTTCCTTGACAGATGGCAATATGTGATCGCCGAGTCAACGGGCAAGACCTACGGGGAGGAGGGACACGGAATCCCTGTCTTCACCTATGAGGAAGTGGCTGGACTTGTCCTTGGCTACGACCCTTGGGACCTCGGGCTCCAGACCCACCAGGTCAGTGTCGAGCCGCTTCTGGACAAGATGGGTGTTGAATATGACCCTTCACGCAAGTTTCTCGGCAAGAACGGAAAGGACATCGGCCGCCCGGGCTGCTGCACTTGCCTGAAATAATTTTATGAATATTCCAAAGCATACCGTTTGAGCCACTTTGTGGCGAAGGTAAGTCCTTGGGGAGGGATGGGTAACGTGAATTGATAGATGAAGTTATGAAAAATAATATACTTATAATAGGTGGTGGCCCTGCGGGCCTTGAGGCGGCTTCCGGACTCCAGAGGCTCGGCTATAATGTCATCCTTATTGAACGGACTTCGATGCTGGGCGGACATCTGGCCTCGTGGGACAGGTTGTTTCCGGACGGTGCCTCGGCATCGGCCGCCCTTGACGGACTACTCGGGAAGATGGACGGTGTCAAGTGCTTCACTGACACCGAGGTACAGTCTATCAACAGGTTGGACAAGTCATATAACGTGATCCTCTCCAACGGCATCACAGTACTGGCTGACGCCGTGCTGGTGGCCAGCGGCTTCGACTTGTTCAAAGCTGAAAAGAAAGAGGAATATGGTTACGGGATCTATGACCACGTGATCACCAACGCTGATCTGGAGGCGTGGTTCGCCTCAGGCTCTGATGTGCGGATCGACAATCCTAAGAAGATCGGTTTCGTGCACTGTGTCGGTTCCCGTGACGAGAAGTCAGGCTGCCGCTCCTGCTCGAAAGTCTGCTGCGCAACGGCCGTGAAGCAGGCCTGCGAGATGAAACAGGCTTTCCCTGACGCTCAGATCTACTGCTTCTATATGGATCTGCGAATGTTCGGCCGCCATTACGAGGATCTTTACCTTAGCGCGCAGAAGGAATATGGTGTGCGGTTCATCCGTGGACGTGTCGCCGAAGTGTCTGAGAATGTGGACGGAAGCCTTATGGTGAAGGCCGAGGACACCGTGGCCGGCAAGCCGTTGAAAGTAACCCTTGACCTTCTCGTGCTGATGGCCGGAATGAGGCCTTCGGCTTCCGGAAAGAGGGTCGGGGAGTTGCTTGAGATGCCTGTGGAGGAGGACGGATTCTTCGCGGTCCGTGACGGAATCCTGTCCGGACAAAAAAGCCAGCTTCCAGGACTGTTCCTTGCCGGGGCCGCGACCGGCCCGAAGACGTTGCCGGAGACTCTGGCTGATGCCCGTGGTGCCGTCGTGGAGATTGACCGGTATCTGTCCGACATATTCCCGAATGTTAAGAATTACAAGACTTTGGTTCGCGAGAGATGGTAGATTTCGGTTTCGGTCTGGTTCCAAGTTCCAGAATAAATCTTGACCTGTTCGACAAGGAAAAGTTCGAAGAGTTGGCCGCGATCGAGCCGGACGTGCGCAAGTGTATGGCCTGCGGGAGTTGCACCGCCGTCTGCACCGCCGGTCAGTTCATTCAGACAAGCCTCCGCGCCGCCATCGAGGAACTCCACAATGGCCATCCGGACAAGGCTCTCGGCCTTCTGAAGTCCTGCCAGCTTTGCGGAAAGTGTTCGATGGTCTGTCCACGTGGCATCAACACACGACATCTCATCCTGTCAATAGCTAAGGTGTATGGCAATAAATAGTTATTAATTCTCAATTTTAGTTATTTATAGTTTCTGCCCTTACGTGCGGACGGAGAACAGTAGAACTTGTTCGGAATGCTGTGACAATGGCGGGGAAAGGGCTATCTCTTAGGTAACAAAATTTTCAGTACGAAATGAACCCTCTATTATATTCATTGCCCCTTCAGGCGGCTCCCGAGGTCATCGACAGGATTCCGTCGGGCTACAGCAACTTCGTGATTCCGTTCGTGGTCGGCATCAGCTTTATGCTTATCTGGCTGACTGTCGGGCTGATAAGGCTTCTGGCCAAGATTCCTGCAGACGACCGCAGACGTTTCTGGAAATCATTGATCACGCCGAAGATCGCACTGAAAAACATCAAGGACCTGTTTTGCGACTGCCTTTTCCACACGAAGATCTGGAAACGCAAGCCGCTGCTCGGCTACATGCACTCCTCCATCGCCTTTGGATGGTTCATGCTGATTGTGCTTGGACACATTGAAGTGGCATTGTTCGTGCCGAAGCATCTTGCCTGGACGGACGGAGGGCTTTTCTACCCGATTTTCTATCGCTTCTTTGTCTGGATCAATCCCGGTCACGTGACGCTGCGGGGCTGGTTCTTCTTTTTCCTGATGGACTTTTTCCTGCTCTACGTTCTCACCGGAGTCGGAATGGCCATATTCAAAAGGTTCAGATCCATCGTGTTGGGAATGCGCCACACCACGAAGCCGTCGCTGGCCGACCGTGTGGCTCTCTACAGCCTTTGGATGATTTTTCCGCTGAGGCTTCTGGCCGAGAGCTTCACCGCCGACTTGAGCGGTGGAAGTTTCCTGACGGTGCCTGTCAACCATCTGTGGCACTGGATATTCGGTGACAAACTATTCTTCATGCCGGTGTGGTGGGCATATTCAATATGCTTGGGGCTGTTTTTCGCCGCGATGCCGTTCAGCCGGTATATGCATATTCTGACGGAGGTTCTGTGGATTTTGCTGCGCAACGCCGGGATTCAGCCACGACATCCTCGCAAAGGTGTAGCGGAGGCGGAGATCTATGCATGCTCCAGCTGCGGCTTGTGTCTGGACGCCTGTCCGATGAACGTGCAGAAGAAGAATCTGAAATATTCATCGGTCTATTTCATTCGCTTTTTGCGCCGGCATAACGAGAAGAAGATCAATACGATAGCTGACAAGTGCCTGATGTGCGACAAGTGCCACGCGCTTTGTCCGGTGGGGGTTGACGCTCCGGCGCTCCGCCGCGCGCAAAGGGCTACGGTGAACAATTCGCTGCCGTATGACTATTCGTACCTTATGGAAGGTTCGCTTGGCTCGAATAGTTCATCTGTTTCTACTTGTGTGGCTGCCAATGCTTGCTCAATTACAGCCGGCTCAGTCGCTTCGACAAGAACAGCGACCGCTCATGCCTCGCTCACTGATCCATCCCCTTCGCTCACTGAACCTGTCGAAGTGACCACAAATATTCAAAAAACATCCGAAGACTGGAAAGTGATGTACTTCGCCGGCTGTATGACCCACCTGACCCCAAGGATCATTAAATCCGTTGAGAAGGTATTCAAGTCCGCCGGAGTGAACTACATCTTCGCCGACCGTGACGGAGGAATATGTTGCGGCCGTCCTCTGATGCTGGCAGGCAAGACAAACGCCGCCTACGAGACCATCTCCGCCAACCGCAGGATGATCCTCGGCTCCGGCTGCCGCACCCTGGTCCTCTCCTGCCCGATCTGCTACAAGATTTTTAAGGATGAATATGCTCTCGATGGTATAGAAGTGCTTCATTACACGCAGTTTATCAAGCGTCTGGCCGATGATGGAAAATTGAATTTAACCACGGATGATGAACGAATAGTCTATCACGATCCGTGCGAGCTTGGCCGTGGCTGTGGCGTTTACAAAGAGCCTCGCGTGGTTCTGGGGCAGATTGGCAATTTGGTGAAAGCCACCAAGGAAGGCGACGAGAGCATCTGCTGCGGAGGCAGTCTGGGCAGTCTCACTCTCGATACACGTGACCGTGCCAAGATCACCGAGTCCTCGGTAGCTAACCTCCTGGCCAACAATCCTCAGACCATAGTCACTGCCTGCCCTCTCTGCCTCAAGACCTTCTCCGAGTCCGTTCCCGAGACTGTCAAGGTACAGGACTTCGCCGAAACCGTTTCCCGACACCTGTAGCCCACTTCTTACATTTCCTTTGGCATAATAGCGCCCTCTGGAGTACAAATGCGAACAAGGTGAACTGAAAGCCGCTTGAACCTCCCTTTTAAACCTTAATGGCCGGAAGCGGGAGTCGGGCAAAATTCCATAAAGCGCTGATTATAAAGCAGTGAGCTGTCATCCTTTGATTTTCAATTTCATGATATTCAGTCTAAATTGATCTTCACTTATTAACCGATGAATGCCTCTGTCAGGCCGCTTTTGCGTTTTCTTCCCGTGATAATTCTCAAACAAGGAATGTAGCATATTCCAAGAAGAGCGGCGACACCGGTTGATGACATCTCAAGCCATGAAAAATTCTCTACCAGCATCGTTATTCCCCAGATCGTTCTCCCGAAGAAGACAACCAACATAGTGATGACCGCGATCTTCTGGAGTGGCATCCGATGGACGAGTCCAAGAACCGACAGCCCGTAGCTTCCGGCGATAAAAAACGCAATGGCGATGCAGACCGTGATCAAATACGGCAGCCCGGCTCCATGTGCGGCAATCTCACCCATCATCCCGTTTATCCCATAGATGTTGAACACCGCCTCAAGGCAAAACAGGCAGGCCAGATGCCCCACGCCGATCACAAAATTCAGAATCACTCCCAGTAAAACCAATTTTCTCATACAAAAGATTTTTTATGAATATTACAATGCCGCCTTATATGGATATTCTCATATCCACTACCAACCTATCCTTGGAAAGCGATTGCAAATATACACGGAAACCACATTCGTCTCCCCTATCCCGTATGGACAAAGAGCACCCTTTAACCTCTTGATTCTGAATATTTACGATATTGAAGAGATGGACAAATCACCTAAAGCCAAATATCTATTTAAGGAAACCGAGAAGGTAATCCTCCATTAGTTTGTAGCCCTCCAGATTAGGATGAACAGTATCCTTTGAATATGCCGGAAGGATCTTGCCGTCCTTGCCAGCCAAAAGGGTGAAGTAATCAACATATCTTAAATGCTGCTCGTTGGCGTAAGCTTTTAGTAAATCATTGAACTGAAGCACTTTGTCATAGCAATCAGTCACTGTCGGCCTCCAGCGGATGTTATATGACGGCAGCAGCGAGCACAAAATCGGCTTGATCTTGTTGGCACGGGCGATCTCACACATCGACTTGATGCTCCCGACAGCAGCCTCAACATCAACGGCATGACCGTCATTCAGTGCTATGTCATTGATTCCGCACAGGATAACGACATATTTCGGATGAAGGTTCACTACATCCTGCCTCATTCTCACCAGAATCTGTGAAGTTGTCTGGCCGCTGATTCCGCGGCCGATGAGATTGTTTTCGGCAAAGAAATCCGGATCCTGGCGAACCCATCCCTCTGTGATCGAATCGCCGAACAAAACAGCTTTCGGCTTGACCGTGACGTTCGAGTTGGCATCGGAGTATTTTCCGAATCCAGCCCAGTCTTTATTCTGGGCATAAAGAGGCATGGAAGCCAAAATGATGGTGATTGAAAGGATGAGGTGCTTGGTTGACATATTCATTGATTTTAGATAAAGTAAAAAAACGCATTGTGTCAGCGTACGGTGACCACTGTGACTCCCGGAGTGCCGACTGTGTAGGTGCAGCGCAAGGCATAGACCTCGTCCAGTTCCTTGCGGATGGCGTTGGTAAGGACATAGTCTCCGACGCCCGTGATGAAACGGACCCTCATCCCACGGTGAGGCAGACATTTCTTGATCTCGGTCTTGAAGGCATCCATCTGGAACTGAAGGGCTTGTCCCGGCTGCACGGAACGGCTGCCAGCCAACGCCTCAAGATGAAGGTCAACAGTGATCTCACCATAATCTGTGTAGCGGGACTTAGGCTGCTCATCGGAAGCGGCGGGCCTGCGCCTTGCGAATATCGAGTTGCGCAGCCTTTCCTCCTCCTTCTCGTCCGTCACGGCGAAATCCCATTTGCCAAGGCTGACAACCATTCCATCGTCCAGTCTCACATAGTACGTCTTCTTGTCAATTCTCTGGATCTTACCGTGCTCATCGGACTCCATCAGCACCACCATGTCCCCGACCTTCGGGTCAGAATTGACCTTGACCGGCTCAGCGGGCTTCTCACTATGCTTTGCCTTGACAGCAGGCCTGACCGGCTCATCCTTAGGGATCAGCCCTTTCAGATCCTTCAAACTATGCAATGTCTTCGCCATAACACTCTAAATCTTCTCCATCTTGTAACGCAAGGCCTTGAGTTCCAATGCCGCGCCGACACGGTACATAGCGGAAAGCGTGTGTCGGAAGACATTGAACGCCTCAACGCTCTGCGGCTCGACTCCCTGCCTCATCATAAATGAATATGCCTCCCCGGCCAAAAAGGCGAGGTTCTTCGCTATCCCGGCGGCTTCCTTCGAATTCAAAGGATGTTTAAGAATATCCCTGGTCACGTGCTCGTCCAGGTCATCGAATCCTCTGGAGCCGACCAGTGATGAATATCCTTGGTCTTTGTACCGGATCCAATCCTTGTCCCACCAGCAGGCGACGGCCATTCCGATGTAGGCGGTCCAGGCCAGCACCACCTCGGGATAACCGTTGAACTCCCTGACAGCGTCACCGGAATATTCCAAGGCTATCGGTTCCCATCTGGCCGTGATGTCAGGAGTGCTCAGAAGCATTCCGTCCAGCAGTCCTCTGGCCGTACTCAGTTCCACAAGCCTATCGACCAGGTCACTCTCGTATTTCTCGAATATGTCCATATCTTTTTGTTTAATTCTCCCTCCCTGGATAACGAAAAAGGCTTCAGACAATGTCCGAAGCCTTTTCGTGCTCTGCTAGGGACTCGAACCCTAGACCCACTGATTAAGAGTCAGTTGCTCTACCAACTGAGCTAGCAAAGCATTATGTTTTGAGCGGCCTAAGCCTTTTGCTCTGGAAAGAAGCGCTGCTCCTTTTGTGATCCGTTCGGGGCTCGAACCCGAGACCCCAACATTAAAAGTGTTGTGCTCTACCAACTGAGCTAACGAATCTTTCCAACCTTTTCAAGAAGTGGTCTTCCTGATTGGGATTGCAAAGGTAGGGCATTCGGATGAATTATCCAAATATTTTTGCGAAAATTTTACAAAAAAGTCAGTTCCTTCAAAAACACCGAATCCGCCAACCGAGCCCATTGAGGAAAGGATTTGTCCGCTACAAACTCATTATCAGCGAAGTGCAGCAACAAGTCCAGATCAAAGCTGTCCGAGGTCACTGCCGGACGCGGAACCGACCCGTTCTCCTTAACTCCATCAACGGCTCCGCAATCCATCCTATACCCTTCAGTGGCATCGTACGCGTTGCACTTCTGTTCAACGTGCGACGGCACCATCAGCAAAGGCTTTCCTAAATACATAGCCTCACAGACAGACTCGAAACCGGCCGTGGAGGCATACGCGTGGCAACCTGCCATCTGACGCAGAAACTCCTCGTCATTCAGATAATAAAAAGACAACGTCTCGTCAACGACCTTCACGGGAGCCTCGTCCGCCCTGTCCCAGAAAAAGCGTAGCGGAACATCCGGATGGGCGGAATGCCACTCCAGAACATCCTGCGAGAATCCGGCGTTCAGCATATATCCGTGAATATACCCGCCGTCACGCACAGCCGGGTCATCCGTGCCGTCAGCCCTGCGGAGACTGAGCACTTCCGGGCGCAGGAGCGGCGGGACAACCTTGATCTTACGCTTAGGGTCATCACGCATCGGCCTGAAACTGAGCGCAAGAACCTTAGCCGCGCCCCACGCCACCATATTCGTGAAAAAGTTCAGCGCATAGTGGCCTGAATATCCGGAAGAAGGGAATTTGAAGTCTTTGTGCAGGAAAAGGAATTGGTGCCCGAGACATATCATCGGTGACTTCAGGCGGCTGAAGCGATAGCCGAGAGTCCCGAGAATGTCATAGAAATTGACCACCACATCCGGTCTCAAATCCTTCAGCCGACGGGATATGAACCGGATGGACGGCACAAATCCTGCGATGTGCAAGACATTGTACAAGCCTGTCTTCAAGGAACTTGCCTTGCGGTTCGAGGCCGACGGCACGAAATTGAAGCTTTCGAACATCTCGACCGGAGCCTGGATTGTCCGCTCGAAGAAAGCCGGCAGTCTGCGGGCCGGGCTCTTGCCCACCAGCACTGCGGCGACCTCATGCCCGTTCTCACGCAGAAGCCTTTCCATAGAGATGGCCTGGGTCAGGTGCCCCCTACCCTCTCCCTGAACGATAAAGACGTACCTCATATACTTATAGTAACCTTACCTCTTACTTGAATACTCCTTGACCCTTTGTTCATCGGCGAGCGGGCAGACGAGCACATTGCCGCCTTTGACAGCCACGATGTAGCCCTCCAACCCTTTGACAATCACCGTTCCTGCATCCTCAGCGTGAACGATGCAGCCATCGCAGTCAAAGAGTCGCACATCCTTACCTACAGCCTTGTTCCCATTACTAGTGGAATCAGCGATGCAACCATCCGGCACAGGATCATCATCAGGCGAAGGAATATGCTCCTTCACGGAACTGTAACTGCCAAGGTCAGACCATCCCAGATCTCCCTCAACGACATAAATCTCATCGGACTTCTCCATCACGGCGTAGTCAATGGAGATCTTCTCACAGGTCGGAAACAATTCCTTGACGGTCTCATCCTCCGTACAAGTCCCGAACGACGCGACTATCCGGTCCATGACTTCAGCGATCCGCGGAGCGTGGGCACGCATCTGGGCGACAATGGTTCCGGCACTCCAGACGAATATCCCGGCGTTCCAAAAGTATGTGCCTGCGGCAAGATATCCCTTGGCGGTGACAAGGTCAGGCTTTTCCTTGAACTCCCGCACCTTGACGACCTCCTCAGGACGTTTCTCTTCCGCGAATATGTACCCGTAGCCTGTCTCCGGACGTGTCGGTTCGATGCCGATGGTCACAATCCGATTGCCTTCGGCGGTGAAATTCAACGCCTTGCGGATTATATTCGAAAATTTTTGTTCATTTAATATCAGAGCGTCAGACGGTGTGACGATGATGTTCGCGTCCGGGCTGACGGAAGAGATCTTCCAACAGGCATACGCTATACACGGAGCGGTGTTGCGTGGCTCAGGCTCCGCAAGAATATGCCCGGCCGGGATCTCCGGAAGCTGCTCCTTCACTATTCCCACATAATCCGCTGACGTGACGACCCAGAAATTCTTCAGGTCACAGACAGGCCGGAACCTGTCAACTGTCAACTGAATCATCGTCTTGCCTATTCCAAGCAGATCAATGAACTGCTTTGGCATCCCGGGAGTGCTGACCGGCCAAAGTCTGCTGCCGATGCCTCCAGCCATAATCACAACATGCGTTTCCATAACAATCAACTGTTTTTATAGTCCGTCCTGATTATGATTTCTAATCAAAAACGTTTTCTTATCATTTGTAAATTTAGGAAAAAACACCGACATCCAATGATTATTTTGTAATTTAGCGAGACAAAACGCGAACTTTTAATTATTGATATTATGAGAAAGTACATCGCCGAGTGCATCGGAACAATGGTTCTGACACTTCTTGGCTGCGGAACGGCAATGTTCCTCGGCTGCAACACCGCCGCCGGAGTGGTCGGCACGGCTGTCGCCTTCGGTCTCTCTGTAGTGGCTATGGCCTACACCATCGGAGGCATCTCCGGCTGCCACATCAACCCTGCCCGTTCCATCGGACCGGCTCTCTTCGCCGGTGGCCAGGCCCTCAAGGATCTCTGGGTATTCATCGTAGCCCCCCTCTGCGGCGGAGCCCTCAGCGCCGTCGTATGGTCAGCACTCGCGCCAGCAGCTGACGAGAAGTAGTTTTTCAACGTGTCATCCAAAACCATAGTCGTACGCACAGAATGGAAAAGTCGGACTTTTTCCTTAGGAAAAATCCCTCAACATGACAAGATTTACATGGAATATGCTTGTAAATCTTCAAAAAAGGGTTAACTTTGCAGACTGTTTACAAGAAGTAAAACAACTTTAAAAGCAATAAAGAAATGAAAAAAGGACTTCATCCCGAAACCTACCGCCTTGTAGCTTTCAAGGATATGTCGAACGACACCGTGTTCGTAACCCGTTCATGCGCGGAGACAAAAGAGACTCTCGTTGTTGACGGAGTTGAGTATCCGGTTGTAAAGGTCGAGATCTCCAACACCTCTCACCCATTCTACACCGGTAAAGTCAAGCTCGTTGACACCGCCGGACGCGTCGACAAATTCTACCAGAGATACAAGAACCGTCAGAAGTAATTTCTGCCACGGAAACGATAGACAAAGGCTGCGGAGAGTTCCGTGGCCTTTTCTTATATATAGTCTCAGACTCGCCGGCGTTTTGCCGGAATATTCCCCGAATCCACCATATTTACGGAAATATTCATAATTTTCGTAATTTTCCACAGAAAATTTTGGAAGTTCAAGATTTTTGTCTATCTTTGCATTCCCAAAACCAAAGAACGCTGGGTTCGTATAACGGTTAGTACTCAAGATTCTCAATCTTGCAATAGGAGTTCGATTCTCCTACCCAGTACAAGGGTGCCGGAAACGGTGCCTAATGATTAAAAAGGAATCGCTCGAAGGAACGGTTCCTTTTTTCATCATCACCGAGCCTGAATTGTGCTTGCCGCCCCATAAATTCGTTTGCCGAATCGTTGATATTCATTAAATTTGTGTCGTTAAACCAACAACAGATGAAGATGAAAAAGATAACTCTTCTTGCGGTGGCCCTTTTCGGAGCCGCCTCCATGTCAGCCGCTCCCAAGGCGACAGAGACGGCCATAAAGGCCTCTGATTCAAGAATCACTTACATCGGCAGGACCGAAGTGAAGGAGGGGAATGTGTCGTTTGACTGGACTGGGGTGTACGCCAAAGTGCGGTTTCAGGGCAATTCATTGAGTTTCAAAGTTTCTGACACAAAAAAGAACTACTACAACGTGTGGCTCGACGGCTCCATGGCGACAACTCCGGACAAGGTGATCGCGGTGCATGGATCAGACACGACCATCGTGATATTCACTCAGGAAGAACTCAAAGCCCGCTTCGGCAAGGATCGTAAGGCCGCCAAGGCACCTCATCAGGTGATCCTCCAGAAGCGCACCGAAGGCGAACAAGGCACCACGACCATCAGCGAGTTCATCACTGACGGAGAGTTCCTTCAGGCCGACGCTCCCAAGGAAAGGATCATTGAATATATCGGCGACTCCTACACTTGCGGCTACGGTACGGAAAGCTCGAACAAAGAGCGCTTTAAGCCTGAGACCGAGAACCAGAACCTCACCTACGCATGTGCGATGGCAAGATACTTTGACGCGGATCAGATTGTCGTGGCGCACTCCGGTATGGGAATATCCCGCAACTACAACGGCAATGTCAAAGGCTATTTCATGCCGGACAGATACCTCCAGACCTACGACTTGGTAAAGGACGTGAAGTGGGACGCCAAATCCTTTCCGCTAAAGCCGGGAATAACAGTCATATACCTTGGCACCAATGATTTCTCGACAGGAATGCAGCCTGCTGAAAGGCTGTTCGTCAAGAACTACATCACGCTGCTGAAAGAGATCAAGGACAACTATGGCGAGGACTACCCTATCCTCTGCGTCGCCCCGAAAAACGATCTTCTGATGTTCGACTACATCCGCAAGGCTCTCGACAGCTGCGGACTCAAGAATGTCCACATAATGGCTCTTACCAAATCCGTCCATAACAATGACTCCGACATGGGAGCCGATGGGCATCCGAACTATGCGGGTCATCTCAAAAAGGCTCACGCGATGATCCCTTACGTCTCCACCATCACCGGATGGGAACTGACCGGAAACGAGGTAAAATAATAGGTTATGACGACAAAAGGCAAAATATTCACTTGGGCAGGAATCATTCTCGCCCTTGCCCTGGCGGGATTCATCTATTTCAGGTTCTATTTCGTCTTCGGAGACGGTGTGAAGGCAGGTGAGCTCAACCAGTTCATCTACAAGGGCTATGTCTGGAAAACCTACGAAGGCAAATTGATCCAGGCCGGGTTCCGCGGCTCGAACAGGAACACCGGCGGAGCCGCGGTCGAATCCTATATATTCGATTTCTCCGTCGAGGACGAGGAAGTGGCCAACGAGCTTATGAGGTACAGCGGCAAATCCGTTGAACTTCATTACAAGGAATATCTCGGAACCCTTCCATGGCGCGGAATGCAGAAATACGTTGTGGACAGGATAATCTCAACCTCAACACCAGCAAACGAATAATGAGAAGAGCACTTACAATCATCGCGTTGGCGACACCTCTCGCACTCAACGCCCAGACCGGAGTCGTCACCACACATCCGGCGAACCCTGACGGGAAACAAATCACCATGGAGGAGGCCGTGCTCGGCAGAAATGTCCGTCCGGCGAGCGTCGCCGCGTCATGGAAAGACAGTGACACCTTCATAACCTACAAGGACGGCAAGTGGATGCAGGAGAATCTATCGACAGGAGAGGTCTCCGAATATTCCGCCACACGGCTGCCTGAAGGATTTCCGAAGGATGCCGGGAACGTCACGCGCAGCAGTGTCGGAACATACGCCTACACAGTGGGCAAGAGCCTGTACATCTTCGACAAGACTCCTGTCTGCATCGCTGAGAGCGAGAGTCCAGACATCACCTACGGCCAGTTTGTCAGCCGCAACGAGTTCGGGATAGAAAACGGAATCTTCTGGTCACCTGACGGTTCCAGACTGGCTTTCTACAGGAAGGATGACTCCCTGGTCTCAGACTTTCCTCTTCTGGACATCACTACACGCACCGGCACGCTCAATAACATCAAATACCCGATGAACGGGATGGACAGCGAGAATGTCAGGCTCGGAATCTACGATGTGGAAAGCGGCAGGACAGTGTGGTGTGATGTCAATGAATATGGCCGCGACCAGTACCTTACGAACATCAGTTGGTCACCAGACAGCAAGAATGTACTCATCCAGGTTCTTGACCGTACGCAGAAACATCTGAAACTGAACATGTACAGGGCTTCTGACGGGACGTTCGCGCGCACGATCCTCACCGAAGATGATTCTCGCTATGTCGAGCCGCTGGATCCAATACGGTTCTTCAAGGGAACATATTCATTCATCTACAGGACAAACAACAGGAACGGGTACCACAACCTTTACTTGTGCGACACACTGGGAACAGTCAGGAGGTTGACCGTGACGGACGCTGACGTGGAGTACCTTGCCAACGACGGGCGGTTCGTTTACTATACTTCAGCGGAGATCTCGCCGGTCGAAAACCACCTGTTCAAGATCGAGGTCAAGATGTCCCGGTCAAGAATCCCTGAGGACATCGTAACGAAAGCCAAATTCGGCAAACCAATCAGATTGACGACCGAGGAAGGCTGGCACACAATCAGCCTCAACGAAGACTGCTCCAAGTACATCGACAACTACAGCAGCTTCAATGTGCCGCGCGTCACAAACATAATGACCAGCAACGGAAAGCTGATCCGCAATCTCATCACAGCTGAGGATCCTCTCAAAGCATACAAGACCGGAGAAGTGCTTTTCGGCACGGTCAAGAGCGCGGACGGCAAGTACGACAACTGGTACAGACTCTTTCTGCCGACAGATTTCGACCCGGCAAAGAAATACCCTGTTGTCCTCTACGTCTATGGAGGCCCTCACTCACAAATGGTCCAGAACACATGGCTCGGCCAGGTACGGATGTGGGAGATGCTCATGGCACAGAAAGGCTATATCGTCTATGTCCAGGATAACCGGGGCACCCAGAACCGTGGCGCTGAATATGAGAAAGCCATCCACCGCCATTGCGGACAGAACGAGATGGCCGATCAGATGGTGGGCATAAACATGCTGAAGTCCCTTCCGTTCGTCGATTCTGACAGAATCGGAGTCCATGGCTGGAGTTATGGCGGTTTCATGACCATCTCCCTGATGACCAACTATCCGGAGACATTCAAGGTTGGAGTGGCCGGAGGTCCGGTAATCGACTGGAAATGGTACGAGATCATGTACGGAGAACGCTACATGGAGACCGAGGCCACAAATCCTGACGGATTCGCGCAGACAAGTCTCATCGGCAAGGTTGACGGCCTCAAGGGCAAACTGCTCATCTGCCAGGGAGCCATCGACAACACCGTTGTCTGGGAACACAGCCTCAGTTTCGTGCAGAAATGTGTCGAGAACAATGTCCAGTTAGACTATTTCCCTTATCCATGCTCCGAGCATAACGTCTTCGGCAAGTGGAGGATTCATCTCATGGACAAGGTCACAAACTATTTTGACGACTACCTGAAGTAATTCAGATTCAATGAACGGACATTCATAAGACAGGGCGGTCTTGACGAGCCGCCCTGTTGTTATATTCATCCGTCACAATCCGGTGAGGGACTATGGAAGTGGAGCGCTTACCGCATCCTTGATGGCTTGGAACACATATTTCTTGTCGCCCAATTCACAGGAAGCCACATAAGGGTTAGATTCATCATAGACAAACCTGCCTTTGACCTCACCGTAATACACATCATCGAATAAGAAGGTTCCTATTGTTATGGAAAACTTGTCATAGACATTTCTTATAGTGAAAGGTTCCTTCTTGGCTTTCTGGATGACACCGTTCTTTACCGAGAAACAAATAGGGACATTATTGTTGATGTTCACCCCGCCCAGTTGGCCTGAGTTGGAAAACACAGTCACATATTCAACATCCTTGGTCTGTTTGAGGTCCTCAAGATAACTCAACAACGTGCCGTATCTCTTGAACCGGAAGGTATCTGTAGAGGCATCATAATAGCCGTCACGCAGATAGACATGGCCAAAAGTCGAGTAATCGAACGCGAACGTGAATGATGTTTGGCCAAGTATAAGCTCGTAATTGGTCATGTTGACAGGAACTTTCGTCGTTCCGTCATCGGAAAGGACAAGTTTCCCGTTATAACTCGTGAACTGTTCGTCATCCGTTCCGCCTTTTAAGCCTTCTATATTCAGGTCACCGACACTGCAATATTCAGGTATTATGGTTTTCGTGGAAGACTTGGCCTGCAAGCCATAGTCAGGCGATGGTTCGCGATAGTAGATTAACTCTCCATAACCTTTCTTTGTAGGCATGTAATTTACATCCACGACAAGAGGAGACCCGCCATCACCATAGGTCAGCGCTTCCGTCACTGTGCTTTCAACAGTTCCCAACGATCTTTTCCAGGAGTTCTCCACCCCGGTGTTGTCTATTTTCATGAAATGGTCTCCATAAATGAAATCGTTCGGAGAAATACCGATCCAGGCAAACTCAACCTTGCGGAATCTGTTGATATCACCCAAACTTCTATACATAAAATAGCCGGCTCCGTCTTTGGATTCAGGGAATTTCACCCCTCCCCATTCCTTCTCGGACTGACCTTCCACAATTCTTGTAATCTCATAATCAGCGGTCACCGTAGTCTTCTCCCAAGAGGAGCCTGTCATTCTGACACTAACGTCAACCTTGTACGGCACGCCACATGTCGCAGCGATTTTTTCGGCATCCGTGATTGTCTTGCCCCCGAATGAGAAACTTGTCGGTTTGGTTCTGGCGGACAGATCTGACATTGACGGAGATCCTGAGCGCCAATCCGGCAATTCATTCCGAGTCAGATATATGTACCCCCGGCTGTCGGATGTCTTGCTGAAGGAATTTCCAGTCTGATCCTTGAACTCCACCTTGCAATTTGGTATCGCAACAGGTCCCGGGCCAGAGACTATCAAGGCGCAGCCACCAGAATATGGATTTACATATTCATAGGTCGTGTCTTTCTTCTCTCCCGTCGAATTGACTTTCGCCAAAGACCTTACAGGAGCGACATTGTACTTGCTCCAGTCAACCTCCTCCACATAAAGAGTGTCGACAACCGACATCATGGTGCCGGACTCACCATCGCTGCCTCTCAGGTACTTGATAAAGTCATAGATGGATACCGCTGTTCTCGGCCACTTAGGGTACATATCAATATCGTACACTCCGTTGCCCGGATTATCCAGTCCTTCTTCACTGAGTACCAGCTCCTTCCATAAATCGTATGCGGATTTTCCATTAGCACCGTCACTGCCGTCCTTGCCATCGGTACCGTCTTTTCCGTCAGCGCCGTCCTTACCATCGCGGCCGTCCTTACCGTCGATACCGTCGCGACCGTCAGTGCCATCCTTGCCATTAGCGCCAGAGGCTCCGCTTAGATATTCATAGAAATCAGCTATGGACGTCTTGGAAGGATCCCACTTTGTCCCTGGATTCTTAGGATCCTCCAATCCAGATGGAGACTGAACATCTGTCACCCAAAGTTCATAGGCAGACTTACCTGCCGAACCATCGGCTCCGTCTTTACCGTCCTTGCCATCGGCACCATCTTTTCCGTCAACACCGTCTTTACCGTCCTTGCCGTCAGCGCCATCCTTTCCGTCAACACCGTCTTTACCATCCTTGCCATCCGCGCCATTCTTTCCATCAACGCCGTCTTTACCGTCCTTGCCGTTTACGCCATCCTTACCATCGGCACCTGTGTCACCTTTTGGTCCCTGGGCCTTGACACCAGTGTCAACACTGCCTATCCACCAATTTCCGTTAGATCCGACATAAGGCGTATCACCATCCCTGCCGTCAGCACCATCCTTACCATCGATGCCATCTTTACCGTCCTTGCCATCGGCGCCATCCTTTCCATCAACGCCATCTTTGCCATCGCGACCTTTGGCAGCAATGTGAGTAAAAATAGTGTCACGGGTTTCCTTATTAACGATGATCCATTCGCCGGTCTTTGGATCGATCTCCGGTGTCAGGCCATTCTTGCCGTCCTTACCGTCCGCGCCATCCTTGCCAGTCAAATATTGGAAAAATTTCTGAATGGAAAGATCGTCCAATGTGATTTCATTTCCGTTCGGATCAACCACTTTGCCTCCGGCGGCAATCGTTTCTTGAACGTATCTTTTCCACATTTCGTACGCGCTCTGGCCGTCAACTCCATTTTTGCCGGAAACACCGGTATCGCCCTTATCGCCCTTATCGCCCTTATCACCTTTATCGCCTTTGTCTCCTTTATCACCCTTATCACCTTTATCTCCGGTATCACCTTTGTCGCCCTTGTCACCTTTGGCTTTGATTCCGGTATCATGATCTCCAATCCACCAGTTTCCATCCTTGATATATGGGATAAGTCCATCCGCGCCATCGTTTCCCGTAAGGAACCAATAGAAATCCACCATCGATGTCTTGGTTTTATCCCATTGACTTCCAGGATTGTGAGGATCATCGATTCCGGTAGTGACATATTCCTTCCAAAGTTCGTATGCGGATTTGCCGTTCGCGCCGTCAACACCATCGGCACCATCCTTGCCATCTTTGCCGTCCTTACCGTCAACGCCATCCTTGCCTTTAAGATAAAGGAAAAAATGACTAATGTCAACAGAGCCGGTATAGTCAATCTGCTTTTCCTGTACCGCCTTGACCCATAGTTCATAAGCCGACAATCCGTCTTTACCGGCAACACCCTGGATTCCTTGTTCTCCACGTGGTCCGACCGGCATGGTCACCTCCAGTGAATTGCAGGAAGCCAACATCGACACCCCAATGAGCGCCATGATCAATGATCTAAAATGATTTTTCATAAATGAATATGATTTATTGTTGGTTAAGATAATTCCACAGTGATTCTGACGTCACCCTTTCAATAACGACCTTACGGTCTCCTCTTCGCTGTTCGTCCGAAGCCGATTCCGGGACAAGAGCCACTCGCTTGCCAAAGCCTCTGTAACAAAGCCTGGACGTCGGTATTCCTCTCAGCAGAAGCGCTTCATAGACCGCCTTGGCACGGGCACGTGAAAGTTCCTCATTGTATTCCACAGTTCCCTTGGCGTCAGTATAGCCGGCGACAAGGAAACGTGTATCCGGAAATTGCGCCAAAGTGTTAGCTATCTCATCCAGAGTAAACTGGGAATCAGCCGTGATCGTGGCTTTGTCGAAATCAAAGTTCACATTGTCCATCATTTCAGCCAAAGTCTTCTCTGAAGGAATTTCCTTGATGACCTCGCGGATAACCTCGACCGGGACCTCACGGACAACTTCCCTCTCAATGACATTTTGAGGATAGAGTCCCGCATATTCATCGAGATGCTTAGAAATGTAACGGTCCGCCACAGACTTGTTCTTGTCCTGTCCTCCCAACCTCAGCACTATTCCGGCGGAGGCTTGGGCGAAATTGATGCCGTCGGTACCAAGCGAGTGATTGTACTGCCCTTGAATATGCACTCCCACCCTATCGCTCATCCAGCCGATCACACCGATGCCGGCGGACAAATGGAAAAATGTGTCTGAATCAAAGGTATATCCTTTATTCCAAGCATCCTCAGCCCGCCATAAGGCCTCCTTTGTGACATCTCCCTTGAACTGTCCGAAATAGGAAGTCGGAAAATTTTTGTGGTAATAGTTGACACCTAACCTGAGATATGGTTGGATCCAGCCGCTTCTTACAAACGGGCGGAACTGTATTCCAGGACTGACCATCAATGAATATCCCTGCCGTTGGCTTTCGGATTCATAGTATTTTGCAAATCCTAAGGTTCCCTGCAGATCGGCATACAGCCATTTCTTCAGTTCGACAGCCGAGTAGAGTTCGACTCCGCCATACAGCATCTTCTCATCAAGGTTGAAGATATAATCTCCACCTGAGGTCTGATGAAAGTTTGACACGGTCGTTCTCGTGACGTTCATTGCAGCCCCGCCAAGGCCGAACTCCCAGGCTCTTGGCACTGTCTTGCTTTGCGAATGTCCAGCCAATGGACAAAGCAGCGCCAGCACGATGGCGGACGCCATCCTGTTCAGTTTGATTTTCATAAAAGATAATTATTTGGTTAACAGTTACTTCAGAACATATTCAGTAATATTCTCAATGCCAGGAATGCCAAAATAAGCCGCGATCAAGTCTCCCTTTAGATAGATTTTCCGTCCTATGAGTCCAGGGTTGTCAGCCAGATTGATTTCGGTACGTATGTCACCTTTCGGCAATTTGACAGACATGCACGAACTTTTTGACGTGACTGATGAACGAGAAGCTATCGCCAAACATGTCATGGAGGTGAACGGTGGTGTGAAAGAAATTCCTTCCTTTGCCGATGACAGATCACCACCCACAATGTAGCCGCAAACCCAGACACTTTTCTCTCCGATGTGCTCCTTAGCCTGCGCCACACTGTACGCCGTGGACACGGTAGTACCCGGATCCGCACCTTGGCCGGAACCGATCTCGTAGTCATAACTGCTCCAGACGCGGCTTGTGTCCACTGTAATGGAAATGCCATTACCGGCATCAGGCTTTGGAGGCTCGATGGCAGGGCAGGATATGCCCAATGTCAGAACCTCACACGCCTCAAGATAGCGTGTCAGCAGAATCTTTGAGGTAGTGCCGTCATCCAGAGAAACGGAGACGTTTCCGGCCTTGAAATAACCTATGCGGTTTTCTGTCTGAGAGTACTTGAGGTTTCCCTCCGCTGACGATACGGTCACGGAACCATTCGGGTATGTCGCGCCGAATTCGGAATCCAGCCTCATCCTAAGGCCGGAATTGAGTTGCGTACAGTTAAGGCGGGCTTTAGTGCTTGTCCCCGACTGAACCACGACAACCTGTTCGTCTCCGAACTGCGGAGCGGAAAACTCTGGTTTCTCGAAAACCCTTGACACGGCCTTGACGGTATAACTACCTGGATTAACAAGCATTGACTCCGGGGAATCGCCATAAGCTCCTTCATAGAGTACATCTCCGGCCGAATTTTTCACTGTAAGAATGAATGCGTCGGTGTCAGGCAGATCAACAGTCGCCCTGGTGAGCATTCTTTGCGAGAAATTCCAACTCAACGTGCCTTGGGCGGTTTCGGAAGGAATCTTGTTGCACGAAAACATAACGGCGGCCAATGCCATCATTCCGACCGACGCGGTCCTGGAAAGGATTCTGAGAGAACTCTTCATAGTTGTAAAAATTTAACAGTCCGCACCGTTGCGGGCCGTCTGCAAAAGTATGGTGACTAAACGTAAATAATGAAAAGAAACAAAAAATGTTTTCTATAAAAAACGTAAATTTCTGTTTTTTATAGAAAATTCACGGGGCAAGCGCATTCACTGCGTTCACCCCGCTACTTAACCTAAACTTAAACTATGAAAAACTTCACGTCAAATATACAAATTCTTTTAAACAAAACAACTATCTGAAACGATTTTTTATGCTGTTTTTGTTTATCTTGGCAAAATTCGCCAAAAATTGCCTTTCTGAGCGTCAAAAAGCCACGGATCAGAGGTGAAAATCACTTCGCCTCACGCACGACCTCAAGAAGATCTCTCACCACTTTTTGAGCCTTGGCACTTGGCCGCAAAGCAAGAATAACAATGGCAACGACAAAAACACTACAAAAAAGAACCGTGAATATTCCAGCAACCCCGTCGATGCTGAATATTCCCAAGGCAATGAATATCACAGCAAGCAGCAGCGTCACAAGAACCTTCCCTTTCCGGTTCTTGTTTCCTTCCTTGACACAAAGCGCATAGCGTCTGGTCTCCTCACCGTCAGCATTTGTTCCCACAAGACCGGCATCCTCCAGCCGGCAGGAAATGGCCCGCCAACGCAGAGGCGTTGACCAGTCCACAAAAAGGTCACACTCTCCCGTCGTGTCAGGAAGTTCATCCGGTGATATCTCGTTGGCCCTTTTGACCTTACCAAGTTTCGTCAACTCCGCTTTGATGCCCCCCAGCACCGTCCCGAACGGCTTCTCGCTCGTGAACAGCACCATTCCCGCATCCATCATCTGTACTTTCTTGTCAATCATACCGCAAATGTACAAAAAAAGACTGGTCCAAGCGGGCCAGTCCTCAATAAATATCACGTCTCGATTACGAGAAGTTATCGTACAGAATGCTCTCAGGCTGCACTCCAAGGCTGTCAAGCAGTTTGTTGACGGAAGCGACCATCATAGGAGGTCCGCACATAAAGTACTTGATGTCCTCCGGAGTGTCGTGGTCCTTGAGATAGGTCTCGTACATCACATTGTGAACGAAACCTGCCGTGTACTTGACTCCAGCGGCGTCAGCTGCCGGATCAGGACGGTCAAGGGCCAGATGGAAGTGGAAGTTAGGGAACTCCTTCTCGATCTCGGCGTAGTCCTCAAGGTAGAATGCCTCGACAAGGCTGCGCGCTCCATAGAAGAAGTGTACCTCACGCTTTGTTTTGAGAGTCTTGAACAGGTGCATGATATGGCTTCTCAAAGGAGCCATACCAGCGCCACCACCCACGAAGATATATTCCTGAGAATCAGGATCGTTCTTAGGAAGAAGGAACTCACCGAACGGACCGGAGATCCAAACCTTGTCGCCCGGCTTGCGGGTGAAGACATAGGATGAACCGACTCCCGGAGGAACAGGCAGCATCTTGAAAACGCCCTTAGGCTGGCTCCTGTCAAACGGAGGAGTGGCGATACGGACGTTCAGTTTGATGATGTCGCCCTCCGCAGGGTAAGAGGCCATAGAGTAAGCCCTGATCGTAGGCACCTCGTTCTTCGTCTTGATGCCGAAGAAACCGTACTTCTCCCAGTCGGCCTTGTAGATGTCATCGACATCAATCGTCGAGAAATCAAGGTCGTAGGCAGGGATGTCGATCTGGATGTACTCACCGGACTTGAAGTCAAGATGAACTCCCTCAGGAAGTTTAACCGTGAACTCCTTGATGAAGGTGGCCACGTTCTTGTTGGAGATGACCTCGCACTCAAGTTTCTGAACGCTGAGCGTTGACTCAGGAACCTGGATCTTGATGTTCTCCTTTACCTTTACCTGGCAACCGAGCCTGTAGCCGTCCTTGATCTGCTTGCGGCTGAAGAAGCCGGTCTCGGTAGGAAGGATGGTTCCGCCGCCTTCAAGCACCTGAACCTTGCACTGACCGCAGTTCGCCTTTCCACCGCAAGCGGAAGGAAGGAAAATCTTCTGGTCGGCGAGAGTGTGCAGAAGGTCGCTTCCCTGAGGAACGTCAAGAACCTTCTTTCCGTCGTTGATGTCGATCTTGACAGTGCCGTCCGGAGTAAGTTTGATCTTCACATACAGAAGCAGAGCGACCAGAACCACGGTCACAACCACAATTGTGATGATAGCTGAAATTACTGTTGAAAACATATTCTCTGCCTCCTAATTAGATTGTCAATCCCATAAAGGTCATAAAGGCCATAGCCATCAGACCAACGGTGATGAATGTGATACCGATGCCTCTGAGTCCGGCAGGAACCTTCGAGTAGGACATCTTCTCCCTGATCGCGGCGAGGGTCACGATGGCGAGGAACCAGCCGATGCCGGAACCAAGAGCGTAAACCGAAGCCTCACCGACATTCACGAATTCCTTGTTCTGCATGAAGAGCGAGCCACCAAGGATGGCGCAGTTCACGGCGATCAAAGGCAGGAAGATACCCAATGACGAATACAAGGTCGGAGCGAATTTCTCCACGATCATCTCGACAAGCTGCGTGAACGCGGCGATGACGGCGATGAATATGATGAAGCTGAGGAAACTCAGATCCACACCTTTTATCAATGCGTCAGGCGCCAGGACGTACTTGTTCAGAAGATAGTTGATCGGCAATGTCACAAGAAGGACGAAAATAACAGCGACACCAAGACCGGAAGCTGTCTTCACATTTTTCGATACCGCCAGGTATGAGCACATACCGAGGAAGTACGCGAAAATCATATTGTCAACGAATATTGACTTTACGAATAAGCTTAAATATTCCATAATCAGTACTTGTCTTTGTCGTTATTTTTCCTGAAGGTCCTTCTGAATGCTTCTCTGGATCCAGATGATGCAGCCGATGAGAATCAGCGCCATCGGAGGGAGGATCACGAGACCGTTGTTGACATAACCTGCCGCATAGAAGCTTTCAGGGATGATTCTGAATCCGAGCAGGGTGCCAGAGCCGAAGAGTTCACGGAAGAAAGCCACCACAACGAGGATGAGGCCGTAGCCCACACCGTTGGCGAGTCCGTCAAGAAGGGACGGAAGCGGCTTGTTGCCAAGGGCGAACGCCTCGATACGTCCCATGACGATACAGTTGGTGATGATCAGACCGATGTAGACTGACAGTTGCTTGTCGATTCCGTAGGCATAGGCCTTGAGGAACTGATCGACAAGAATAACCATCATGGCCACCACAACCAGCTGCACGATGATGCGCACGCGGTTAGGGATTGTGTTTCTCAGAATCGAGAGGACAAGACTGGAGAGTCCTGTCACCGCGATCACGGAAAGAGCCATGACGAACGCTCCCTTGAGCTCGACAGTTACAGCGAGGGAGGAGCAGATACCCAGCACAAGGACAGTGATAGGGTTGCCCTTGAAGATCGGGTTAAGAATCGTTTCTTTGAGTTCTTTATTCATATTACTTCCTCCATTTTATTCTGTTACAGTAGAGTCTTGGCAATGGCCGTCACACTCGGCGGCATCGTCACAATGACCGTCGCCGGAGCAGCAAGACTTGGAGCCTTCGCACTCCTGACCGTCACCGGAGCAGCACTGTCTGGCTGGAGCGGCGGAAGAAAGGAACGGAGTGTAGGCCTTGAACCACACAGCCATAGCCTCACCGAGTCCCTTGCAGGTCATCGTGGCGCCAGTGATGGCATCAACTGAATATTCAGATTCAGCGACCGTGCCTGTCTTTACGATTCCGAACGCTGGCTCTGAGACCAGATTGACCTTCTTGCCGATGAACTCAGCTCTGAAGTCAGGATCGTCCTTGATCTTCGCACCGAGGCCAGGGGTCTCGCTATCGTGGTCGAAATAAGCGCCAACGATGGTCTGAAGATCCTCATCCAGAGCGATATAGCCCCAGATGGCTCCCCAAAGACCAGCTCCGAAGACAGGAATGACAGTCACGGTCTTGCCGTCCTTGCCGAAGACATAGACAGGAAGATCCGCACCCTTTCCGTCCTTGATGTTCTTGTTCTGAGCCTTGAGACCATCCTGAAGCTCGATGCTCTTGACCTCTGTATTGAGGTCACGGACCTTCTCGCCTTTCAGGTTGATGGTGTAGGCCTCCTTGATGTTCTGTGAATATGCTTCCAGAACCTTGTCGTTACCCATAGCGCTGCACTCGTCCTTTGTGTAGAACTGTGCGGCAGTCAGCATCTGGCTGATGGTCTCGGCCTTGATGTTGGCGTCCTGCTTTGGTTTGAGCGTCATAGCCACAAAGGCGAGAATCGCTGCGACAAGGGCCACGACAACTGTCGTGTAGATTACTGTGTATGCGTTACCGTTAGTATTCATATTCCTTGAAAATTAAGCGATTGTAACCTTTTTTGCTCTTCTGCCCGTAGCGGCTGATGTCACATAGTGGTCGATCAGCGGAGCGAAGGTGTTCATAAGGAGGATGGCCAGCATCATGCCCTCGGCGTAGCCTGGGTTGAAGAGTCTGACAACCACGCAGAGAGCGCCGATAAGGAATCCGTAGATCCACTTTCCGGTCTCGGTCTGGGCTGAGGTGACAGGGTCGGTGGCCATGAAGACAGTACCGAAAGCGAAACCACCCATAACAAGCTGATAGTAAGCAGGAACGTCAGTCACTCCACCGACATTGCCGAGCCAGCCTACGAGAAGGGCGCCAGCCACGGATGAAACCATGATCTTCCAGCTTGCGACACCGGTCCAGATGAGGATGACGGCACCGATGAGGATAGCGATCACGGAAGTCTCGCCGACAGAGCCAGGGATGATTCCGGAGAACATATTCCAGAAGCAGTAGCCGGCATTGTTGATGGCCTCAAGGGCACCCTGTCCCTCTGTAAGATAAGAAAGAGGTGTGGCGCCAGAGATGGCGTCAGCTCCGCAGCGATGCGCTACCCAGACCTCTGATCCCGACATTGCGCTCGGGTAGGAGAAGAACAGGAAGGCGCGGCAGAGGAGAGCCGGGTTCAGGAAGTTCATTCCCGTACCGCCGAACACTTCCTTACCGAATATTACCGCGAAAGCCACCGCGATGGCAAGCATCCAAAGCGGAACGTCCACAGGGACGATCAGCGGAATAAGCATACCGGAAACGAGGTAACCCTCATTCACCTCCTCGCCCTTGATCTGGGCTGAGGCGAACTCGATGCCGAGACCTACGATGTAGGAGACAAGGTAGAGAGGGAGAACCTTCAGAAGTCCCCAGAAGAACTGGTTCCAGAATCCCGGAAGGTCTCCGACCGCGAGATTGTGCTGGTAGCCGACATTCCACATACCGAACAGAGCGGCAGGAACAACAGCCAGCACGACGATGATCATAATTCTCTTGATGTCAACGGCATCCCTGACGTGAGCGCCTTTGGCTGTCACGGTCGCAGGGACGCGGAGGAAGGTGTCAAAGGCATCCCAGGTAGAATGCAGCCACCCCAACTTACCGCCTTTCTCGAAAAGGCCTGGTTTTACTGTGTTTTCTTCCATAGCGATAATCCTTTAAGCCATTTCCTTTATCATAAGGTCGATTCCCTTGGCGATGATAGCCTGGATGTCGTTCTTTGAAGGATCCACGAACTCGCACAGGGCGAAGTCCTCAGGAAGAACCTCATAGATACCGAACTGCTCCATCTTCTCGATGTCTCCGGCAAGGCAGGCCTTGATCAGATAGACAGGGAAAAGATCCATAGGGAGAACCTTTGAATATACATCCGAAACCACGAACGCGCGCACGCCGCCGTGGGTGTTGGTGTCCATATTGTACTTCTTCTTAGGCAGAAGCCAGGAGAAGTAAGTCATAGAAGAGCTGAACTGATTGAACCTGAACGGTTTCGCCCATCCGAGCACTTCCCTTTCACGGCCTTCCTTGATCAGAGAGACCTGATTGTCGAAGAATCCGAGGTAACCGTCCTCGCCGACATTCTCGCCGGAAAGCACGTCTCCGCTGATGAAACGGGTCTCCACACTATTGTCATAGAATCCCTTGAGAGCCTTGATCGGCATTCCCGGAAGGGTAACGACATAAGAAGCGTCCTTGACAACCGGTCCGGTAACGGCCACCTTGCGGGTAAGGTCGATCCTGCCGGTCTTGAAGAGCTTTCCGATGGCCGCGAGAGCAAGCAGGGACAGAGTCCAGACGGTCTCACCTTTCTTTATAGGAGAGATGTGGCTGATCTGCACACCAACATTTCCGGCCGGATGCTTCTTTCCGTTGACCGTGTGGACAGTCGCGTCGGTGAGTTTGGCGAAAGCCGAAGCATCGCTGTTCACGCAGACGTGAACCTTGGCGAGCTTTGACACAGCCGTCACACCTGCCTGGATGGCGGCGACCTCATCCTTGAAGGCGAACTCAGCGTCAGCCGCAAGAGGAGCCGTCGAGAATGCGGACACGAAAATAGCCTTAGGTGTCAAAGCCGGATCGGCGATGATTCCATAAGGCCTCTGAATGATGAATGGCCACAGACCGCTCTTGAGAAGGATGTCCTTCACCTCCTCGGCCTTCAGACCGGAAGGATTCTTGGCTCCGAAATCGACGGCCTCATTGGCGCCGTCAGCCTTCACGAGCACAGCGAGGAGTTTCCTCTTCTCTCCCCTGACGATTCCCTGAACCGTTCCGCTCACCGGAGAGGTCAGGAGAATGTCCTGGTGCTGTTTGTCTGCCAAAACAGGGGATCCTGCCAGAACCTTGTCACCTTCCTTCACGAGAAGTCTCGGGGAGAACCCCTTGAAATCCGTCGGTTTAATGGCAACTGTGTCAGGCACGATCGTCTTCTTTGCTTCTAGGGCCGCCACTCCGCTGATCGGAATGTTCAGACCCTTTTTCAAATCGATGATGTTTGACATATAAATAGTGTTGATTGTAATACAACCGTAATTTTGTTACAACTTGCAAATATAGCAATTATCCCAGCAAATCCGAAAAACATCTTGCGGTTGTTTTCTATGGCTTTCCCGCACGGACTTCTAGGGGCTGTTCATTTTCCTTTATTTTCCATAAGTTGCCAAAAAACATTAATAAAACCTTAATGGAAACAGGGTCGGACTGGCCATATCACGAGCTCGTCACTAATTTTAAGCAAGAAAGTCCCATTTCAATTCCCGAGATTTCAATATATGATTCCATACTTGCAGTTGGCGAGGACGGCAATATGACCCACAAGGGGCTCAGAGGCATGGCGACGTACTTTAATCAGATTTGAAGAGCGAATCAAAGTACACGAGGATGGCTTGGACAGTGCTCAGTGCGATAGTGGTGTACGCGCCAATTTTATCAAGTCTGATTCAGGAATATGGAAGGCTATCAAGATCACCAATTGCTTCGCTCCAGTTCCTATCAGCCACAAAGATAAAATGGTATTTTGGTTCATTGCAATCCCATGAAATTACGTTATATTTGCGGTGTCGAAAGGTGGCAATGATTATTCAGAGTTTACTCTTCACCTTATGCAGGGAACTTTCATTGCGTAATCCTTTGGGGAGTGGCTCACGATGATTGAGAAATCCCAAATCACCCCAACAACCTTTTCATCAGAGAGCCTTCAATAGGTTCTCTGATTCATTACAGCCCGACGCCTGTCACGTTCCGCCTGATCATTCAACTTATCTTGTTTACCTCTCGTATTATCGTAGCTTGTCAACACAAAATGACGATAACACCGCTCATCATCACATCGCTGTACCTCAACATCAATCACCATGCGATAGCCCTTGTCATCAACAAGATCCCACTTTCCTATTCGTTCAAGTCCGCCAGCAACATTTCTGTCCGTGACAGGCACAAACTGCCTGCTCACAATTTTACGTGTACCATTCTGCAACCCCAATAACAAATCTGACAGAACCTGTGCACATTCCTCAACACTGTTAAAATCATTCTTATCAAGAAAATGGTTATGCAAAATATGCTTGATGCCACGCCCATCGTTTCCATAGACAAAGTCTATTCCCGTAGGAATAAACCTCCTGTTCCTCAACATACCTGCCTTTAGTACCGTCATCATTCACACAGGCTTCATCCCATCTGACAACAGGCAGATCCAACGACACCACATCAAGTGCCTGTCCTCACTTACGTTTGAACAGTTCCCTAAACGCCCCAGCTGGATCATTCTTAAATCGTGTCAAAAACACTCCAAATTTTCCAGTAGCAACCTTGCCAGACGGTGTCTCATAGGCATAGTGCTCACGTCCACCATCCTTCGGGTATTCATAATGCCACACTCCGTTCTCAAGCCATCTACGGATATATTTATGGGACTTATTCCCAACAGCAAGCTTCTTAAAGGACTTCATCAGGTACAGGTCGGTCAGGCTTCGGGGCATGGACTTCCTCACCTCACCGTGCGCCTCCCTGTGCCATCTGAGCCAAGCGTAGGACGGCTTCGTCCTGCCGTATTATACAATCGTGTAGTATCTACACATCAACGATTTATATTCAGCAAAATCACAATTAGATTAACCACGACAAATCTATAATGACCTCCCCATACGCCTGTCTCTGGAGTTTATAATATTGCTCGTCGGACTCAATGCCTGTTGGCTTGCCGTCATTTATCCAGTTCTGATACGCTAAAGCTTCCTCCTTGGTTATTCCAAGATCCTCAGCGTAGGCGTCATAAAACTCAAGCTTCTCACCGCTTCGCTGGTGATCAGACTTAAGCAAAATGTTCATCAATGTAACTTTTTGGCCACCCTCAACCCTGTTGTAAGGATTGTCAAGGATGGACTTCGCGAAATCATTTTTCATTTCCATATAGTCTTTAACTCTGTCAGATACACATATACAATAACTATCCTTAATCTTTCACAAGAAACCGATAAAAGTAATTTCGTTCATCGTCAGTGGCAATTCTGCATAGACCGTTCTCTACTATCAGAATGACAGGCGCACCAACATATTGAAGATTCTCCGCATCATCCTGCCCGTATGACACATAATGTTTCCCATTGACAAAACCACCATAGATGAGGTCTCACTCCGTATAACCTGCCGATTGACAGACCTTTAATATGTCATTCTTTCGCTCACACATATTCAGTAGTTTTCAAACTCCTCCTTGGTCATCACCTCATTTGCCAGATAGGCACAGATCATACTGTTGGAGTTCTGCTGCTTGGGGTTGTGCTCAACAGGTTCCCTGCCCTTTGCCTTACTTACCACTCTTCTACGGTTCTTTCCATCTCCGAGAAATCCCCATGCGATTTCATCGGTGTCGTCCAGAAGATAGACCATTTCATTGGAGCGGAGCAACTCCGCCAGTTCCTTGTTAGATACGGCTCTCATAACCAGCTTTTATAATCATTTCCAACGCCTTTGTATGTTTTGCATTTATGCGGTCAAGTTCTTTAAGTTTGGCCGTATCATTGGAGGCGATGGCCGCCTCATAAGAATCCTTGCCTCGTTGCAGATTGTGGTGCAGGTCATTAAGTTTGACATGTATTGCTGTGACATTGCCGGAGGCGATGATGTTTTCCACATATTCAAAATATCCCACTTTCGCCTTATCATGTGACAAGAGTGTCAATGCCGTAAGCACCTCATCCTCTACACCTCTATTTTTCAAATCTTCAAGTGTTATTGAGGAATCCTCAACGACATCATGCAGGAAACCAGTCTTGACTTCCGCCTCTGTCTCGCCCATAAGCCCAACCGCAAGGGGATGCAGAATCGCAGGATTATCGTCAAGGTCTTTCTGTCCAGTGTGTGCTTCAAGCACAATTTGTAGTGTTTCTTCTATGCTTATCATAGTAAGGAATTATATGATGCCTTCCTCTGCCAAGTTGAAAGCAATAATTATAATAATCAAGCTAAGAATTAAGGTCAGTTCGACTATAGAAAAGATCTTAAACCATGCACAACCAATCTTGAAAAGTTTCTTGAAAAACTTGTTTTCATGCTCATGATCAACCATCAAAACAAATGAACTGACAATAATAAACATTGAACCTAACAACATAATACAATCATTTTTAATTAATTATCTAATCTACTATCGTAACTCTCGTTGCCCATACCATTTACTCCGGTATCTGTGTCATCATTGAGACTTTTGAACGGGTTGTCATTGACTTCTCCTTTAAACCTATAATCGCTATATATTATGGGCTTTCCAGAATCTAAAGGCTTGGTCTCCTCGTATAGCAAGCCATAGCCTTTGCACCAATATTGTGTACATTCACCTATGACCTTTTCCCGTTCAATATCCTTCACCTCGTTAGTAACTTTCAGGGCTTCGACAATTTCAGAACCAATCCGAACATATCTAAAGCAAGATTGATAGTTAGTATTGGGCTCACCCTCATCTGTTATATCCTGATAGCCTATCCATAAGATAGATTCCTTGAATTCAGGCAACCTTAGCCATATTTTATTGAAATATCCATGCTGGATCTCCTCCCCAAAAGAATAAATGGCGCATTCTGTCGCAAATATCGATTTTTCTTCCATACGGAAACTAACGAATCTACGACTTATAACACCTCCACCAGACCCAGTTACGCAAGTCTTGATTGTGACCGAGTTCCCTTGTCTTATATAGCTATTATACGCATTTGCCATGAAATTTGAATGCAATATCACCTCATTCCCATTCGGAAAGAAATAATCTTCAATGTTCTGCGCATGACCGTATAAGGCAGAGCAGAATAATACAGCAATCAAAAGTAAATGTTTGAGTGTTCTCATAATCACATCATATTAGAAATAAGTAATTGATTGGCGATTTTCAAGGTCTTATATGGTTTGCCATTCATTTGTATTTCGCATGTAACATCAGATGAGCCGATCGACCATGAATTTGTCCAGCCAACAGAACTCTGCATATAACACTGGCGAGACATATTCGGAGATAATGGAGTATCCGAATATTTGTCCTGAAAATAGGTAAAGTCTTCACTCCATTCCTCATTATCTTTGATAAAGACACATGTCAATTTTACTTCCTTGTCTAAAGGTTTGTCAGTGATGTTTTTAAATTTAAAGATAACCATTGGTTGATACAGCACTTGATTTCTATTGTAGTTTACAGATTCATAATATCCAGTCTTATATCCAACCAACTCAAGGCAATCTTCTGCCGGGATGATCTTCTCACCATCAGCATCAAAATCATAAGACTTTATCTTTTTCCCTTGAGCGTATTGAACTTCTTTTATCTGAATTCCATCGGAATTGTACAGCCTATACAAGCCGTCCACTGTTCCATCAACCAAAGTGCATATGAACAGTCTTCCTTTATCATCATAGCCCTCATATTCTCCATTCAGTTTTCCATCCTTCAAAGTACATTTGCCGATTGGGTTCATGTTCAAGTCAAAATCTTTCAGCTGCAATGCAACGCCATCGGATATCTTAAGCTGACGGACTATCATTCTATCCAGAAACAAAATCTTGTTTTCAACCGTACCAGTTACTTTCTCTCTTGATGCAGCATAAGTGTAAACTCCAGCAGAATCACTTAACTCATTATCAGAAATGATTTTATCCATTGCGGAATTACCAAAATTGGTATTCTTACAAGATGCCATTATTACCAAAGTAATAACCCATGCGATTAACCTTAAAACTGTTTTCATACCACCAATTCTATTAATTAATATTCATTCATAATATTCATTCACTCAATCAGTCACATGTCGAGTTCGGCAGTTTGTTTGCAAATTAGCTCTCAATTTCTGTTAAGCAAGCAGACCGATCTGCCTAACTTGTTCTTCCATAGGGTTTCCACCCTAATGGCCTCAATGTCGCTGACGTTCAACGGCAATGTCTGGAGTATCGACCAGACAAAATTGTCCTTGGCATAGTCCGGATCTTCCGCAATAAGGTTTGCAAGTTGCACATCGCCACCGTGTCCAGTCCTTGCATAGTCCTCCCAACGTCCCCATATTCCGTCACGGTTGTAGGTGGAGCCGACATACAGTTTGCCTGTCTTGCGGTCTGAAATCACATAGATGCCGTTGACGACCGTAAGTTTTCGTTTCCATGCATCCAATCTCTCATTAATGACATGGGACAGCTGCCCATAGGTCAGACTTATTTCCTCGTAGTCCGGGCATACCCAGTCGAAGCCTTTTCTCTCCACCGCTACAATGGCCTTGTCATTCTTATCAAGCCATTGATGAAATGTCCTTGCCGAGTCTCCCCAGTCCACGATAACACGCTCGTTGAGTTCATCAAAGCCATCAAGTTCAACCATCTTGTAACAAAATTTGTCAACGCCTGTCAGATTCTCCCTTTCTATGTCACGTCCAAGAATCTGATACACGCCCACCATCCTGGCCAGAGTGCCGTCCTCACCTATGAAAGAAACGACATAGTCAACGTCCTTGAATATGTCCTTGTGCTGCTCGCTCTGGTATGCGATGAATGTCTCCCTGTCGTTCAGATACCAATCATAAGGGTTGCCGACAACGGTCTTGCCATTTATCGTTATGGCATCACGGCTGTCCTTGTGGCGCACAAGCTTGATTCTCTTCGTGATGTCCAGACCTGCCAGATCAAGAACAATGCGGATAGTCAAAATACTTTTGTTTGTCAGTTTTGCCTCCATAATCGTATGTGTTTATTGGTTATATTTGCAACAAAAGAAAGGTTGCCCAGTCTGTCGTCCGTTAGGTATCGCCAAACACCAGTATATACGCACAGACTGGACAACCCATATCTGGCTGTCCGCTGTGCCTTGCATATACATTCGATAGAATTGGCGATTTTAACGAACAAAGGCACGTATTTCTATTTGTCATCCCTCATCAGGACTGCTGCGAATATACTGAATTTTTCACAGACTATCGCAGACAAACGGCTATTTTTGCAAATGTCAATTTACAACTATGTTTGCAATGATTTTCCGAGTTGTTTTCCGTAAGTTTCCCGAAAACATTAATAAAACATTAATCGCAGCAAGAATGCCGCCTGCAACGGATGTCCGCAATGTCCTGTGCGTGTTCGAATTAAGAGTAGCGGATAACGATAAGTTTTTTATACCTTGCAAAGATACTCATTTTATTTGAGAAATTTTCCGTATTTTCGTCTCCGATATGGAAAAGAACGAGAGCGCTATTTTTGAAGGGCTGAACGACGAGCAGAAGAAGGCTGTCGGCAGTGTAGACGGGCCGGTGCTGATAGTGGCTGGTGCGGGATCAGGAAAGACTAGAGTGTTGACGAGCAGGATCGCCTACATCCTTGAGAGTGGGTGCGACCCCGCCAGGATAATGGCATTGACCTTCACCAAGAAGGCGGCGACGGAGATGAAGGAAAGGATCGCCGTGATGGTGGGAGAGCGGAAGGCCAGAAGACTCTACATGGGGACGTTCCACTCCATATTCATAAGATTTCTAAGGGAATATGCCGCCTCGCTGGGCTACCCCGCAGCATTCACGATCTACGACACCAGCGACTCGGTGAGCGGAATCAAGGCATGCATAAAGGAACTGGGGCTGGACGACAAGGTCTATAAGCCTAAGGATGTGCTGTCCAGGATCTCGATGGCGAAGAACAACCTCGTCACGGCGGCGGCCTACCGCAACAACCAGCAGGCGATAATCAACGACACACACGCCCGAAAGCCGAGGATCTGCGACATCTACTCCCGCTACGCCGAGAAATGCAAGAACTCCGGCGTGATGGACTTCGACGACATATTACTGAACATGAATATTCTGCTCCGGGATTTTCCGGAGGCGTGCCAGGAGATAGCGTCCCGTTTCGACTACATCCTCGTGGACGAGTACCAGGACACGAACTTCGCCCAGTATGTCATTCTCAAGAAGCTCACCCAGACCCACAGGAACATCTGTGTCGTGGGTGACGACTCGCAGTCCATCTACGCTTTCCGCGGAGCCAAGATCGAGAACATCCTTAATTTCAAGAAGGACTACCCGGAGTGCCGGATCTTCCGTCTGGAGAGGAACTACCGTTCGACGGCGAACATCGTGAACGCCGCCAACTCATTGATAGCCAAGAATGAGAACCGAATCCCAAAGACCTGCGTGGCCGTCGGCGAGGAGGGCGAGAAGATCAAGCTTCTGAAAAGCTGGTCCGAGCAGGACGAGGCGATAGCGATAGCGTCAGGGATCGTGGAGAGGATGCAGTCCGAACATGCGCAGTACCAGGACTTCGCGATCCTCTACAGGACGAACTCCCAGTCGAGGGCGCTGGAGGAGGCTCTCAGGAAGAGGAACCTGCCTTACATGATCTACTCCGGCAACTCGTTCTTCGACAGGGCCGAGGTCAAGGACATGATGGCCTACCTGAAACTGGTGGTTAACGTCAACGACGACGAGTCCTTCAAGCGGATCGTGAACACCCCGGCCAGAGGCATCGGCGACACATCCCTCAATGCGCTTGGCGCCATGGCGTTCGATCTGAAATGCTCGCTGTTCAAGGCGGCATATTCAGAAAAATTCGCCGAATATGGCCTGAAGCAGGCCGCCGTGGCGAAGATCCGCTCCTTCTGCGAGATGATCGACGGCTTCGCCTCCAAGGAGGCTGACACAAACGCCGACGAGCTGGCCCTGGGGATCTCAAACGCCTGCGGACTGTACGCCTTCTACAAGAATGACCCTTCGATCGAGGCGCAGTCAAGAGCCTCGAACATCGAGGAGCTCCTCAACAGTGTCACCCACTTCATCGAGGAAAAGCAGGATGAATATCTCCACGACCTCATCGCCGAGGAGCAGGCCGACGAGGACTCCGAGATCACCTATCCGGTCTTCACGCTAGGCGACTTCCTTGAGAACATCTCCCTGCTGTCCAATGTAGATGTGGAGGACGACGAGGAGGACACGAACAACAAGATCGCCCTGATGACCGTACACTCGGCCAAAGGTCTGGAGTTCCCGTACGTCTTCGTGGCCGGGCTTGAGGAGAACCTTTTCCCGTCCGGAGGAATGCTGGCGTCTCCGGCAGAGATCGAGGAGGAGCGCCGACTGTTCTACGTAGCGATGACCAGGGCGAAAAAGGCCGTCTGCCTTTCCTTCGCCAACACCAGGATGCGCAACGGCAAGCACGAGTCAAACTCCCCCAGCCGCTTCATCAAAGAGATCGACACTGAATATATCGCCAACCCTCTGACCAACGGCAACTTCTCCGACGAGGATTCCGGAAGTCTGGATTTCAACGACTTCGGAGGATTCGGATCACGCGGGTTCGGACACCGTAGCGACTCAGGCTACGGCTCCGGAAGATTCTCCGGCGGCCAGGGACGCTTCAACGGCTCCGGCTCGTCAGGCAGATTCGGAGGCAATTCCGGGAACAGCCCGGCAAACCGCTCCGGCAACAAGTACGGAATGGGAGGAGGCAACTCCTATGGATCTTCAGGCAATGTGCGTTACGAGCATAGGCCCGCCGCTCCAAAGCCTTCTGACACAGCGGCAAGGATCGCCGCCCTGCGCAACCGCCCGCTTCCGCCAAAGACTTCAGACGCCGATTTCACTCCGGCTCCGATGACCGATTTCAAGGTCGGCCAGCGCATTGAGCACAACCGCTTCGGACAAGGCAAGATCCTTGAGATCACCGGCACTGTCCCGGATCTAAAGGCCAAGATCGCCTTCGACCACTATGGCGAGAAGTTCCTGCTGCTGAAGTACGCCAAGATGCGCCTTGTCTGACAATCAAATTAACAATTAATCCGGATCCATCATCAACGCCATTCCTTCAGGCTCCACAGGAAATTTTCGTGATCTCCCGCGCCCTGCTCCTTAGGAAAATCTCCGCCGGCTCCGGCGACGAGACCATCGAGAAGTACTCCATCTCACTCAAGTACCCGGCCGAATAAGGATAAACGACAATAAACCAAATCCTCCGACTTCATAAACCATGAATTCGGAGGATTTTTATATTCATAGTATTTTACTTCGCGCGTCTTTGACACTATTGTATCAAGTCCCCTGGGATCTCCGGCATCGCTCCGCGCCTCGTACAAACGTAAGCGGAGACACGCACCGCCACACGATGAGCCTCCCGGACAGACTTGCCGTTCAGCAGCGAACCGACAAAGGCTCCCGTAAACGAATCGCCTGCCCCCACGGTGTCGGCGACCTCAACCTTAGGTGTCTCGACAAATGAGGTCTCCCTTTCGTCGAAGACATAAGAGCCCACCGCTCCTTTGGTGAGGATGACTATACGCAGGTTGAACCTCCGCATTATACAGCGGCATTTTCCCTCATCGTCATTTCCGTCCAAGCCAAGCATCTCCACTATCACCGGCAACTCTTCATCATTGAGTTTAAGAATATTACTATATTCAAGAGAAGCCTCTATCACGTCACGGCTGTAGTAATTCTGTCTCAGGTTCACGTCGAAAACCTTCAGGACCCGCTGGTTGTCAGGCATCGCCTCAAGGAAACGATGTATAGTCCCGCGCGACACAGCGTTCCTCTGCGCCAGACTGCCGAAGCAGACAGCGACAGTGTCCTTTGCCAACGACAGGAGCTCGTCAGAGGTCGGGATGTTGTCCCAGGCCACATCCTCGCATATTCTGTAGTGAGGAATCCCGCCTTCAGACAAAGTCACCTCAACGGTACCGGTAGGAAAGTCAACCCTCGGAATGATCGTGTCTATCTTTTTCTCCGCGAACAGGGCGACAAGGTCATCACCCAGCTCGTCCTTACCGACAGCGCTGACCGCATACGTCCGGTGGCCGAAATGACCTGCGTGGTAGGCGAAATTAGCGGGAGCCCCACCTATCTGGCGACCTGCAGGAAGCATGTCCCACAAAGCCTCGCCGATGCCGACTACATATTCCATAACTCAACTTTCGCAAGTAGGCAATTACCTGCTATTAAAAACTTTATCTCACGTTCGGAGGTGACTGCCCACCTCTTTCAATTCACGTAGTCCTCTCCCTAAATCCCTCCCATCGGGGGAGGGACTTGCTTTCACCTCTAAGCGGTGAAGAGAATAGGAGTTTCGCATTTGCGAAACTTGAGTTCCATAAGCAAGATTATTTTTCCAGATCAATGATAACCTTCATCGTGGTCGATTTGTTCTCGTCAATATATTTGTACGCGTCATCATACTGCTCGAACGAGAAAGTGAATATCGTGAACTCCGGCAACTCCAAAGAAAGTACGATGCCGGAGGAATTAACTTTATATACTCCGATTAGCCAACTTCATTATAACTCTTAGTCTGTTCACAAATTTTCGTTTTTCGGAATCGTTGGAAGTGATCCTCGTCATAATATGGGTTTGGCGCACTACCATAGAGGCATTCAACCTACTTTCAACTTCTTCAGTTATGCAAGAGGCTACGAGAATTGTTACCGCATTAGGATATTCCGACAAAGTATTCTCAAATGATTTGAACATCGCCCCTAAACGTTCCAATGCGCCAGCAGGGTCAAGGCCAGACTTAATTTCAATAACTCCAACTACTTTACCTTCGTTATCATACATTGTCACATCCGGCTCCGATGCAAAGTACACTGAATATCCATTGGTCAGATTAACATACTTAACCTTGTCAATATCAGCGACATATTCATCCACATTACATTCAGCTATAGATTTGATGGCATTATTCTTTTCTGTGATAGACGAGACTTCCCCGTGTCCACTAAGTTCTTTAAGAATTATCGAACGGATTACTCTTTCTCCTTCCGCGCCAATCTGATTTCGCCAAGACCCATCAATGTTTGTACCCGCAGTAGCAAACATCATTCCCTGCAATTCGTTTTCATTTATACCAGAAGACAGCGTGATAATCATTGATGCGATCTCATTTATCGTCTTAACCAACTTATCAATTGTAGCAGACTTGATACGTTCAATTCCTATCACACCATTCTCAATCTCTTCTACATTGGAAACTTGCGACATTGTCTTTAACCCCTTCTGTGGAATCATCGTGACAGAACGATAATACCTCAAAAATGATGGGTTCAGCGTAATAATTCTTGGATGAACGAAAATCAATCCTGGCGATATACCATTAGCAGCCAAAATATTCCAAGCATCTTCACTTATGCTCCACCCGGACCTATTATCCCAATTCAAGTTATTTCCCTCAATAGCCAGGAAACGCTGCAGCTGAATAAACAACTCAAAATAACCTTTAGTTTTGAGTTTGTTATAAAAGAACGTTGACCTAAGCAAGTACTGTTCTTTTGTTACAGATTCCGGAACTTTATGCATATTATTTACTTTTTAAACCATTGCATAATAATCTCTTTTGCCACAGCTTCCGCTAATTTTGGAGGCACAGCATTACCGACTTGACCGAACTGGGTTACGTTTGTATGGCGCTTTGAACTATATGAGTCAAGCCTAACGCCTTTAAACTCCCAATCAATAGGAAATGTCTGCAGACACGCAAGTTCGCGAACTGTCAGCATTCGATCCTCATAAGGATGTATAAAATCCCTATAACCGCTTCGTGTCACTGTAGGAGAAGGCTTATTGGGATCCAGTCTTCTATAAGTCGATCCAAAAGTCTTTTCTACATCAGACAATTTCCCTCCGATAGGCACCTTTCTTATCTTCTCTAAAGTTGAAGGCGAATGTGCAGTTGTCTGATGATTTGGAACCTTAATATCCATATTTCTCACGTCTTCCTTTAATTGTCTTTGACACTCTTAACGCCGTTTCGGAAGGTTGTTCCGCAGCCGGCAAATCACCTATGGCATCCCAAACAGTTTTTTGTGGGACAAACAGTTTTGGAGCCGGATACAAAAAATCCTTGCCTATACGATTCCCAACCAAAATAAGCCTCTCACGAAACTGAGGGACTTCATAATCTACGGCGTTTAAAACCTGAGGTTTTGCAATTGTGTATTGAAAAGTCTCACCATTATACTCTATTGGCTTACCCAATTCCTCAAGAAGCAGGTTGAGAGCCTTGCCGTGATCCCAATTAACCAAACCTTTAACATTTTCCAGAACAAAACCTTTGGGAAGAGTCTCACGGACTATTCGAACAAACTCAAAAAGAAGCTTTCCTCTATCATCATCAAGCCCTTTTCTAAGTCCAGCAAGGCTAAAACTCTGGCAAGGAGGGCCACCTATAACAAGTGCGGCTTCTCCGACATTCAATCCCGAAGCAGAAAGTATTTCTTCCCCCGTCACATCTGAAATGTCCTTATTTATCACACAAGCATTTGGTCTATTACATCTTAGCGTCTCACAGCAAGACGAATCCAATTCTACGGCCACAGCGATTTCAAAGCCAGCGGCTTCAAATCCAATATCCAACCCACCGGCTCCTGAAAAAAGACTTATTACTTTTGGTTTGTCATCAGTCATAAAATGTCTTCTTGATAGAGAAAACAAAAAAAGGGAAAGCTTAGTACATCGCACCGCTACGACCTCCTACCCTTGCTGCCTTCCGACCCTGGGGGAATTCAGAGGGAGCTGGTCGTGTACGACTTTCCCTGACTGCAAATATACTACTTTTCGTTGAAACTGTCAAAAATGAACGGCAGTATGTCGTCAACTTTGTCAAATTTCCACGTTTTTTTCGTTCCGTACATTATTATGCTCATCGGACGGCCGGCCAAAGTCTGGTACTCGGCCATCACCTGACGGCAGGCACCGCATGGTGAGCAAGGGGTGTCGCTCAGTGTGCCGTTGAAGCCTCCTACAATGGCGAGGGAAAGCATAGCCTTGCCCGGATTGTTGGCGCTGGCGGCGAACATTGCTGTCCTCTCGGCGCAAAGTCCGGAAGGATAGGCGGCGTTCTCCTGATTGGCCCCTTTCACTATCGTTCCGTCTTCCAGCCGAAGCGCGGCACCGACATTGAATGTGGAATATGGGGCGTAGGAACCCTTCTGCGCCTCGATGGCAGCCTTCACGAGTTCGATGTCTTGAGGTTCCATCTCATCGATGGAGGAATATTCAGTATAGTTGATGTCCAGTTTTACTGTCTTCATATTCAGTGGTCTTTATACACAAGTTTTCAAAGTTAGCAAAAATTGTGCATATTCAAGCATTTGAGTAAATTTGTAGGCCCTTATCGCACGAAGCCTCTTCACCGCCTGCGGTGAAAGCAAGTCCCTTCCCCGAGGGAAGGGATTTAGGGTTGGGGTAACGTAAAGTGATTTTCAGTGGGCAGTCACTTGGAACGTAAGATACATTTAATAGGACGTAATCGCCTATAAGCGAGAGAAGAAGTAAGTTATGAAAATCTGCGTTGGTCTTTCGGGAGGTGTTGACTCCAGTGTCGCCGCTCTGCTGTTGAAGCAGCAGGGGTATGACGTGTTCGCTATGTTTATGCAGAACTGGCACGACGCGGACGCGACGCTGCACGGCGACTGTGAATGGGAGGAGGACCGTTTCGTGGCGGAATTGGTCGCCCGCAAGATCGGCATCCCTTTCTACTTCGTGGACCTTTCCAAGGAGTACCGCCAGCGGGTGGTGGACTATATGTTCAATGAATATTCCGCCGGCCGCACCCCAAACCCGGATGTTCTCTGCAACCGCGAGATCAAGTTCGACGCTTTCCTCAAGGCCGCCCGGAAGCTGGGTGCGGATATGGTCGCGACAGGGCATTATTGCCGCCGGGCTCCACTGTTGGACGCTGACGGGAAGCAGGTTGTGATTGAGGGGGTGCCTCAATGGAGGATTCTAGAAGGCGTGGACCCGAACAAGGACCAGAGCTACTTCCTCTGCCAGCTCACGCAGGAGCAGCTCGGCAAGGCGCTCTTCCCTATCGGCCACCTTACCAAGCCTGAGGTGCGCCAGATAGCTCATCTGGCGGTTCTTCCTTCCGCCGACAAGAAAGATTCCCAGGGAATATGCTTCGTCGGGAAGGTGGATCTCCCGACATTCCTTCAGCAGAAACTCAAGCCGGCCAAGGGCGATGTGGTGGAGGTTTTCGATGCCTACTACGCTCAAAACGAGCAATATCGGTTCATCCACGACACCCTCGCCTCGCTCCTCAAGACTCCAGGCGAGCCAATGATGATCACTGAATATACCTCCGAGGATTCCGGCGGGAAGTCGTTCAACAACCGCCGGGTCACTGACAGTAACAGTCCGGCCACTGAGCCTGTCGAAGTGGCCAAATCTACAGGAAAGGCCGATTGGAGTGAAAGTGGCCCCGCACCTTCCGCGCTTCGCGCTCCATCCCGTCTCGCCTGCGGCGAGCCACCCGTTCACGAGGCCACGGGCGGCCACGGGTGCGGAACCACATCCACTCCAACCGGAGGGTTATCGCACCGGAATGACTTCGATGTGGAAAAAATCGCCAGGTTAAGCGATGAGGAACTGATGAGGTTGTCAGAACCGATACGGTACGATGACATCAAGTTCGAGACGGAGACCTACCGGGCTGGGAAAAAGCACATCAAGAAGACACGATACAAGGAGAATCCGTTCGGAAAGATTGTCGGACGGCACAACGGGGCGCAGTTCTACACGATCGGGCAACGCAAAGGTCTCAACATCGGAGGACATAAGAACTCCATCTTTGTGATTGCCACGGATGTTCCGCGAAACATCATATACGTCGGCGAGGGGCACACTCACAAGGGGTTGTCACGCAGTTGTTTACGGATCGCGTCCCAAGATATTCATTGGATCAGGACAGACCTTGCGATGGCAGACGGCGAAATCCGCCGCTACCGGGTCCGCATCCGTTACCGCCAACCACTTCAGGACGCGTTCCTGATCAAGAGGCCGAACGGCATATTCATCCTCTTCGACATCCCGCAACGCGGCATTTCCAAAGGCCAGTTCGCTGCCTGGTACTCAGCCGATGACGAGATGCTCGGCTCCGGGGTTTATTAGCCTAATACTGTCCTGGAATATTCAGAGACTTGGCCGCTGACTCGCCGGCAAGGTAGCCGGTGGAGAAGGCGCACTGGAGATTGTAGCCGCCGGTATCGCAGTCCATATCGAGAACCTCGCCGCAAAGGTAGAGGCCTGGTTTGACGCGGGATTCCATCGTCTTCGGCATCACCTCGTCCGTGGATATTCCTCCGGCCGTGATGACGCAACGTTCGTAGCCCACGAATCCGATGATCTCAAACTCCCAGTCTTTCAATGTTTTGGCCAAAAGGTCAAGATCGATGTCGTAGTAACGCCTCGGCTGGCGGCTGAAGCGATGATTAGGTCCTTTTGACCAGCTTTGCGAGCGGTAGCTGGCCGACCGGGCGCTGAGCCTGTCGGAACGTCCGTCCGCATATTCAGACTTCTTAAGATCAATCTTCATTATGTCCGGATTCCAAGCCTGGAAACCCGGGATAAGTTCCCACGGCATCAGCTTGCCGAGCAGGATCCGGTACATTTCCTTGCCGTTCAGGCCACGGCCATCCTTCCATTGGCGGGTCCGGGGATCATTCTTGATCTCTTGCCAAAGTGCCTTGATGCGCCCGGTCAACTCATCCAACGACACGCCCGGCTTCAGGTCAAGCGAGAACGCCACCTTGCCGCCGTTCATCAAGGCCTTCACACACTTACGGCTGACCTGAAACCCGATCGGTCCCTCGATTCCGCCATCAGTGAAGTCCACATCGCCGAACTCAGACTCGGACTTCGAGCCGTCAAAAGTCACGGTAAGGTTGACATTCTTCAGCTTCGCCCCTTTCAGAGCCTCGCCGCTTCCAGTCATCGGAGTCTCTCTATGAATATGTCCCTTCAAGTCCGTCTCCGGCCTGTCGATGATCTTGTAACCCTTTGGAACAAGGGCGGTCAACGACGGAAAGCACGGAGTGACATTATGCCCGAAGAACTTCGCCCATTTGTAGCCGTCACCTGTCGAGCCGGTTCCCGGATAGGAAAGCCCCCCGGTCGCGATGATCAGTTTCGAGCATTCAAATGTCTCGCCATCAGCGCATCGGATCGAGAATCCCGGCAGAATGTCCGTCACCTCCCTGTCAGTCAGCAGCGTCACTCCGTGGCGCAGCACAACCTCAACGATGGTGTCAAGTACATCCGAGGCTCTGTGTGAATATGGGAACGCACGGTCACCTCTCTCGACAACGGTCTCAAGCCCGTTTCTCTCAAGGAAATCGATAGTGTTCTCCGGTGTGAAGTTGTAGAACGCCGGTTTCACGAAATTAGGATTCGTGCGTATATGCTGTGAGAATTCGTTCCAGTCCTTGAGGTTCGTGAAGTTGCACCGTCCCTTTCCCGTAAACAGGATCTTCCTGCCCGGACGTGGCATCTTCTCCAAAACCGTGACACGCGCTGAACTGCCGAGCGGAAGCGCCTTGACGGCACCGTAAGCGGCCATAAGCCCGGCCGCCCCGCCTCCGATGATGATAATGTCTGAATACATAGTGCAAAGTTAAAAAATTTTACTTATCTTTGCAGTCCATTTCCATGAGAAATGCAGCAAGCCACTTTAGCTCAGTCGGTAGAGCAGCGCATTCGTAACGCGCAGGTCGTCAGTTCGAGCCTGATGAGTGGCTCCGAAAAGCGGGAAGTTCTGATTAGGGCTTCCCGCTTTTTGTTCCCGTACCTAAGATGCGATCGCCAAATATCTCATTATAAGCTAATTACAAAATCCTACCCTCTAATTTGAGAGGGCAGGATTCCACAATTTCCTCATAATCAATCAGTAGGACTCCACCCCTCCAATCAATCAATAGGATTTCCCCCTCCGGCAATCAACAATTGCCAACCACCATATCATTTCTCAGTCCAGGTCCTTGATCATCCGGTCATAAAGATGGCCGAAAAAGAGGATCTCTCCGTCGGGGCGGAAGCCAAGGGCGGAATAGTAGGTGAAGAGGCGGGGCTTGGACTTGTCAACAATCAGGCTGATGCGTGGAAAGCCTTTCCTGCGGCCTTCCTCAATGCCGTCGAGCATCAGCAGGTGGCCTATGCGGTCGGTCGCGCCGGCATATTCAAAGGCCATCCGGCGGAACTCGGGGAGTACAGCCATACTGTCGAGATAGAACTCGCCGGGCAGACACTCCGGCTCCATTGAAAGAGCATCGGAGGAATTTTCGTCAGAAAACTGCTTGCCAATCGCTTGTGTTTCAGTGCTATCAACGGCATTTGAAGATAATTCCGCCCGATCAGTCAACCTGCCTGAACCATCGGCAGAATCAGAAGTTGAATCTTCTGCGGCAATATTCTCAAAAGCAGCGTTCAGCAGTCCCCAAGTAAAGCCCCTGAGCGACAGATAGTCGTCTCCTGAATATGCCGTCAGCGATCCCACTGCATTGCCTTCCACGCATGCGATCCTCGTTCTGGCGTATGAATATAACGTGTCGGGTCTGGCGCAAATCTCTCCGACGAGCTTGACGGCACCCTGGACATTCAAAGATGTGGAGCCGAACTCGATCGCAGAGTCGGCATCCACATTGAAAACCTCATACCCCATCGCCGCAAGGACATTTCTTGCGATGAACTCGCCGTCTGACGGCCGGGCATCACGGATAGTGAATTTCCCCGTGGCAGATAAATTATTGAGCATAAAATCTTTACGTTATAACCTATGATTCATTTCCACTATAGGTAAACATCTATTCACACCATTATCAAGACAATAGGTGCCACGACTTTTCAAGGTCTCATTCTGGCACGCTCAGTGACCGGGCTGGCCTATCGCCAAAAAAGTCGCCTAACTGATGAACTGAGCCTCAAGAGCCTTAAGTTTTGCATCAGCGTCCGGTCCCTTGGCACCGAAGTAGAACTTGATCTTCGGCTCGGTACCGGAAGGGCGGACGGAGACGATGTCACCGGCCTCATTGAAGAACTGGAGGACGTTGGACTTCTGGAGTCCGGTCTTCTCCGGCTCGTTGTAGTCGATGACCTTGATAACCTTAGAGCCGACAATCTCTGCCGGTGGATTTTGCCTCAGGTCCGCCATAATCTTCTGGATCTCCTCAGCGCCGCTCTTTCCCTTGCGTACCAAAGAGACAAGCGACTCCTTGCGGTAACCATATTCAGAATATATCCTTTGGAGCAGCTGGTAGAGGGTCAGGCCTTGCTCGGCGGCCCAGGCGGCGCACTCGGCGACCATAATGCAGGCTACCGGAGCGTCCTTGTCGCGCACGAACTCACCGACATTGAAGCCGTAGCTTTCCTCACCACCGCAGATGAACTCGCCCTTGCCTTCGTTCTCACGCACGATCTCCTCAATATACTTGAATCCGGTCAGAACATCGTAGCACTTCACTCCGAAACTGCGGCCGATCTCCGCGATCAGCTCAGTCGTGACGATAGTCTTGGCGATGTACTTAGTCGGGTCCAGTTTGCCGAGTTCCTTCCAACGGGTGAGGATGTAATATGTCAGGATGGATCCCGTCTGGTTGCCGTTCAGCTGAACCATCTTGCCTTCGTTGTCACGCACGGCGATTCCAAGACGGTCAGCGTCAGGGTCAGAGGCCATCACGATGTCCGCCCCCTTCTTGTCAGCCATCTCAAGAGCCATCTTCATCGCGGCAGGCTCCTCCGGATTCGGAGAGACAACTGTCGGGAAGTCACCGTCACTGATATCCTGATCAGGCACGTGGATAACATTCTCGAAACCAAGGCGTTTCAGAGCCTCCGGAACAATGCGGACTCCGGCTCCGTGAAGCGGAGTGTAAACGATCTTCAGATCCTTATGTTTCTCACGAGCCTCAGGGCTGAGGGTCAGCGAAATGATGTCAGAAAGGTAAGCGTCGTCCATCTCCTTGCCCATCAGCTCGACCTCTCCGCAATGCTCCTTCTTCTCAAACATCACCTGCGACGGGTCTGTAATCCTGTTTACCTCATCGATGATCTCTTGATCAACCGGTGCGGTGATCTGTGCACCGTCCGACCAATAAACCTTGTACCCGTTATATTCCTTAGGATTGTGAGAGGCGGTGACCATCACTCCGGCAACCGCACCCATCTTACGGATGGAGTAGCTCAATTCCGGAGTAGGACGCAGGTTATCGAATATGAACACGTGCAATCCGTTGGCACTGAATATGTCTGCGGCGATCTTGGCGAACAGCTTGGAGTTGTTGCGGCTGTCGTAGGAAATGCAGACGCGGATGTCATCCCCGGAAACTTTCTTAAGAATATAGTTGGCCAGTCCCTGCGTGGCCATCCCGACGGTATATTTGTTCATCCTGTTGGTTCCGACTCCCATAATGCCCCTGAGGCCACCGGTGCCGAATTCCAAAGTCTTGTAGAATGCGTCCTCGAACCCAGCCGGATCATTGTTCCGCAGCTCGATCACCTTCATCTTCGTTTCCTGATCGAAATCCCCTTCCAGCCATTTCCTGGCGTTCTCGTTGTAATCCTGTGCCATAATATTCTCGTTTTATTATCTTGTCTTTTAGCCGTACAGTCTGACCATCAAACCATACTGATTACAAATTTACTCAAATTATTTGGCATACCGAATGTCGCCCAGGACAAATTATACGAGGGCAAGTTAACGAGCGACCTCCGCTGTTTCCGATCATAATTGGAACTAGTTCAACTTCAGTTGATAATACATATCAAACTGATACTCCCGATACATCAAGATTGGCTTTGACACTGTCAAATGTTTTATTGATAGTAATTTCAGCGACATATCAGCCTATTTTCTCTGTTATTCAAAAGTTTTTATGTAAGTTTGTTTATATTGATTAAAAGTTATGGAAACAAACAATATCACAACGATCAATACAGATGCTTTGTTTAAGAAAATTTCGGTTCTGATTGAGGAGTCCAGAAAAAAGGCAGCCACTGCCGTAAACATAGCGGAAGTCTATACGAAATATGAAATCGGCCGTTATATCGTAGAAGACGAACAATATGGCAAACATAAAGCGGAATATGGTAAACAAGTGATCATCAAGTTGTCCGAAAGGCTTTCTGCCAAATTCGGCGCAGGATGGTCTGAGGACACATTGAGTAATTGCCGAAAATTTTATAAAACCTATTCCCGAACTCGTTCTTCTCAAACATCTCCGGATAAATCCAAAGTGAATGTCCATAACACAAATTTCCTAAACGCTGTTTCGGAAATTCAAAATACTTTGCCACACCTTCACAAGTTTGTTCTAAGTTGGTCTCACTATCTCGTACTAATGCGGATAAAAGACGAAAACGCACGCAACTTCTATGAGATCGAAAGTCGGAAGCAAAATTGGAGCGTTCGTTGGCTTCAGCGCCAAGTAAGCAGCAGTCTCTATGAAAGAATAGCCCTCAGCAAGAACAAGGAGGAAGTGATGCGGCTGGCAAAAGAAGGGCAAGCCGTGGAAAAGCCGTCTGATATCATCAAGAATCCCATCACTTTGGAATTCTTAGGCTTGAAGCCGGAAGCTGTCTACTCTGAAACAAGGTTGGAGTCTGCCATCATCAGCAAGATGCAATCATTTCTTCTTGAACTCGGCAAAGGGTTTCTTTTCGAGGCGCGACAGAAACGCTTCACATTCGACGAGGAGAACTTCTATGTTGATCTTGTCTTCTACAATCGTCTTCTGCAATGCTATGTTCTTATTGATTTGAAAGTGGACAAACTAACACATCAAGATCTTGGCCAGATGATGATGTATGTCAACTACTACGACAGAAACGTCAAGCAAGATTTTGAAAAACCAACTGTTGGTATACTCCTGTGCAAAGAAAAGAAAGATGCATTGGTTGAGCTTACGCTGCCCAAAGACTCCAACATTTATGCGGCTCAGTATGAACTCTATCTTCCAAACAAAAAAGAGTTGCAGGAAAAGTTAAAATCTTGGATAGAGGAATTTGATAATCAAGAATATGACGAATAAACGGCCTTATCCTATTCTATCTAAAACTGCAGACGATATGGACAGTTTCGAAAAATTCATAGTTGAGAACGGGAACGCGGACACGGTGCGGCTGGTGATGGCGTGCAAGGAGTGGCCTGTGCCTGAGGATGCGGAGCTGGCGGAGTTGGATGCGAAATCATTGGCTGTCAATACAATTGAAGGGCGCAGGAGGCTGCGGAAGAAACTGCCGGAATGGGTGGCGCGCACGGGGCTGGTCTATCCTTCATCGCTTTGCGCGGAGCAGTGCAGCTCATCGGACACGGCGCGGTACAAGGCTTCGATTGTTCAAAGAATCTTTAATGAATATGTTGGGACAGTCGCTTCGATGGTTGGTGACCCTTGTCGAACCACAGGCTCAGCGACCAAAGGGACAGAATCAGTGCCCGACAAAAATAGCCCTACGACCAGAAACCAATCGGTCACTGAGCCTGCCGAAGTGACCATCGGAACCAGAAAGACCGGCAGAATCGCCGACCTGACGGGAGGACTGGGAGTGGACTCGTGGGCGTTCAGCGAAGTGGCGGAGGAAGTGCTTTACAATGAGATGAATCCGGCGCTTGCTGCGGCAGCAAGACACAATTTCAAGGCACTGGGAGTCACGAATATATTCATAAGAAATTCGGAGGCAACATCAGACTCGCTCAAGGACATCTTCGGAGACTTCAGACCGGATGTCATATTCCTTGATCCCGCGAGAAGGGACTCCGCCGGGAAGAAGGTGTTTCTGTTGGAAGATTGCTCGCCTGATGTGCTGAAGATTCTGCCGGAACTGTTCGGAATCAGCAGGTTCGTACTCCTTAAACTCTCCCCTATGGCTGACATCACGATGGCTGTTGAGAGGCTGGACAGGACTTATGAGGAATATCTTGAAAAGGCTTCCGGGAAAGGGTGGAACGGGCAGTGGGTGCGTGAGGTTCACGTGGTGGCCAGCGGCGGAGAATGCAAGGAGCTGCTGATTCTGTTGGACAGGGAATGGAATGAAGGATATTCATTGACCTGTCGGGAAGATGGCAAGACGCTGACATTCAAGCCAGAGGAAATCACCAAGGCTAAAGCCGGTTATCCGGATTCGACCTTCGCAAGGATTATCTTCGAGCCGGGAAAATCGCTGACAAAGGCGGGGGTGTCCAACGCCATCTGCGAAAGGTTCGGGCTTGTCAAGCTGGCTCGGTTCACGCATCTTTACACAATCAGTGAGCCGCTGTCCGACAGCGAATCAGAGCAACGTACGGCACCGCTTAAAGATTTCGGCAAAGTCTTTTATGTAAAGGAGATCCTTCCTCTCAACAAGTCTTCGATGAAGGATGTCGGAAAGCGCTACCCGCATTCAGAAGTTTCCGCTAAGAACATCCCGATGTCCAGCGATGAACTCCGCACCCGCCTGAAAGTCAAGTCAGGCGATGACGCGCACATCTTCGGAGTCCGTATCGAAACACCCTATAACGAAGACAACTACCTGATTGTCACGGAGCCGTCCGGTCACTGAGCCTGTTAGAACTAAAGTATCCCGCGGATGAAGTCGTTGATGTCGGCGGAAGGGATGCCAAGGACTTTGAATATGTCGGAATAGTTTTGGCATCCAAGGAGATTCTTGACCTTGGAACGGCCTTGCTGGACAATGGTATATTCCACAATGGCCGCACCAATAATACCTTCCAAAGGAACAACCGCGGCAGTCACACCGTCCTCTCCGGAGACCGGAATCGAAAGGTCATAGAAATTGTCATCATTTGAAAGGTCCAGGTCCTTCTTGGACGCAAGATAGCGGCGGAGCGAGGCCTTGATGTCTGAATATGAAAGGTCCATATAACCGCCATAATAAGCGGCGACGCCTTCCTGAACCATCGGCAGGGCCTTTGGCCAAGAGGATTTGATGAGCAGAAGGGCCACATCGTGCCTGTCATCCCAATAGTTCGAGAGGACGATGTCCGAACCAAAAGTCCGGCCGTAGAACGCTCTGTCAGAGTTTTTTCCAGATGCGGAACTCATCAAAGGATTGGAATATGCGTTGAACAAGATTCCTGACAGACGCTCGCACTGATCCACAGACGGAGCCACCACATAACGCAAAGGGCCTTGAAACTCAGGAGCATATTCATTGATGAACCTTGTGACAAATGTAGCCAATCCGGAGGCGGCCTTTTTAGGCACTCCGCAACCTGGAACGCAATAATATTCAATGCCCTTGAATATGGTTTTCGTCAAAGACGGGAATTCCGCGTCTAGCCAGTTACACAGCCGGAAAGGATTGTTTTTACCACCATTGCCTGATGCCACAGCCTTGACACAGACGCGGAGGACAGCTTCCACCCACTTGTCATATTCCTCGCCCGGAAGTTTGCTGAACGTGGCCGCGATCAATTCGTAGGTGCCGCCGCCGAGTTTCCGGATGTCAAGAATCCTGTTCTCGCGGAAAGAGGCGTAGAGGAGGTTGCCGTCATCGAATTCCTGAAGGTAGTCAGGTGAGCCGTCCACCCAGAAGGAACGCCGGCGAGCCTCGTCCACCGAAGAGGAAGTGAACGACTCGACATAGCCTTTCCAAAGTTCGGCGACCATACGCACTGAGTCTTTCTCGGCGCGGGGCATATATTCCAAATCCACTTTGTAGGGCCTTAGGCCTGGGATTTGGGCGCTGCGGGTCACCTCCTGGGCGGCGCAGAAGGGAAATGCGGCCGCCGCCAAGGCGATGGATAATGCTATTCTTTGAATATTTCTCTTCATATTATGGGTATTACTTCGTTCGGGATGTCACTTCGACAGGCTCAGTGCCCCAACGTCCCTACTCCCCTTTCAAGTACTTGAGCCAGAACGCCCTGTTGGCCTCAGAAAAATGTTTCCCCTGATAGCCACGGTACCCGTGCATCCCATCCGGATAGATCATCAATTCAAACTTCTTGCCAGCCTTCTGAAGAGCATCCACCAATAACAACGTGTTCTGGAAATGCACGTTATCGTCCCCCGTCCCGTGCGTGAGCTTGAGCATCACCGACCCGTCGTAGTTCTTCTCCGTGACAGGATAGTTGGCCGCGCTGGCGACAACCTTGGTCGAAGCGTACCCTTCCGGGTTATTGGCCGGAGTGTCCATAAACCTTTCCGTGTAGTGAGTGTCGTAAAGCGCCCAGTCATAGACTCCTCCGCCGGCGATTCCGTAATGGAAAGCGTCCGGATGATTCATCACCAGAAGAGCCGTCATCGTGCCACCAAAAGAGAAGCCCTCAACGCCGATCTTGTCGCCTTGCACGTACGAAAGCGACTTGAGATACTCAGCCCACTCCACGAAATCCTGCACCTCTCGCTCATCCAAACGCCTGTAAATCTGATCCAGACCTTTGCGGCCGTTATGCCCCGAAGCACGGCAATCAGCCACGACCTCAATGATCCCGTTCTCGGCGTACCACTGATAATAAAGCGGACTGCGGAACCGGTCATTCACCTGAGGAGAGTCCGGGCCACCGTAGATGTCCACGTGAACCGGATATTTCTTGGTAGCGTCAAAATCCTTAGGATAGACAATCATCGCCGGAAGCACAAGCCCGTCCTTGGTCGTCATCGTAATATGCTCAGGCAGAGCGTAATCCGAAGCATCGAAATTCTCTCCGGCCATATCCGCCACCTTGAATGACTTCGCGACTTTCCTCAAATCATAGATCCAGACCTGCGACGGAGTTCTGGAATTGCTGGCCAAGGCAACGGCGTACCTCTGGTCCGGCGAGACCTTGACGGAAGCGACATTCATCGAAGGATCCGAAATATTCCTGATCACTCCTTTGCATACTGAATATAGCCCGCTACGCACACGGGAGTCACGCTCGGCGACGAAAAGCACCTCCGAAGAACTGCCGTCAAACCCTTTGACCGCCTTGCCTTCCTTAACGTCCACAAGCGACATCCGCCAGTTCTCCCCGTCGGTCAGACGCTTCAAAACAGCACCGTCATAAGAGAGGTAATATATTTGCTGCCAATTAGTTTCAAACGAACGGACCATATATATTCCATCCCGTCCGAACAGCATTCCGTCAATCCAGTCCAGCCACGTCTTGTAGGTCTCGTGGTAGATGTGCTTCTTCGAACCGTCCACAGGCGACACTGCGAAAAGGTCGAGTGTGTTCTGCGTCCTCGGCTCTCTCTGAATATAAAAGGCCTCGCTGTCGGCCCCCCAAAACGGAGTCCCGAAATACTGGTCGTCATTCTCGTCGAAGTCCGCCCAAGCGGTTGCGCCACTCTGAATATTCACGATTCCGATCCGCACCTTAGGATTGTTGTCGCCGCACTTAGGGTAGCGCGTCATACGGACCGAGCCTCCCGTCGGGGACACGTTCGGCAAAGCCACCGCAGCCCCGGCGTTCTGTGAATATGCCAGCCCCATCCCCGAGCGGTCAGCGTCCTCAGCGAACGGTGAATATATCGGAAATACCGGAACCTCCGAATTGTCAAAACGATAGAATCCTATCTTCTTGGAGTCCGGTGACCACCAGAACGCGCAATAATGGGTAGGTCTGCCCAGAATCTCCTCGTAATACACCCAAGAAGAGTAGCCGTTCAGAATCACGTCCGAGCCGTCGAACGTCAGCTGGGTCTCCCCCTTCGTCGCGATGTCCACAACCCAAAGGTTGTTGTCCCTCGTAAACGCCATCTTCGTGGAGTCCGGTGAATATGTCAGGTTGACAGCCCCGTCCGGCCTGAACGGGAAATCCGTGAACTTTGCAGGATAGTTTATCCCATCCGTAATCTTTCCGGTCACAGCATTGACAGAGAAGTCTTTAGCCCCCGTGAAAGAGTAATCGTAAGTCAACGCAACCTCGTTCTTTCCCACCCATTTCCAAGCGGAAGGAACATCATTGAAATCCTTGGCCGAGGCAGCCACAGACATTAGTAAAACCAGAGCGATCAAACACTTTTTCATATTCATAAATCTAAATCAACATCACAATTTATGGATAATTTTCCCATTCCGCAACAGTGGGTCAATATAGAAGACCGAAAGCCCAGATAGGGATGACATTGGCATAGCCGGTCTCTATGTCATCTTTCACGACATACCCCTTGCCGGCATTCTCTATCTGTTTGTTGCCCTTATTCTTTCCACCAATCTCGAAGGTACGACCATCTATCTCGAAATCAGAGATTTTGGAACTGATCACGTCGTTTGTGACCCTGGTCTGATTCATAAAGAATGTCTCTCGTATGTTGCCGACATCGGCTTTGTCCGGTTCCAGAACGTATATAAGGTTCGGGTTGTCAAGGTATAGTTTCTCGACTTTTCCAAGTCCTCTTATCCCTCCTGTCCTGTCTCTCAACTGTGAAATCATTCCGGCCTGCTCTATGTATATGAGATAATCCGAGACATCGTTACGGCTTATACCTGTCACCTCAGCAAGTTTGGTCATCACCGGTTTGAACGGAACGCTCCGAGCCACCACCATCAGCAAGGACTTGAGTTTCCTGCCGATGGAAACATTAGTTTGAAGGTATTGAGGGATATCCACTTCCATAGTCTGGTTTATGACCTGAAGCATCTCAAGATCAAACTCCGGATCTCTCCCGAAAGGATAATACCCATTATGAAGATAACTCCGGAACAACGGCAGCGGATGCGCGACTCCTGGGATCTCCGCCTTGTTCCTGAGCACCTCATCCATTGAATATATCGGTGTGTCAATATCGTGGAAAAGTTTAAGATATTCCCGGAACGACAACCCCTGCATATTATAGATCGGAACGCGTCTGCTCAAATCAGACATTCCTTTATAGATGTCAAGGATTGACGAACCAGAGATCACAACCTGAAGATCGCTGTAGCTATCAATAATTTGCTTCAGTTCACGTGACCACCCTTCATATTTGTGAATCTCGTCAATAAACAGGTGCCGTCCGCCCATTTTCACAAACCTGTCGGCCAGATCCACAAGCTTATGCTCCGAAAAGTACAAATGGTCCGCCGAAACGTACAACGTGTCATCTACGCTATGATGCAGTTTTATATGTTGCAGCAACATTGTGGATTTTCCCACACCACGTGGCCCCACAAGGCCGAACGCTTTCACGTCCCATTTGATGAAGGGATACTTATAGCGGAGAAAATCAGTTGAAGTCTCCTTCAACTTTCTTGTGAAATATTCGTAAAGTTGTTCCATCGCATAACTTGTCCTATGACAAATATAGAACTATTGCACGAAATTAGTGCAACTTTTATCAATATTTGCATATATTTAATGCAAATTTACCGGAAACATGCACAAACGTTATGCAAAATAGCCTTTCATACTTTCGACCTAAGGATATGCCAGGATTGAGGGGATGGGATGCTGCAGTCAACTCTCTGGCAGTAAACCTTGCCCTTGAGGAACGATGGTATTATGACGATGCAGACAAACAAAATCGACCTATCTTGAAGAATTATCTCTCGTTTACCTTTCAGCGTCTTCAATATGAAGACAAATTGGAGAAAGAGGCGGCTGCTAAGAATAACAGACAACCACGACTCAAAATTCTCGAAAATCAGCTGTATGCAGTTTGGAATACTGGACTTGTAGACAATATCTATGATCCCATCTATGCCTATTTCATGCGCAACGATGGTCGTACACCCACAATCAAACAGCCTTGGGTATTTATGGGCTTCAATACAGCCAACTCTTCTCAGCAGAAGATTATGTCTAGCTTTCCTTATCGCCCAGAGCGAGCATCGTACTTCAATGATCCTCGCGAACTTCTTTACGATACTCGAGCTACAGAACCGACTCTAGACTGGGAGCATTTTTTGAAAGATAACATATCACGACTGCCCATAGGTTTCATCAAGAAAGGATATGCAGACAGTTTCCCATTTGTAGATGATCCTTCAGCACTGCCTAAGCAGAAGCGCGAAGAGTACTATCGCAGCATGGCTGATGCCATATATGCTGCCGATGATTGGAAACAGTTTGTTACTACTCGTTTTCGCAATGCTGTAACGGTGGCTCTGGCACGTGTAGCATGGAACTACAAGACTGCTATTCCAGTTTACTATCCTACCGCAAAAAACTACAATTACTCCTACCATTGGCACTCGAGGACAAGAAAAGAATTGATGTGGCATTGGTTTGTAATCATGTTTACAAGCCCGAAGAGGGAGTAAACAACCATGAAGGTCGTACTATCTACACGTTGCAGATGGCATACAACAACGCTCGACTCATCACTCGCCCTGATAGCGACTGGCTCATGGCTGACATGGCAATAAACAAGTAACTATATAAACGCAAAAAGCATCGGAAGTGCACGCTGCCCCCAATGCTTTTTGCGTATTATTATATGAAGTATAAGTTCTTCGTCCTTAAAAGAATCTGTTTTTATCCGATTGCGTTTAACCCTGTTCAAGTATTTTCTTGTCTGTCAAGAAATCCAAGAGTCCGACAGTCAATACTCCGAGTTCGTCTTCCTTGCGGTGGATATCATCACCTACAATGACAATCTTACGGAAGTGGTCATTGATTGACAATAAAGGACGTCGCTCTTGCTGCTCCTTTTCTGGCGTAGGCATGTGAAAGGCTGACTGGATATACACTCTGTATGGAGGGCGGTTCACCACAAAGTCTACCTCCAACT
>ENA-OUQF01000175-OUQF01000175.1-human-gut-metagenome-genome-assembly--contig:-NODE-175-length-61041-cov-5.987882_pt1 | contig 61041 bp, 56 predicted proteins | sample MGYA00237947_ERZ548826 | MGnify/ENA primary metagenome ERZ548826 (study PRJEB26490, sample SAMN05194701) | human gut metagenome | biome: terrestrial biome; feature: human-associated habitat; material... | reverse complement strand
CAGAACGCAGCGAAGCTTTCTCGAAAAAGCGGCAAAGCCACTTTTTCGACAGTCTAAACCAAACGGCGCACCAGTCCGGTGCGCCGTTTCGGTATCTGCAATATATGTAATCAGAATATCATTTTATGACCACGCGGTTGCCGTGGATGGACAGCCGCCCCGCGCAGTAGAGCGCCACGGCCTGCGAGAGTATCTTCCACTCGCCCTCCTCCATCACGCGCTGACGCAGGGAATCGGGCGTATCGTCCGGCAGGACCTCCACCGCCTTCTGCATGATGATGCTGCCCACGCGCCCGTCGCCGTCGGCAAAATACGCCGTCGCGCCGGTCATCTTCACACCGCGCTCAAGCGCGGCGCGGCACACGTCGCCCTCAACGTCCTCAAAGGCGGGATACATCGCGGGGTACGTGCCTATCATGCGGTTTTTGAACTGATAGGGCACCACGCCCAGCGGAAGATTGTAGCCTGCCAGTATAACAAGCTCGATATCCATATCCCGCAGCTTGTTGGCAATGGCCATACTGTGACTCGTCATATTCGGGAAAAGCTCCGGATCGACAACATAGGCCGGAACGCCGGCGTTCAGCGCGCGCTTCATCGCGTACACGTCCTTCTCCGGCGAAATGACCGCCACAAGCTCAAAATTCTCTATTTCCTTGAAATACATGGAGTCCAGAATCGCCTGGAGCTTCGCCCCATCGCCGGACACCAGCGCCGCCGCTCTGACCATACTTCTCTACCCCCGCGGGCGTCTCCCATGCCCGCAAACCCCGTGCAAAGTCGGTACTTGTGCATCGGAGGATTTCAAGGTATAATATCTGCGTTTGCAGTTTATATACCTCTTATTTTTATACAATATTTTATAATAATACATTATACTGTATTCCTTGCGCAAGGTCAAGGCATGGAGGCACAAGTTTATGACAGAAATTTTTCTTATCCGGCACACGCAGGCGGAGGGCAACCTTTACCGCATGATGCAGGGGCATTGGGACGGGGATGTGACGGCGCACGGCTGGGAGCAGATAGCCGCGCTGGCGGAGAGATTCAAGGACATCCCTGCGGACGCGGTCTATTCAAGCGACCTTTACAGGGCGCGCATGACCGCCGGGGCCGTGACGAAATACCACGGCGAGCTGGAGCTTCAGCAGGTCCCGGCACTGCGGGAGATAGACGTCGGCCCGTGGGAGACGGCGTTCTTCGGAAACGTGTTTCACGAATTCCCGCAGCAGGCGGACGACTTCATCAACCATCCGGGCAGATGGCGCATAGACGGGGCAGAGACCTATGCCGCCGTGCAGGAGAGGGCCTATGCCGCGCTGGAGGATATCGCCCGCCGGCATGACGGGCAGCGCGTCGTTGTCGTCAGCCACGGCGTGACGATACGGTGCATCATGTCGCGCGTGCTGGGCGTGCCGCTGGAGGACGTGGAGACGCTGCCCATATTCTTCAACACGAGCGTGACCACACTGCACTATTCCGGCGGGCGCTTCACCGCGGAGGGGCAGAACGACTGCACGCATCTTGAAAAGCTGAACAGCCCCGTATGGCGCAAGAACAGCGGCCTGCGGGATGAGCCGATGGACCCGCGCGCGGAGAGCAGATACTACGCCGCGTGCTACGCCGCTTCATGGCTCGCCGCGCACGGCACGCTGAGAGACTATGACGAGGGGGTATACCTCACCTGCGCGCGGGAGCATTACCTTTACGACGGCGGCTCCGTGCTGAAGATACTCGACGGGGATGACCCCGTGGGGCTTGTGGACATGGACGTGCTGCGCGGCGCGCGCGAGGGCTACGGCTGGATAAGCCTTATCTATCTGCGCGAGGACTACCGCGGCAAGGGCTACGGCATTCAGCTTCTGGCGCGGGCGATAAAGAAATACACGAACCTCGGCCGGACGGCGCTGCGCCTGCACGTGGCGGAGGAGAACACCGCGGCGGTGCGCTTTTACGAAAGCTGCGGCTTCACGGTGCTGTCGCGCGAGCAGCGCACGACGGGCCCGCTTCTGCTGATGGGGCGCGAGCTGGGAGGCAGAAAATATGTTTAACAACAGACTGGCGCTTGTGAAGGAGCTTGACATCCCCGCGGACAGGCGCATCATAGTCGTCTCGGATATCCACGGCAATCTTGAGTATCTGCGCGGCGTGCTGGCAAAGGCGGGCTTCGGCGCGAACGACGAGCTTATAATCGACGGCGACTTTCTTGAAAAGGGGCCGGACAGCCTCGGCACGCTGCGGTACATCATGCAGCTCTGCCGGGCGGGGAACGTGCATGTGATATGCGGCAACTGCGACGACTGGTGCACCATCTTCTCCGCGAACGCGCACATGGACGACCACCTACTGCACTACATCATGCACAAAAAGTGCGGCATACTCTGGGATATGGTGAACGCCGCGGGGATAGACCTGTTCTCTGTGGAGAGCTTCACCGCCTGCAAGTGGGAGCTGCGCAGTCTCTTCCGCGCGGAGTGGGAGTTCCTCGAATCGCTGCCGCACGCGATAGAGATGGAAAACTTTATCTTCGCCCATGCGGCGGTGGACCCGTCAAAGCCCCTGCGCCAGCATTCAGTGGACGAGCTTGTGCGCTGCGACAGGTTCCTCACGCTGGGGCGGAGCTTTGACAAATGGGTCGTCGTGGGGCACTACCCCGTGCAGCTTTACGGCACGGACAGGGTCTGCGCAAACCCCGTGGTTGACAGGGCACATAAGATAGTCAGCATAGACGGCGCGTGCGTGCTAAAGGACGACGGACAGCTCAACGCGTTCATCATCCCCAACAAGTACAGCGAGGATTTCTCCTTCACCGCGTATGACCGCTTCCCGGAGCGCGTGGCGCTGTCGGATCAGGCGGAGGGGGAGCGCTCTTACTACATCCGCTGGGGCGACAGCCGCGTGCAGGTGCTGGAGCGGGGCGCGGAGTTTTCCCGCTGCCGCCATGAGCGCACGGGCTATGAGATGGATATTCTGACAAAGTACCTTTTCACCGACGGGGAGTTCACCGACTGCAACGACTGCACGGACTATGTGCTGCCCGTGAAGAAGGGCGACATAGTGCGCGTGGTGGAGGAGACCTCGCACGGGTACTTCGTCAAGCGCGGCGGCTGGTCGGGCTGGTACCGCGGCGAGCTGGGCTATGTGCGCTGAGGCGGCGGAATGAAGCCGGAATATATTATCATATGGCTGGCCGTGATGAGCACGGCGCTGTTTATAACGATGGGCGCGGACAAGAGGCGCGCCCGCCGCGGCGCGCGGCGCGTGCCGGAAAGGCGGCTTTTCGCGCTGGCCCTCATAGGCGGCGCATTCGGCGGCTGGGCGGGGATGTACGCCTTTCACCACAAGACACGGCACTGGTACTTCAAATTCGGCTTCCCGGCGATAGCGCTGGCGCAGGCCGCGGCTGCTGTAATAGTAATAACGCGGGGCGTGTAGAGATGACTGAAAAAGAGATGACGGCACGAGAGATAAAGCTCCATGAGGAGGAAGTGTTCCTCGAATGCGAGAAGCGCTGGGTGTTCGGCCTGCTGATGCTGGTGGGCGGATTCTTCGGCGGGTTTACGTATACGATACGCGGCGGTGTGTTCTGCAACGCGCAGACGGCGAACGTGGTGCTGTTCGCCATAGAGCTTGGCCGCATGAACTGGCACGGGGCGCTGTATTACGTGATACCGATAAGCGCCTATCTTCTGGGCGCGTTTCTGTCGGAAAGCGCGGCGTATTACATAAAGCGCCTGCACGTTATCCGCTGGGACACGCTGTTCATCATTGTGGAAATGGCGGCGGTGGTGTTCCTCGCGCTGCTGCCGGAGAGCGCGCCGTACCAGATAACGCAGGTGATGGTGAATTTCATCTGCTCCATGCAGTACAACACCTTCCGTCAGGCGCAGGGCATACCCATGGCCACGACCTTCTGCACCAATCACATCCGGCAGGTCGGCATCGCCGCAAGCAAGCTCGTGCGCCATCACGGCGGTGCGGCGTATTCCGAAAGGCTGTTTTTCCACGTGAAGATGCTGGGGCTGTTCGCACTGGGCGTGATATGCGCAGTGCGGCTGTGTCTGCGCTTTGCGGGGCGGGCGATGTTCTTCGCGCTGATCCCGCTGGCGGTGGTGCTGGCGGATCTTATGTACGCCGACCTCAAGGTCGAGCGCGGCAGCTTCGAGCGAAAGCCGAGAGGACATTAAACAAAGCCACTTTTTCGACGATAAGAGACGCCCCGCGAAAAGCGGGGCGTCTCTTCAGCTTGTCAAAAAAGTCCGTGAGACTTTTTTGACCGCGCTTATCCGCCGGGCATTTTGAAAGCGTTCAAAATGCCGCTTTGCCCGAAAGCCTTGATACATCAAGTCTTTCTGCGGCGGTTTATCCGATTTGAGGCGGGCCTTGCCCCCTCAAGCTCCCCCGCTGCTCTGTCTTTTTACTTTGCAGCATGGATTCTTTGACGGTCTCGATAAGAGACGCCCCGCGAAAAGCGGGGCGTCTCTTATCGGCTATCACATATCACATGCCGTCGTCCGTGACGGAGTCGCTGCGGAAAAGCAGCGACACGCACCACAGCGCCGCAAGGCCGACCAGAGTATAGACGACGCGGCTGACGGTGGCGGTCTGTCCGCCGAAAAGCCATGCCACTATATCAAAACGGAACAGGCCCACGCTGCCCCAGTTTATGCCGCCGATTATGGCGAGTATCAGAGCTATGCGATCCATTACCATGTAAAAACTCCTCTCGTACAGTTGTGGTTTCTACGCTATTGTGCCCCGGCAGGAAAAAAATATGCGCCCACGGCGCATTCGACAAAACTAGTGCCGCTTCGCTCTTTACAAATGCGGCGCAAAGTATTATCTTTTAATCACAGCTTATCCAATTGATCCTCCGGTGAGGATCAGGCTCATATCTTTATCCCACAACCCTGTTTGGCGGACTGGCCGTTTCGGCTCAGTCCGCACTTTTTATATCCCGGCGCGGCGCATTCCGCGGCGCGGCCTTCCCCGGCGGGAAGGGCGCGTATATCGCCGCCCACACCGCGGCCAGCAGCGGGAAGTACCCCGCGATATAGCCCGGACGGCCAAGGAAGGAGAAAAGCTCCAGCGGGGAGCCGGGCGAGGGCCAGTTGAGGAACATGTAATTCGTGCCCGTGAGTATATCGAACACATACACTGGCGCGGCGAGCGAGAGCATCACGCCCAAACACGCCGGGGCGCGGCGGATATCCGGCACGATATCACCGGCGCAGACCTGCATCAGCACATAGGCAACAATCAGCGTGTGTCCCATAAAGCCCGCAAGCGTCATGAAGCTCAGCGCGGGGTAACAGCGCCAGTCCGGGAAGAACAGCGCGAAGGCTGCACCCGGCATACAGAACGCGTACAGAAACTGCCCCGTCAGCGCCCCGCCGCGCACGGCGTGCAGCACGCAGATATACACTGCCATCGCGCACAGATGCAGCGGGAGGCGGCCGGTATCATACAGCCCGGCCGCAATGAGCAGCGCGGCGCGCGAAAGGGAGAGTGACAGCGCCGAAAGCGCCGCCCCCAGCCGAAACCGCCGCCGCGCGGCAGGGGAGGCGCATGCATACGCCCGGCACAGCGCCGCGATAAGCCCCGCGCATATGGAAAGCCACAGCAGGTGCCGCGCGGAAAACAGCGCGAAGCCGCCGCGGCGGGTCAGGTCAAAAAATCCGTTCATACGGGATATTGTACGCACATTTTGCCCCGACATGCCCGCAGGAAAAAATATTCGCGTTTTGTGCGCATAAAATGTTGACTTTTGGCGGATATAGGATATAATGACGTCGTCGAACAAAGTATGATAGAGGCGCGGTTGCCAAGAGTAGCTTCCACCGCCGGCGCAGGAACGCCGGAAGCGAAAGGGGTCGCCGCCGAAGGACTGCGGTTTTCCTGTGCCGCCGTACCTGGGACGTCGGAGAATATCCGCCGGACTGTCACTCGGATGAGTGGAGAGCTGTCAGGGCAATATCGCGCGTTTATTGCTTCGTGAACAGTGTCTGCTCTGTTCACGATTTTTTTATTCGGAGGTACATATCATGTACGGAACCTTTTGGGCGCTTGTCCCGCCGCTTGTTGCGATAATCCTCGCCCTCATAATCAAGGAGGCCTACTCCTCGCTGTTCATCGGCGTGCTCATCGGCGCGATGTTCTGCGCGGGCTTTGCCCCCATCGGCACGCTTGACGTCGCCCTCAACGACGGCTTTATTTCCGCCATCGCCGACAACGCCGGCATCTTCCTTTTCCTTGTGCTGCTGGGAATCATCGTGGCGCTCGTCAACGCCTCCGGCGGCTCCGCCGCCTTTGGCCGCTGGGCGGAAAAGAACATCAAGACCCGCGTCGGCGCGGCGCTTGCCACCTTCGCCCTCGGCGTGCTCATCTTCATCGACGACTATTTCAACTGCCTGACGGTCGGCTCCGTCATGCGTCCGGTCACGGACAGCCATAAGATATCCCGCGCGAAGCTTGCCTACCTCATCGACGCGACTGCCGCGCCCGTGTGCATGATAGCGCCCATCTCGTCGTGGGCCGCCGCCGTCTCCGGCGTCGCGTCCGACCTCGACATCGGCATTTCCGGCATTCAGCTTTTCGTGCGCGCCATCCCCTATAACTTCTACTCGCTGCTCACCTTCGTGTTCATCATAGCCATCACCTTCATGAAGTTCGACTTCGGCCCGATGCGCCTGCACGAAATGAGCGTGCAGCTCAACGGCGACCTCGGCGCGCTTGAGAGCGAGGAGGACATGAAGGCCAACCCCAACGGGCGCGTTATCGACCTTGTTCTGCCCGTCATCATCCTCATCATCGCCTGCACCGTGGGCATGATCTACGTCGGCGGCTTCTTCGGCGTGGACGCGTGGGGCGGCACTGACTGCGCCGGGGACTTCATCGCGGCCTTTGGCAACACCGACGCGTTCGTCGGCCTGCCCTGGGGCGGCATAATCTCCCTCGTGCTCATAGTCATCTACATGCTGGCCCGCCGCCTGATGAGCTTCAAGGAAGCCATGGAGTGCGTGCCCAAGGGCTTCATCGCAATGGTGCCGCCGATAATCATCCTCACCATGGCCGTCTCCCTCAAGACCATGACCAGCAACCTCGGCGCGGATGTGTATGTGCATGACCTTATGATGGGCGCATCGCAGAGTCTTTACAACATGCTTCCGGCGGTCATCTTCATCGTCGCGTGCGTGCTGGCCTTTGCCTCCGGCACGTCGTGGGGCACCTTCGGCATACTCATCCCCATCGTCACGGCCATCTTCCCCGCCTCCAGCACCCTGCTGATCATCGGCATTTCCGCATGCTGCGCGGGCGCTGTCTGCGGCGACCACTGCTCCCCCATTTCCGACACGACCATCATGGCCTCCGCCGGTGCGCAGACCAACCACCTCGACCATGTCACGACGCAGCTTCCCTATGTCATCGTCGTCGCGGCTGTCAGCTTCGTGACGTATATTGTCGCGGGCTTCGTGCAGAGCGCGGTCATAAGCATTATCATCGGCGCGGTGCTCACTGTCGGCACGCTGTTCGTTATCCGCAGCGTGGAGAACAATAAGGACGCCAAGGCGTGATGCTCGCATAACAAAACTTATATATGTATAATTACGGCTGCTGGGGCATAAAGTGCTGCCCCAGCAGCTCAGTTTGTCATAAGCCTCGCAGAGTTTCGCGTCCGCAGACGCGAAAGTAATATGATTCGTTTTCTGACGCGACATGTGCGTGGCAGAAAACACTTTGCGCGAAGTGAGTGTCGAATTGTCCGCTGACGGCGGACAACAGAGGCGCGATACGCAGCGAAGCTTTCTCAAAAAAGCGGCAAGGCCACTTTTTCGACAGTCTTGGCTGCTGGGGCATGGAGTGCTCCAGCAGCTTTTTCTTGCATTTTTGACCGCGCGAACATATAATATCCCGGAATGAGACAATGACGCTTTTCAGCTTGGAGAGAGACAACAATGGATGCGGTGCGTGAATTTATAAAGGAAATAAAGCTCTATGCGGCGGCGCTGGCCAAGTGGCTGGCGCTGGCGGCCGTCGCGGGCGTGGTGTGCGGGTTTATCGGCTCGGCCTTTCATATAAGCGTGGGCTATGTCACGGCGCTGCGCGGCGCGCACGGGTGGCTGCTGTGGCTGCTGCCTGCGGCGGGACTTGCGATAGTGGGCGTGTACAGGCTTTTCGGCACGGAGGGCGAGGGAACGAACGACATCATCGACGCCGTCCACCTCGGAAAGCCCCTGCCGGTGCTGCTTCTGCCGTCGATATTCATCGGAACCGTGCTGACGCACCTGTGCGGCGGCTCCGCCGGGCGAGAGGGCGCGGCCTTGCAGATGGGCGGCACCATCGGCTACTGGGTGGGTCGGCTGTTCCGCCTTGACGACAGAGACACGCGCACGGCGACGCTGTGCGGCATGGCGGCCTTCTTCTCGGCGCTGTTCGGCACGCCGCTTGCCGCCACGATGTTTGCCATCATGGTCATAAGCGTGGGCAACTTCTATCACACGGCGTTCATCCCGTGCTTTGCGGCCTCCCTCGTGTCCTACGGGATATCCATGTGGCTTGGCGTCGCGCCGACGCGGTTCGCCGTCGCCGTGCCGTCGCTGGCCCCGGCGAATCTTCTTGAGGTGGCCGTGCTGGCCGCGCTGTGCGCATGGGTCTCCGCGATATTCTGCAAGCTTCTCAACTTCACGGAGCGCCGCTCGGCGAAGCTCATCCCCAACGCGTGGCTGCGTGCGGCCGTGGGCGGCTTTGCCATAATCGCGCTGACGCTGATATGCGGCACGACGGACTATAACGGCGCGGGCATGGACGTCATAACCGCCGCCGTGGAGCAGGGCACGGCGAGGCCGGAGGCGTTCATCATGAAGATCATATTCACCGTGATAACGCTGAGCGCCGGGTTCAAGGGCGGCGAGGTCGTTCCGTCCTTCTTCATCGGCGCGACCTTCGGCTGCGCGGCGGCCCCGCTGCTGGGTCTGCCCGCCGGGTTCGGTGCGGCGCTGGGGCTGGTCAGCGTTTTTTGCGGCGCGACGAACTGCCCGATGGCCTCCATCTTCCTTTCGATAGAGCTGTTCGGCGGCAGCGGCGTGCTGTACTTCGCGCTCGCCTGCGGCGTCAGCTATATGCTCTCAGGCTACAACGGGCTGTATTCCAGCCAGACCATACTATATTCAAAGCTGAAAGCGCAGTATATAAACGTCCACACGAACGCCTATCACGCCGGGGGCAGCGAGGAAAACCTGCCGCACGTCAAGGGCAGTCTGAAAGAGTGATACGGACAATAGCGTGCATAAAAAGACATAAAAACGCCGCCGCTTCACATCTGAAGCGGCGGCGAATATAACGAATATAAACCCAAAAGGAGATATGGGGAATGATACATCTGCTTCTGGCCGTGATATATGCCTCTTTTATCAGCCTCGGCCTGCCGGATTCTCTGCTCGGCTCCGCATGGCCGGCCATGTATCCGCAGCTTGGAGTGCCGGTCTCATACTCCGGCATCGTTTTTATGATAATTTCGGTCGGAACGATAATTTCCAGCCTGCAAAGCGACCGCCTGACCCGGCGCCTCGGCACGGGGAGGGTGACGGCATTCAGCGTCGCCATGACCGCCGCGGCGCTGCTCGGCTTCTCCGTCAGCCATGAGTTCTGGCAGCTCTGCCTCTGGGCCGTGCCATACGGCCTCGGTGCGGGAAGCGTGGACGCGTCCTTGAATAACTATGTCGCCTTGCATTATGAAAGCCGGCATATGAGCTGGCTGCACTGCATGTGGGGCGTCGGCGCGGCGGCAGGGCCTTATATCATGGGCCGCGTCATCACCGGCGGGGGAACGTGGAACGGCGGGTACCGCTGCATCGCGCTGATACAGATCGCACTGACGGCTGTGCTGCTTTTGAGCCTGCCGCTGTGGAAGGGCCGCCCGCAGGCGGAAAACGCGGCCGGGGCCGCGGATGCAAACTCGCTTTCCGTGCGGGAGGCCGTGAAAATAAGCGGCGTGAAAAACGTCCTCATCTGCTTTTTCTGCTACTGTGCGCTGGAGCAGACCACAGGCCTCTGGGCAAGCAGCTATCTGACGCTTTATAAGGGCGTTCCGGCAGAGACGGCGGCGTCCTATGCCAGCATGTTTTTCATCGGCATTACCGTCGGGCGCGCGCTGAACGGCTTTGCCGCGATGAAGCTGAACGATGTGCAGATGGTGCGCATGGGTGAGCTTATTATTGCCTGCGGCGTTGCCGTGATGCTTCTGCCGCTGGGCGCGGGGGTCTCCCTTGCCGGGCTTGTTATCATCGGGCTTGGCTGCGCGCCGGTCTACCCCTGCCTCATCCACGCCACGCCGGAGCATTTCGGCGCGGACAGGTCACAGGCGGTCATCGGCATTCAAATGGCCTGCGCCTATGTCGGAACGAGCCTTATGCCGCCGCTGTTCGGCCTGATCGCCGGGCATATCACGGTCGCGCTGCTGCCGGTGTATCTGCTTGTCCTGCTGGCGCTGATGAGCGTCATGCACGAGGGGCTTATCCGCAAAACCGCGCATAAATAAGCCGGAAGATCGCTTTTACGCGAATGTATTATTGCAGCTTTTCAAAAAGCTCCTCCGCGCTGTGCACAAGGCAGGATGCGCCGGCCTTTTCAAGCTCCTCCGCGTCGCGGAAGCCCCAGCACACAGAGATGCAGTCCATCCCGGCGTTGCGCGCGGTGGCGATATCGACCTCGGAATCGCCCACATAGACGCATTCGGACTTATCAAGCCCCAGCCGGGCCGCGGCCGCATTCACGGCGTCGGGCGCGGGCTTCCTGCGCACGGCGGCGCTTTCGCCTACGGCGTACTCCAGAAGTCCGGGGAAGAACGCGGCGGCAAGCTCCTGCACGGCGGGGTCGGGCTTGTTGGAAATGACGGCCTGCATGACGCCCGCGGCGCGCAGACGGCGCATAAGCGGCAGTATCCCGTCGTATGGCGCGGTCTTTACGCGGCAGTGCGCGTCGTAATAGGGCTTATAAAACTCCAGCACGCGGAGTATATCCGCCTCCTCCGTTCCGGCGGGAACGGCAAGCTCGATAAGCCGCCTTGCGCCGTTGCCGAGGAAGCCGCGCACCTCCCGCGCGCCGCGCGCGGGATAGCCGAAGCGGGCGAGAGAGAAGTTCACCGCATCCGTCAGATCCGAAAGCGTGTCCAGCACAGTGCCGTCCATGTCGTATAATACAGCCTTATATTTCATTTCGCGCCTCCCGCAAGTTCTTAAATTGATTATACATCCAATGTCAAGCTTGATATCGGCGTCGAATTATGCTTAAATATGGTGTAGAATCTGATTATCGCACGGGGAGCGGGCAAATGAAACTACGCAATTTGTTGGGCGTGCTTCTGGCGGCCGTTATCGCGGGGGGAATAATGTATTTCATCCTGTCCCGCGGCGGAGGCGAGGACGGCTATGTCACGGCGTGGTACGTCGAGGGCAGCACGGCGGCGGACGGCTTCAAGGCCGCGGTCGAGGATTATAACGCGGGGCTGTCGCGCACGGCGATGCCGGTGAAGCTGACGGGCTTCAAGGATGAAAACGCGCTGGCGGATGCCTTTGAGACGGACACGCCGGATATCCTGCTGTGCGCGCACTACAGGGCCTTTGACATGCACGCGCGCGGCAAGCTGACGGATATAAGCGCCGCGCTTTCCGGCCGCGCGCCCGACTACCCGAAGGGCACGGCCAGCCGCAGCGCCGCGATAGGGAAGAGCTTTTTCCCCATCGGCGCGGATGTGCAGGCGCTGCTGATAAACGAAGCGCTGTGCGATGCACCGGGCTTTGAAACGCTGGAGGCGCTGTGCGCCGCGGCGCGGGAGTATACCGAGGAGATGGGAGAGCCGTTTTTCACGGCGGATTCCTTTGCCGCGCTGTTTTTCACGACGCTTCTGCGCGAGGGGGAGGAGTTCACCGCGCAGGACGCGCCCGGCGCGCGCAGCGAGAACTATATAAGGCTTTATAATCTTCTGGCGGAGGCCGCATATGACGGCGCGCTGACGGCGGCGGATGAGCCGGGCGCGGCGTCGCAGGTCTATGACGGGGCGCTTCCCTGCGCCGTGGTGTCCGTGTCGCAGCTTTCATCGAAGAAGAGCGGCTTCGGCGTCTATCCCGTGCCGCCGCTGTTCGCAGAGAGCGGCGGGGGAATGCTGGGCGAGGCCGTGGGTCTTGCCGTCACGGCGGGCGGAAGCCGCAGCAAAAGCGACATCGCCGCGTTCGTCACGTGGCTCTTCTCCGGCGGCAGAGATATAAAGCTTGCGCTGCAATGCTCGCTCGTCCCGGCGCAGAACGGCACGATAAGCACGCGCGACGCGCGGTGGAGCGCGCTTATGAAGCTCGGCGCGGGGGAGATAATCGCCATGCCGGTCCAGGAGAGCGAGTTTATCGAAAACAGGGCGGCGTTTGAGGCCGAATTCCGGCGAAGCATGGAATTCCTGGCCGGATAAGCGGCGCAACGGCGGCGGAGTGTTGCAAAGCCGCGCGGGAAGTGCTATATTGTATTTTATAAGCAATACTTTATACTCAAAATCTTTTAATGAAGAGGTAATCATATGGAAGGCTTCAGAGTTCTTGAAATAAAAAAGAGCGTGTTTGAAAATAACGACCGCGAGGCGGAGCTTCTGCGCGAGGAACTTAAAAAGGACAGGACTTTCCTGCTCAACCTGATGAGCTCTCCCGGCTCGGGCAAGACCACGACGCTCAAGGCGACGATCGCCGCGCTTAAGGACGAGTTCAGAATAGGCGTGATGGAGGCCGACATAGACTCCGACGTGGACGCCGCGACGATAGAAAAGACCGGCGCGAAGGTCATCCAGCTCCACACGGGCGGCATGTGCCACCTCGACGCGGGAATGACGAAGCAGGGCCTTGACGGGCTGGGCGTGGACGATATCGACTTTGCCATCCTCGAAAACGTGGGCAACCTTGTGTGCCCGGCGGAGTTCGACACGGGCGCGGTCAAGAACGCCATGATCCTCTCCGTTCCCGAGGGAGACGACAAGCCCCTGAAGTACCCGCTGATGTTCTCTATCTGCGACGTGCTGCTCATCAACAAGATAGACGTCATGCCGTACTTCGACTTTGACCTTGAGGCGTGCAAGAAGTATGTGCGCCGCCTCAACCCCAACATGAAGATAATCCCCATCTCCGCCAGAAACGGCGACGGCATTGCCGAATGGGCAGACTGGCTGCGCACGGAAATAAAGGCGTGGAATCAGGGCTGAACCTGAAAATCGAGGTTGTCGGAAAAGTGGCGCTGCCGCTTTGTTCGAGAAAAAAACCGCTTTCATCCGAAAGCGGTTTTTGACGTCCACTTTTTGTAAATATCAACAAAAATTGAGGGCGTTTTTTGCGCAAAATGCCGCGGCTGTATGATTCTGCTAGTTTTATTTATAGACTTTTCTTAATTTTAGCTATATAATACTAATATTATGGTAACTAGTATGTACCCTTGTCGCTAATGGAGCTGGAGGTATTATGCGGAACATTCTCGGAGTATTCAAGTATGATATCAAGACGCTTAGCCGTCATTTCTTTGCCATGGCCGTCGCCGTGGCTATATGCCTGCTGCCAAGCCTTTACGCGTGGCTGAACATCTATTCCAACTGGGACCCCTACGGCAACACCGGCAACATCTCCATTGCGCTGGCCTCAATGGACAAGGGCTACGTTACGGAGAAGGGCGAGGTCGTCAACAAGGGGCAGGAGGTGCTGGACGACCTGCGCGAGAGCACTGCGATAAACTGGGTGTTCCTCGACAGCGAGGAGGAGGCCGTCAACGGCGTGTACTCCGGCAAGTACTATGCCGCCGTCGTCATTGACGAGGACTTCTCCTACAACATGTTCAACATGCTGACGGAGTGGACGGGCAAGCCCAGCATTACATATTACGAAAATGCGAAGAAAAACGCCGTTGCGACGAAGATAACCGATACCGCCGCGGGCAACGTCAAGGCGTCGATCAACGAGGCGTACCTTGAGGTCGTCATAAGCACCGTCATGGAGTCGGCCAACCGCATTGCCGACGATATCACCGGCGATGACCCGGCGGGCAGTCTGCGCAGCATACTTGAGCAGTCGATAGTGACGCTGAACGCCTGCAACCGGATGATGGATTCCTTCGGCGCCGCCGTCGCGGGGACGAACCTGCCGCAGGTGGACACGCAGCGCCTTGATGAGATAATCATGACCATCAATGAAAAGCTGCCCGACGGAAGCACTCTCCGCCAGACCGTGGCGGAGGTCAGCATGAAGATAAACGAGAACGCGGAGAAGGTCGAGAACGCACTGCGCGTGCTTGAAAACGCCACCGTCGATACGAGCGGCGTCGCCGCGGCAAATCAGGTCATCGCGGGAAGCGCCGCGTCCTATGAGGAGATAGCAAAGCTTCTGGAGGAGATGGCGGCCGACGCGCCGACGTCAGACACGCGCGCATATATAGAGAGCATGGCTTCCGTCGCGCGGGAGACGAGCGGCTGGCTTTACAAGCTTTCCGAGACGGAGATCGCCGACACGGCCATAAACGGCGCGGTGGATTCATTGAAGACCCTCGTCAAGCTCAACCAGTCCTTCATCCCGTGTCTTGACGACATAAGCATTCAGGTGGAGTCCACTTTCTTAAGCGTTGCCGACATGCTGGACGACGCGAAGATAATGCTCAACGACGTGCACCAGCTCAAGCAGGCGGCGGCGAACGTGAAGGCCGCGGGCGCGGACACGCTTAGCATACTCAAGCCCGCCGGTACGCGCGTGGCAAGCTCGCTTGCGGACGCGCTGCATAAGCTGGAGACCCTCAACGGCGAGGATTACCTCAAGGCGCTGCTGGAGATACTCGGCGGAAGCCCGATACTCTACGGCGAGTATTTTGCGCAGGTCGTGCAGACGACCGTCACGCCGGTGTACCCGATAGCCAACTACGGCTCCGCGATGGCGCCGTTCTACACTGTGCTGTCGATATGGGTCGGCGGCGTCATGCTGGGCGCGATATTCAAGGCGCACGCGCGGCACGACGGGCTGGTAGACCCCAAGCCGCACGAGCTTTACTTCGGGCGCTATCTGCTGTTCTTCTTCCTCAGTCAGATACAGACGGTCATAATCATCACGGGCGATCTGTTCCTGCTGAAGATACAATGCCTGCATCCGGGGCTTTTGTACCTGTGCGGCGCGGTCACGAGCTTCACGTTCAGCCTTTTGATATACTCGCTGGCCGTATCCTTCGGCGACGTGGGCAAGGCCATCGTCGTCGTGGTGATGGTATTGCAGATCGCGGGCTCCTCGGGCACGTTCCCGATAGAGCTTCTGCCGGAGATATTCCAGAAGATATACCGCTTTTTCCCTTTCCCCTACGCCATAGACGCGATGCGCGAGTGCATATGCGGCGTTTACGGCAGCACCTATGTCGTGAAGCTGGGCCAGCTTCTGATATTCGCGGTCGTCGCGCTGGGCATCGGGCTTTTCGCGCGCCGCCCGTTCATCGGCGTGAACGAGTTCATGGAAGAGCGGCTGGAAGAGACGGAAATGTTCTGAGGGAGGTGTGCCGGTTATGCAGGAGAGCAATTATCATGAAATGTATGACCGCCTTGTGGAAGAGGTCACGGCTCTGCACCAGGCGAATCAGCGGCGTATACACAAGGGCCTTTGGGGCATGATCATCGTGCTGGTGCTATACCTTGTGCTTCTGTTCGTGACGAACGGGTCAAAGGTCATAATACTGCTGCTGTGGATAATGACGATGTTCGCACTTGCGGCGTATCTTATTTCACTGGAGTATCTGAACTTCGAGCTTGAAAAGAAGCTCAGGCACATCACGCAGATGGAGCACGACTTCGGCCGCAGCGCCGCAGACGTGGTGGCGGAGGAAAATCTGGAGAAGCTGCACGGCTTCATCGCGGCCTCGCCGTCGCTTGCCGGGATAATAGTTGACAGGATAGAGGCGGCGCAGGCGAAGGCGGCAGAAAGCGCCGCGCACGCTGCCGAAGCGGAAGAGATAACTGCGGCGGAAGAGCCGCAGGAGACGCCGTTCACGCAGGAGGAGCCGCAGCCCGCCTATGCATCCGCGGAGTATGGGGCGGACGTTATAGAGACGGCAGAAGCCGCGGAAGAGGAAACATATACCGCAATAACGGAAGAGGAGCCAAGCGCCCCTGCCGCGGCGGAGGAAACATATGCCCCGGCCATGCCGGAGGATAGCGAAGCTGCGGTGGATACGCCCGCCGAAACGGCGGCGGTGAATACGCCGGATGAGGCGCAGGATGCGCCCGCGGCGTCCGGCGAGGGCGAGAGGAAAGAAGAAGCGGAGGTATGCGTATGAGAAACATATTCGGCATATTCCGCTGCGATGTGCGCAGGATAACGGCAAGCGTCGTATCGGTCATCGTTATAATCGGCCTGTGCCTCGTTCCGTGCCTGTACGCGTGGTTCAACATCATGTCCAACGCCGACCCCTACGGCCCGGCGTCCACGTCGAACATAAAGGTCGTCGTGGCGAATGAGGACGAGGGGAGCGAGCTTCTCGGGCTGCACTTCAACATCGGCGACATGGTCGTGGACGGCATTTCCGCGAATGACCAGATGGGCTGGTGCTTTGTGGACACGCGCGAGGAGGCCATGGACGGGCTTTACGCCGGTGATTACTACGCCGCGCTTATAGTGCCGAGCGACTTCACTAAGGATTTCCTCAGCATCCTTGACGGTGATCTTATACACCCCGAGGTCGAATACTACGAAAATGAGAAGAAAAACGCCATTGCCCCGAAGATAACGGGCAAGGCCAAGACGGCGGTGCAGGAGCAGATAAACAGCACCATCGTGGAAAAGGTCGCGGACGTCATAAACACCGTAAGCTCCATATTCAAGGCCATGGGGCTTGACGCGGACGATGTGGCGGAGGGGCTGACGCGCTCAATGAACAACGCGTGCAATAAGCTCGATCAGCTCTGTGCGCTTTTGCAGTCTGTGCAGACGCTGGCCGGAGAGACGCAGAACCTTCTTGACGTCGTCACGGTGACGATAGACGACGCGGGGCAGGTCCTCGCCGACGGAAGCAGCGTCACGCGCGGCGTCGGCAACACCGCAGGCGCAATATATGACGCCTCGTCCACCATGCAGGAGAACTTCGCAACCGCGCTTGACGATATAGACAAGAACATCGCGGAGCTTATGAATCTGCTGCGCAACTGGACGGGCAACACCGCGGGGAAGGACAGCATCCTTGCCTATCTTGACGCCGCGGACGCGAACCTCGCCGCCGTTTCGCCGCTGGATGCGTCCGTGCCGGAGCTTTTGATCGCCGACGCCGTGAGCCGGACGAACAACCTCAGAACGCTTGCAAATTCCATTGACAGCGCCAACGCCCGCAGTCAGTTCACAGCCGACGCGGATACGCTGAGCGCGGACATGATAAGATCTGCAAACTACGCCGCGGACCTTGCCAACGCGCTGAACACCGCGGCGGCGCAGGCAGCCAATATCTATAACGACATATCCTGCGGCGATGCGGATCAGGCATACTACGACCTTGACGCGCTGGTGTCCACGCTTGACTCCGCCGGACTCAGCACGTACCTCAACGACGATTATTCCTACGCCGCCGGGATAGAAAGCAGCCTCGCCGCGGCGCAGAACGACGCCGCGATGCAGTACGCAAGCACGCTTTATGACGACCTTCTCGCCAAGAGCGCGGAGCTTTCAAGTGCCTCGTCCTATCTCGACGGCGCGGCGCAGAACGTGTCCGCCGCCTCACAGGCCGCGGCGGGCTACGCCGGTGCGGATAACCTCTATCAGCAGACGCTCGACCTTATAGACAGCATTGAAAATTCCCTCAACGTGCTGTACGACGCGGCGAACACCGCGGCGGTGAAGGCGCAGATAAAGGTCACGCTCGACGCGGTGGCAAAGCTCAGGAACGCCATTGCCACGACGGGCGACGCGGGCAATGTGGATAACTTCCTCACCCAGACCGAGGAGATACGCCGCCAGCTTCGTGAGATAGCGCTGCTGCTCAACAGCAGCGTCAATGACCGCCTCCAGAACGCCGCGCAGCGCGCGCAGGACGCGATGGAAAGCCTCAGCGGCATCATGGACTCCGGCACGGCCAGCATGAGCGACCTTGCCGCCACGGTGCAGCGCTACAGCGTGGCCATGGGCGACGCGCAGCTCACGCTTGAAGAGGCGCAGAAGCTCGCCGCGGAGGTCAACACCTATGTGCGCGGCATGGCGGAGGACGTCCGCCGCATGGTGGACAGCGAGGCCTTCCGCCAGCTCATGGACATTTTGGAGAACAACCCCGACGGGCTTGCGGATTATCTCGTCTCGCCCACGGATATGCGCACGGTCATCGTGTATGAGATCGCGGACTATGGCTCGGCCATGTCGCCGTATTACATCATGCTGGCGCTGTTCGTCGGCTCGCTGCTGACGGCGGCCATGATAAAGCCGCAGATACCCTATGCCGAGTATGAGGACGCGCCGCAGATACAGCGCTACTTCGGGAGGCTGATCCTGTTTTTGTGCATCGGGCTTTTCCAGGCGCTGGTCACGGCGCTCGGCTGCCTGTGCTATGTGGATATCCAGTGCGTCAGTCCGGCGCTGTTCATCCTCGGCTGTATGCTCATCTCGCTGAACTTCGTGATGATGAACTATTCGCTGGTGTACGCGCTTGACAACATCGGCCTTGCGGCGTCCGTCATCATCATGGTCATTCAGGTGGCCGGCTCCGGCGGCTCCTACCCGATACATGTTCTGCCGCAGATATTCCAGGATCTCTACGACTTCATGCCCTTCCACTACGGCATGGACCTCATCCGCGAGACCATAGGCGGCTTCTATCAGGGCACCTATGCCCGCTGCGCGCTGATACTTCTGGGCATGTGCGTGCTGTTCTTCGTGATAGGCATCACGCTTTACTACCCCGCGCGCAAGCTAAACCAGATCATCGCGGAGAGCAAGGAAGCCTCCGGCGTCATGTAAGCAGAAAAACACAAGAAAACAAAGTAAAAGCTCCCGGCCTGTTCGGAATGAACAGGCCGGGAGCTGACACTGTCATAGCAGGACTCGCAGCCCCTCATAGGGGCTCAGCTTGCAAAAAAAGCCTCGCAGAGTTTCGCGTCCGCAGACGCGAAAGCAGTATAATTCGTTTTCTGCCGCGACATGTGCGTGGCGGAAAACACTTTGCGCGGAGTGAGCGTCGAATTGTCCGCTGCCAGCGGACAACAGAGGCGCAGAACGCAGCGAAGCTTTCTCGAAAAAGCGGCAAAGCCGCATTTTCGAGAGTTTCAGCCCCTCATAGGGGCTGTTTTTTTATCTGCGCCCAACGGCGCGGATACTTCGCGCCCGTCGGGCGCACCTTGCGGATGAGCACGACGCTGTGCGTCACGTCCGTGCCCGGCACGGTATAGCTCACGCAGCGCTCCAACTCGCCGCCGAGAAGAGCAATGGCGCGTTCTGCCTCGCGCAGCTCCTCCGCGCAGTCGGGTCCCTTCATTGCGGCGAACACGCCGTCCGTCTTTACGAAAGGCAGGCACAGCTCGCACAGCACGTTCAGCCGCGCCACGGCGCGCGACAGCGCCGCGTCGAAGCCCTCGCGCAGCTCCGCCGGGGCGTCCTCCGCGCGGGCGTGGATGCATGCCACATCGTCAAAGCCCAGCGCCGCGCAGGTCTCGCGCAGAAAGCCGATGCGCTTGTCAAGGCTGTCCAGCAGCGTCAGATCCATATCCGGGCAGGCAACCTTCACCGCAAGGCCGGGAAAACCCGCGCCAGTGCCGACGTCTATAACGCGCTTTCCGCGCAGATCCAGCGCGGTCAGAAGCGCCGCGCAGTCGAGAAAGTGCAGCCGGGCGGTGTCCTCCTCGCCGGAGATGGCGGTCAGATTCATCACCTTGTTCACTTCACTGAGGCGCTCATAATACGTCCTGTAGCGCGCGAGGGCTTCCTCATCCGCGGCAAGGCCAAGTTCGGCAAAGCCGCCGGTCAGAATTTCTTCCAGCATATCATCATCCAGTCACTTCTTATAAAACTCATGGCCGCCGATAGTGGCGACATAGGTGAGGTTCTCCCTGAACCAGTAGTTGCCGTTGTTCGCGGGGTTGACAAAATAGACGCTGTCGCCCACGGGATTGTAGCCCTCCAGCACGAGATAGGCCGCAATGAAGTATATATCCGGCGGAACGCTGCGCATGGAGCCGGTCGTCACGGGCGTGAACTGCACCGTATGCTCCACATCGTAAAGCACATCGAACACCGTGTCAGGGAAGTCCTCATCCGCAACGCGGTTTTCAACGACCGCGCACACGCCCATCAGCCCGGCCAGCGGCTGCTCAAACGCCTCGGCATACGCGATGCGCGGCAGCCAGTAAAGCTCGTCGGCGGGGAAGTGGGTCTCATAATAATCCTCACCGCCGGAGATGATGCGCGCCTGTGAGGTGCTGATGTCCACGCGCTCTTCCTTGGTCTTTGCGCTTATGCCGAATATGCGGCATATGGCGTCCATCGGCAGATAAACATCGCCGCCGCAGACGATGTACCCGTCTGGCAGGTAGAGATAGCGGGAGTTTGCAGTTATGTAGCCGCTGTCCTTCTCACCGCTCACCTCAAGCGCGGGGGCGGAGGCGGTGAAGCCGCCGTCCGTGACGGAGACGGTCACGTCGATATTATAAAGCGCACCAATGTCCGTAAGCGACATGTACGCCGCGTCGCCGTGCCGGTACGCCCGCCCGGAAAGGAGCGAGCACAGATAAACATGCACGTCCGGAAGGCCGGGCCTCTCGCGCACTTCCGCCGCGGCCGCGCCGGAGGCGGAGGCAAGGGCGGCGGGGCACGCCAGCGTGCACAGCAGCGCCAGCGCGCACAGAAGGCCTAAAGCGCGGCGCTTCACAGCTCGCTCTTATACTGCTCCAGCGCCTTCGCTATCTGGTCGGGGCAGGAGGTGGATTTGAAGCCGCAGCGGATGCCCTCCAGCCGCCTGATGACCTCGTCTATCTCCATGCCCTCCACCAGCTTCGCAATGCCCTGAAGGTTGCCGCTGCAGCCGCCGACGACCTTGAGCCCCGTGACCTTATCGCCGTCTATATCCAGCTCCATCATCTGTGAGCACACGCCCTTGGGCCTGTATGTATATTTCATATGCCGTACCTCTTTTTCGCGTTTTCCGACCTTCGGCGGTCACGCTAAGTTTATCATGCGCGGCAGCATTTTGCAAGGGCACGGGCATATTTGCGCGCGCCGCGTCATAGCCTTGAGTAAACGCCGCGGGCGGAAGCCGCGGCGCGCACTTGAGACAGGTGGTGACGCAGATTGCAGATCATAAGGCGTTTTTCGGCGGCGCTTGCCATGGTGCTGAGCATGTATATATTCATGGCCTCGCCGATGTACGCATACGTGGAAAGGCTGACGCGCCAGCGCATAGAGGACGGGCGCATGAAAAATGTCAGCGTGCTTGACGGCGCGGAGGACAGCGCCGGTACGCCGGATGCGGAAGAGACCGCGCCGCCCGCCGCGGAGAGCGAGGAGCTGAGAGCGGCCATGGCGGAGGCATCGCCAGCAGCCGCCCCGGCGGCCTGTGCGCAGGACGCCCCTGCCGTGGAAACGGACATCCCGGCCCTCAGCGTGACCGTGTCGGACAGCGGGGAGAAGGAGATCCGCGAAACGACGATAGAGGGCGGGCTTGCGATAAAAAACCAGACGGGCTATAAAACTGACATTGGGGAGCTGCTGCTGAACGGGCCGGGTCTGACCTTGCCCGCGGGTCAGCCGCAGATACTCGTCATACACACGCACTCCAGCGAGGCCTACACCCCCGCGGGGCTGGACAAATACGAGGCGAGCGACGACAGCCGCACCGAGGACACGCAGTACAACATCGTGCGCGTCGGCGACGAGTTGTGCGCCATTTTTGAAGGCGCGGGGCTGAACGTCATACACGACCGCGGGATATACGACTATCCCAGTTACACAGGCTCATACACGCGCTCCGGCCAGGCGATAGAGGACTGGCTGACGAAGTACCCCAGCATACGCATGGTCATAGACGTCCACCGCGACGCGCTGGGCGAGAACGGCACCGTGTACAAGACCATGGCGGAGGAGGACGGCGTGTGCGCAAGTCAGGTCATGATCCTCATCGGCACGGACGAAAGCGGCCTTGCACACAGCGCATGGCGCGGCAATCTCGCCCTGGCGATGTATTTGCAGCAGGCCGTCAGCACGGCGCACCCCACGCTGATGCGCCCCGTCCAGCTCGTGCCGCAGCGGTATAATCAGCATCTCACGCCGGGGTCGATGATACTGGAGGTGGGCAGCAGCGGCAACACGCTTCAGGAGGCGCTGGCGGCCGTGCGGCTGTTCGCGCAGCCTGCCGCAGTGGCGCTGACGGCGCTGGTGGAGCAGGGCGGATAAAAAAATAAAAATTTTCTTTAAAAACCCCTTTACAAATCGAAAGGTCTGTGGTATATTAAATTCAGAAATAAGAATTATTATTAATTTTAATTTTGGAGCAGCAAATGGAAACAAGACGCAACAACAGCAGAAAGCGTCAGGCCATATATGACCATCTGTGCTCCGTCACAGACCACCCCACGGCGGAGATGATCTACGCCCGCCTCAAGCCGGAGATACCGGAGCTGAGCCTCGGCACGGTGTACCGCAATCTCACGGTGCTGCTGGAAGAGGGACAGATAATCACGGTCGGCAAGGTTGACGGACAGGAGCGCTACGACGCGCGCACAACGCCCCACGCGCACTTCGTCTGCCGCGGCTGCCGCCGCGTGCTGGACGTGTTTCTGCCGGATGTGGTGAGCGGGCTGTACGGCGAGGTCGAATCCCGCCTCGGCTGCCACACGGAGGGGTACACGCTGACGCTGCACGGCCTCTGCGCCGGCTGCCGCGGCGGCTGATAAATTCTTGATTATTGCGCTTGCGCGATAATATATGGAAACGAATAAAAAAACATTTACTATCAGGAGGAAATTTCTTATGAAAAAATGGGTTTGCCCGGTTTGCGGTTACGTTCACGAGGGAGAGAATCCCCCCGAGTTTTGCCCCCAGTGCCACGTTCCTGGCTCGAAGTTTGTTGAGCAGAAGGAAGATATGAGCTGGGCGGCGGAGCATGTCGTCGGCGTCGGCAAGCAGTTCGGCGCGGATGTGCCCGAAGAGGTGCGCCAGGAGATCATCGACGGCCTGAGAGCCAACTTCCAGGGCGAGTGCACCGAGGTCGGCATGTACCTTGCAATGGCACGCGTTGCGCACCGCGAGGGTTATCCCGAGATCGGCCTGTACTGGGAGAAGGCCGGCCTTGAGGAGGCGGAGCATGCCGCAAAGTTTGCAGAGCTTCTGGGCGAGATAGTCACGGACAGCACCAAGAAGAATCTTGAGATGCGCGTCGAGGCCGAGAACGGCGCGACCCTCGGCAAGACGGATCTTGCAAAGCTGTGCAAGAAGTACAACCTCGACGCCCTGCACGACACCATCCACGAGATGGCGCGCGACGAAGCCCGCCACGGCAAGGCTTTCGCTGGCCTGCTGAAGAGATACTTCTGATCGCGGCATAAAAAACAAGAGGAGGTCACGAGCATGAAATATGTCTGCAACGTATGCGGCTGGGTATACGACGAAGAGGAAAAGGGCGTAAAGTGGGAGGATCTCCCCGAAGATTTCGCCTGTGAGCTGTGCGGCGTCGGCAAGGACGACTTCACCGCAGAGGAGTAAAATAAACAAAAATCGACCGGCAGGGCTGCGGCCCTGCCGGTTTTGCGGTTTGTTGTGGAAGCACGAATGTATGTGTGCGGCACCGCGGGAAAAATCCCTCCGGCGAAAATTTGCAAATTTTCGCCACCTCCCTTTTCAAGGGAGGCAAGGGGGCACCGCGGCACATTTACTTTGCGGCAGATCCTTTCACCCGTGCCGCGCGCAGACGGGCGGGGATGGAGTACAGCAGCCGGACGAGCCGTGCGGCGGCATAGCTCAGAGCGAGCAGCCACAGGAAAATAAGAGGGGCGTACTTCGGCGCGTAAATCAGTTTTTGGCACCAGTGATAGCACAGCAGGGCGTGGATGAGCCACATAGATGTGGACTCCTCCCCCAGCCTTTCCAGCACCGGCGCAATGAACGCGCCAAGCCGCGTGGAGAGCAGCGCCAGCGCGCAGGGGATGAACACGGCGGCATTGATGAAGTCATAGGCCAGCCAATTGAACGGGTGGATGTATATAAGCGCAGCCAGCACGACCACAGCCGCGGCGCAGCACAGGCTCCGCCGCCGCGCGCACAGCGCCTTCGCAGCGGAAAGCAAACCGTACTTTGCCATCAGCACGCCCATGGCGTAGGCCGGAAGCAGGGTCAGCGTCGTGTAGAGCTCCGTCCAGAATACAGTCCCGGCAAAGGCGGACAGCAGCGGAAGCTCCATCACGCGCGGCAGAACGTAGTATATGACGGCGTTGCCGCCGATGAGCCACAGAAAGCTCCCCTCCGGGGAGGCGTTCTTCCTGTCCGCGAAGCGCCGCACGAGCGGGAAGCCGACCGTCAGCAGTGCAAAGGGCGTGATGAACCACCACTCGTTGCAGTAGGTGAAGCGCAGACCGAGAAAGCAGTATATGAGATCCTCCATAAAAGGACTGCCGTGCGCCTGCCTCAGCAGCAGCGAAATGGGAACCGCCAGCACGAACACGCGCCAGTATGCGCCGTACAGGCTGCGCAGGTGCCGCGCCGTGAAGCGCTCCTCCCCGCCAGTGCGGGTGCAGGAGAGATACGCCCCATAGCCGCCCAGCAGCGTGAACAGCGCCACGCACAGCTTGCCGAACTGCCCCATGCACATCGCAAAGCTCATCCCGTTTATGAAGGGCACGGAGACGAAGCCAACGCCGTCCAGCCTTTCGGGGAAGGTGAACAGATGGTGGCACAGCATGAGGCATATGGCGATGCCTTTCAATATCTTGGTGTCGCGTTTTGTGAATTCCATCGGGCAGCTCACACCTCCGCGGCGGCGCGGAACAGCCGCGCGTATATCCGGCCAAGCGCGGCGTAGAAAAGCCGGATGAGCTTCGCCCCGGCGTAGCACAGCGCCACGAGCCATATGAATATGAGGATGGAGTACTTCGGCAGGAACACGAGGCGCTGTGCGAGGTGATACGCCAGCACCGTATGCAGCAGCCACATATACGTCGATTCCTCGCCCAGCTTTTCCAGCACCCACGCGGCGGGGCGTGCAATCTTGAGCGGCAGCACGATGAGCGCGCACACGACGACGAGCGCCGCGTTTATGAAGTCGTACTGCACCCAGTTATATGTGTGTATATACACCGTCGCCCCGAACACCGCGATCGCCGCAAGCACCCAGACGGGGCGCCCGGCAAGCTCACGCTTGACGGCGGAGAGCAGGCCGTATTTTGCAAACACGCAGCCGACAAGGTACGACGGCAGGACCGTGAGCGTGGCATAGCTGAGATCCCACAGCATGCTCGCGGCCAGCGGCGCGAACACGGGCAACTCGCACAGCTCCGGCAGGATGTAGTATATAAACGCGTTTATGAGCAGGATGAGCGCAAAGTCTGCGAAGGGGCTGGCGTTTTTGCGGTCGATGACGCGCTGCATGAATGGGAAGGTTATGGTCAAAAGCGCGTAAGGCACGACGAACCACCATTCCTCACAGAAGCTGAAGCGCATACCGAGGAAGCTGTATATCACGTCCTGCACGGGATGCTCCGCCGGGCCGAGACCGGCGAGAAAATAGAGAGGCACGCATATGGCGAACACCTTCCAGTAGGTCGTGTAAAGGCTGACAAGGTGCCGCCCCGTGAGGGCGGTGAGGTCGCCGTTCTTCTTCGCGGACACATATGTGCCGTAGCCGCCCAGCAGTGTGAAGATATACAGGCACACCCGGCTGAAATGGCCGAAAAAGGTGGCGAAGGGATAGCCGAAAACGGAGAAAAGCGACACGTAGCCCACGCCGTGAAGCCTGTCGGCAAAGGTGAAGGTGTGGTGGCATATCATCAGGCAGATGGCTATGCCCTTCATTATTTTCGTGTCGCGCCGTGTGAATTCCATGTGCCCCACCTCCATCATACACCGGCGGCGCTTTTTGCGCCGCGGCTGGAGAATATGCGCGCGATGAGCCTGTATATCAGGCGTATAAGCTTCGCGCTGCCATAGCTGAGCACCGTGAGCCACAGGAAGATGAGCGGGGAATATCGCGGCAGATAGACAAGGCGCTGAAGCCAGTAATAGCAGAAGAAGGTGTGCGTCAGCCACATCATGGCGGACTCCTCACCCAGCTTTTCAAAGACCTTACCGGCAAGCTGCATTGGCTTTGCAGGAAGCAGCACGGCGAAGAGGACGGCAAACACGGCGGCGTTGACAAAGTCGTAGTACTTGTGATTATATGGACGCACGAAGAATATTGCCAGCATCCCGGCCAGCGCGGCGCAGCACCACAGCGGCTGCCCGCCGAAGCGCGTCTTGACGCGCGAAAGCACGTCGTATCGCGCGAGGATGCAGCCCGTCACATAGGCCGGGAGTATCTCAAGAAGCTCCTCCACGCGTGCCCAGAACACCGTCTGCGAAAGCATGGAGAAAACGGGCTGCTCCATGACGGCGGGGATGATGTAGACGATGACCGTGTTCAGCACCGCGACAAGGAAAAGGTCGGTGTACAGCGCGGCGTTCTTCCGTTCAACAAAGCGCTTTATCGCCGGGAACAGCGCCAGCAGCACCGCGAACGGCAGCACGAACCACCATTCATCGTTGAAGCTCGTGCTCAGGCCGAGAAAGTTATATATGACCTCATGCGCAAGAAGAGAGCGCATCGCGCGCCATTTGTACACCAGCACAGGCAGACACACGGCGAACACCATCCAGAAGGTCTTGTAAAGGCCCCATATGTGCCGCCTGACGAGCGCGCCGGTATCCCCGCCGCGCAGCGAGGACAGGTAGCAGCCGTAGCCGCTCATCAGCGTGAACAGCGGCACGCATATCCGGCCGAACGCGCCGAGGCACACGGAGAGGTTCGTGCCGTTGAAGCTCCACAGCGAGATGAACACGCCCTCCGTCACCCTCTCCGGAAAGGCGAAGAGGTGATGGTACAGCATCAGGCATATCGCCACGCCCTTTATGAACTTTGTATCCCGTTTTGTGAACTCCACGGCGAAACCTCCCGCCCGAGGCGATAATAATAAAAACAATTATACCCGTCCCGCCACGTTCCGTCAAGTTTTGACAGACAGCAGCGGGGAAGCCCAAGCCCCGCGGCAGATACTCGCCGCGGGGCTGGTCAGGTCAATCGGATATTACATATGTGCCGTTTCCGGCTGCGGAAAAGCTCTTTGCGCACACGGAGCCGCTGCCCGCGTCAAAAGCCACAGCGGCGTCCGGGAAGGCTCCGGAAAACTCAAAGATGCTCTCCCCGTCCAGTGTGATGCGGCCGCCGTCGCCCTGAGTGATCAGTTGAAGCCGGCCAGCGGCGGCGGGTATGCCGCGCGAGAACTCGGCCATGTCATATAGGCGCAGTGCGCCGCCCTCGCACACGGCGAGCAGGCCTCCGGCGGCGTCAAGCTCTCCGCCACTGCCGGAAGGATCCAGATTTATGATCAGCTTCTGGATGCGTTCATCCGCAAGCGCCGGGGAACCGGCGGGGATGCAGACGAAGCTGTCTATATCCGCGCCGCTCAAAAGCATCAGCCAGACGGCAAGCTCATTCTGTCCTGTGAGAAGGCCGCGCTTCAGCGCAAGATAAGCGCTGTAGTCCGCGTTCCATGAGGAATACACTTCGTCGCCGCGCCTGTCCGGAAGACCGTAATTGGCGCGGATGTATTCCCCAAGATAGCGTGTGGTCTTCCTCGCGCCGGAGGGGTTGAGGTGGGAGGCGGCATCATAGCAGTCCGTGTCGAAGCTGACGACGTCCGTGCCGAGGAAATTGATGTAATCAAGCCCGTGCGCTGCAGCAAAGCCGGAGATATAATTGGCCTCCATCCACTCATGCTCTCCGGCGGGGAAGGGAAGATAGGTTAGCAGAACGTCTATGCCGTGGGCGCGGCACTCTTCGGCGATGCGTCGGAGATAGCTTATGCCGGTGTTATCAGGCGATACGTCAAGCGCCTTGGCCGATGGTGCGGACACGGCGGGCACGGCGACGCCAACGCGTGAATCCGCGCCCTTTTCCGGGGAGGTCGGGGTCTTGAAATCCTCGGAGGTAAGCTCCTTCCAGCGGGAGTGATACACGGAGAAATCCCAGATGAAATCGAACCGCCGCCCGGAGTCGGCGTCAAAAAGGTCATTTATGGCGGCAAGCTTCGTCCTCGTCAGAGGGAAGGCGTCCAGCGAGAGGTGCACGTAATCGACGCTTGTGCACTTTTCCTCCAGACAGGCGCCGTAGCAGTCTATTATCACAAGCCTCGGCGACGTATACTCCAGCGCGTTCATCAGAACCCAGTAGTTTAATGCCATGGTGCTGGAATGTCCGGCAAGGTTGTAGGACGTGACACCGAAATCCTTCCACAGCTCCATGGGGAAAAAGGCGTTGAGCACGTGACTCGTCCCGAGATACAGCACGTCGAGATCCTGCGTTGCTTCAAAAAAGGCGGCGTATTTTGCGCGGCTATCCTTGCGTTCCGTCACTGTGGAGAGAATATGCAGGCCGCCGAGGGAAAGACACACGAGCAGGACAACGCAGAGGATGCGCTTTATATATTTTTGCAATTGTCCCGCCCCCTAGAACTGAAAATAAATGAAGCTTGCGGCGTCATAGCCGCTGCCCCACACGCCGAAAAGCATGATGAAAAGGAATGAAAACACTATCACAGCAATCTGGAACCACCAGTCCTGCCGCGCGATGACCTCATGCACGACGACGTTCTTATACCGCAGCAGGTCAGACACGAAGAGCACGCACAGACACACGGCCAGAAGCGTCATATCCTGTATGCCGAGCCCCGTTCCCTGCGCAAGCGTGCCGTCAAAGAATATCCACAGATCGCCTGCATGCAGCATCCCGCGGACGATCTGCACGGCCGCCCACAAGCTGTCTGCACGGAAAAAGACCCATGAAAGGTCGATGAGCACAAAGGTCGCGGCGGTCTTGACGAGCCGGTGGCTCAGCGTGCCGCGGTCAAGGCCCAGTGTGCGCACGGCAAACTCGCGCACGGGGCGGAGAAAGTCGCCGATTACCTGATATATGCCGTTTATAAGCCCCCACGCGACAAAGGTCCAGTTCGCCCCGTGCCACAGGCCACTGACGGAGAAGGTGATGAGAAGGTTGAGATACTTCCGCTTTTTGCCGCGGCGGTTCCCTCCGAGCGGGATGTAGAGATAATCCCGGAACCAGCTTGAAAGGGATATGTGCCATCTGCGCCAGAATTCCGCAACGGAGGCGGAGAGATACGGTGCGTCGAAATTGCGCATGAGCTCAATCCCGAGAAGCCGGGCAGAGCCCGTTGCTATCATGGTGTAGCCGCAGAAGTCGCAGTATATCTGAAAGGCGAAGAAAACCGTCGCCGTAATGAGATACCACCCGCCGGAGTAGACATACTCCTGCCAGCTGCCGTATACGGCGTCAACGTATATGCCCAGCCTGTCGGCCAGAACGAGCTTGAGAAAATAGCCCCACAGCATCAGAAGCAGGCCGTCTCTGAAATTGGCAAATTTTAGCTTCTGCGGCACGGCAAGCTGCTTCAAAAGATTCTTGGACCGCTCAATAGGCCCTGCGACGAGCTGCGGAAAGAACGACACGAAAAGCGCATAGCGAAAGAAATTCTTCTCCGCGTATATGTCGCCGCGGTACACGTCGATGGTGTAGCCCAGCGCCTGAAAGGTGTAGAATGAGATGCCGACGGGGAGAATGACGTCAAAGCCTGCGCGGCGCGGCAGCACGCCGGCCAGAGACAGCAAGCGCGCAAGGCTGTCCCACGCGAAGTTAAAATACTTGAAAAAGAAAAGTATAGCGAGGTTTATGATAAAGCTTGCCGCGACGCAGTATTTCTTCAGCCGTGCGGATTTCTCATCCGCGTACCCGGCGGACTTTATCCGCTCTATCCCCAGGGCGCACAGATAGGTCGTGAACGTGGAAAACAGCATCAGCAGTGCGTATTTCGCGTTCCAGCACATATAAAAATAGTAGCTGGCCGCCAAAAGCCACAGATAGCGCAGCCTGTTCGGAATCACGTAGTATACAAGCAGCACTAGGGGCAGAAATATTAGATATTGCGCAGAATTGAAAAGCATTCCGGCGTCTCCTGTACATTATTGCAGTATGATGAATAATCCTATCATACGGGGGGCGTTAATTCAAGCGCCGCGCCCGCTTCTTTGGCGAAAAATTTGCCTTTACGGGCGCGGGTTTGCAATTTTTCCGCCTATGCTGTACAATAGCGGCGGGGTGGGAAAAATGTATAACTACAAGCTGACGCTGTGCTATGACGGCGGCCGGTACAAGGGCTGGCAGAGGCAGGGCAACACCGCAAACACCATACAGGCCAGAGTGGAGGACGCGCTGGAGCGCGCCGCCGGAGAGCGGGCGGAGATCGCCGCTTCTGGGCGGACAGACGCGGGCGTGCACGCGAAATGCCAGGTGTGCTCCTTCAAAACGGCGAAGGAGCTTGACTGCGAGAAAACGCTTGCGGCCCTGCGGGAGCATCTGCCGGAGGACATAGGCGCGCTGTCGCTGGAGCGCGCGGGAGAGCGCTTTCACGCGCGGCTGAGCTGCCGCGGGAAGACCTATGTTTACCGCGTGTGGAACAGCGCCGCGCCGAACGTGTTCGAGCGGCGGTATATGTACCGCTACAGCGCGCCGCTGGATATAGAGCGGATGCGCCGCGCGGCGGCACTTCTGGAGGGGGTGCATGACTTCACGGCCTTCTGTGCGAACAGGCGCATGAAAAAGTCCGCCGTGCGCCGCCTTGAGAGCATCGTCATAAGCGAAAACGGCGGAGAGCTGCGCTTTGAGCTGACGGGCGACGGCTTTTTATACAACATGGTGCGGATAATCGTGGGCACGCTCATCGAGGTGGGCGCGCACAGCCGCGCGGCGGAGGATATGCCCGCCATACTCGCCTCAAAGGACCGCGAGCGCGCCGGATATACCGCGCCCGCGCAGGGGCTTTCGCTGTGGCAGGTGCGGTATTGACTGCTGCGCGAAAAAACAGCGGAAAAACCAAAAGTTTTAGTTGACATGAGAACAGAATATTGTTAGAATGAGTCGTCTCAATTGGATAGACGGTATGTTGGTCAATATATCCAAAGCAAGATAACGACCGCTGTGCACATTGCATAGCTGAGGCCAGACGGACAGCCGGGTCGAATGCCGAGTTCCGCGGAATGCGGCGGCAACTTCTGTTGCCTTATTGATTTGGCGGGGGTCTCCCGCCGGAGCTTGTGAAAAGCTCAAATTTTATAAGTTGGTTACTATAAACCGGTGCTGCATGGCAGACAAACTTGTGAAATGGTCAATAAGAGTAGTAAAAGTAGTTTCTTGCTATATAGACTCTCAAACCAATTGGGATAGGCGCCTTGGCGTATATATGCCGGGGCGGGCGCTATACATATCACAATGACGTATGCTGTGTGCATACGTCATTTTTTCTTTCTGGGAGGGAAGGGCTATGAAAAAAATAATTGAGCTGAAAAACGTCACAAAGTCCTTTGAGGGAGAGACTGTGCTGGACAATATAAGCCTCGATATCTATGATAACGAGTTTATCACGCTGCTCGGCCCGTCCGGCTGCGGAAAGACAACGACGCTGCGGCTCATAGGCGGCTTTGAAACGCCCGACAGCGGCGACGTTGTGTTCATGGGCGAGAGGATAAACGACGTGCCGCCGTACAAGCGCAACGTCAACACGGTTTTTCAGCGCTACGCCCTGTTCCCGCATCTGAACGTGTTTGAAAACGTGGCCTTCCCCCTGCGCGAAAAGAAGCTGCCGCACGGCGAGATCACGGAGAAGGTGAAGGCGATGCTGGCCATGGTCGCCCTGACGGGGTTTGAGCACCGCAGCGTCACCAGCCTTTCCGGCGGACAGCAGCAGCGCGTGGCCATCGCCCGCGCGCTCGTCAGCAGCCCGAAGGTGCTGCTGCTGGATGAGCCGCTTGCCGCGCTCGACCTAAAGCTGAGGAAGGACATGCAGACGGAGCTGAAAAAGATACAGAAGGCCACGGGGATAACCTTCGTGTTCGTCACGCACGACCAGGAGGAGGCGCTGTCCATGTCCGACACCGTGGTGGTGATGAGCGAGGGGCGCATACAGCAGATAGGCACGCCCATCGACATTTATAACGAGCCGCAGAACGCCTTCGTGGCGGACTTCATCGGCGAGAGCAACATCGTGGACGGCGTGATGCTGGCCGACTATAAGGTCGCGTTCTCGGGGCACACCTTTGACTGCGTGGACTTCGGCTTTGAAAAGCGCGAGCAGGTGGACGTCGTCGTGCGGCCGGAGGACGTGGACATCGTGCCGGAGGAGAAGGGGATGCTGAAGGGCGTCGTCACGGCGGTGACCTTCCTCGGCGTGCACTATGAGATAATCGTGGACATAAACGGCTTCAAATGGATGATACAGACGACGGACTTCGTGGACGTGGACGAGCATATCGGCCTTTATATCGAGCCGGACGCCATACACATCATGAAAAAGTCCGAGTATTCCGGCATGTACGGCGACTACTCGTCCTTCTCCAACGAGCTGGATGAGCTGAGCGACGCGGAAAGCGAGATGGAAGAATGAGACCGAATGCTAATGCAAACCGCGCCGGTCTCGTGCAGCGGCTGACGCTTGCGCCATACTCCTTCTGGGCGGTGCTGTTCGTGGTGGTGCCACTGTTCTTCGTGGCGTACTACGCCTTTACCGACGCGCAGTTCAACTTCACCCTTGATAATATAAGCCGCTTTTTCACCGCCACCTCCGCCGTTGACGGCGGGCGGGAGGTGCACACATATCTCATCATCTTCCTGCGCTCTCTCAAGCTGGCGGTGATATCCACCGTGATATGCCTCATCATGGGCTATCCCATGGCCTATATCATTTCCCGCGCCGCGCCGCGCGCGCAGAAGATAATGATAACGCTGATCATGATCCCCATGTGGATGAACTTCCTCATCCGCACCTACGCGTGGATGACCATATTGCAGGACACCGGCATATTAAACGGCTTTCTGTCCATGCTGGGGCTGGGGCGCGTGCATATAATCGGCACGGAGGCCGCCGTCGTGATAGGCATGGTGTACGATTACTTTCCGTATATGATACTGCCGATATACTCCGTCATGGCGAAGATGGATGTGCGCCTGATAGAGGCCGCGCGCGACCTCGGCTGCAACAGCGCGGGCGTGCTGCGCCGGGTCATATGGCCGCTGAGCCTGCCGGGCGTGATATCCGGCGTGAACATGGTGCTCATCCCGTCCATATCCACCTTCTACATCTCGCAGAAGCTCGGCAACGGCAAGTTCTATCTCATCGGCGACGCGATAGAGGGGCAGTATGTGGCGAACAACCTGCACTTTGCCGCCGCGATAGCCTTCGTGCTGATGATAATTCTGCTGGCGTGCATGGCGCTTTTGCAGCACGCGGCCGGGAAGCGCGCCGCGGTGTGAAGGGAGGCACGGATATGAGAAAAATGTCAAAGGTCTACACGGCCCTTATAATGATATTCCTCTTTGCGCCCATTGCGATACTGCTGGTGTTCTCCTTCAACGAGGCGAAGAGCCTTTCCGTGTTCTCGGGCTTCTCGCTGAACTGGTACAGGGAGCTTTTCCGCGACGCGGAGACGCTGGGCGCAGTACGAAACACGCTGGTGCTGGCGCTGTGCGCCGCGGTCGTGTCCACGGTCATGGGCACGGCGGCCGCCGTCGGCATAAACAAGCTGCGCAGCCGCGCCATGCGCGCCGCGATGGACACCGTCACGAACATACCAATGATAAACCCGGATATAATCACGGGTATCTCGCTCATGCTGATGTTCGTGTTCGTGGGGCGGATTTTCGGCGCGGCGACGAGCCTGAGCTTCTGGACGATGCTGATCGCGCACGTGACCTTCTGTTTGCCCTACGTCATATTGCAGGTGCTGCCGAAGCTGCGCCAGATGGACAAGGCGCTGCCTGAGGCCGCGATGGACCTCGGTTGCACGCCGGTGCAGGCGTTCATGAAGGTGGAGATACCGGAGATAATGCCGGGCGTCGTGACGGGCTTCATCATGGCCTTCACGCTTTCGCTGGACGACTTTGTGATAAGCTATTTCACCTCCGGCAACGGGTTTGAGACGCTGCCCATACGCATATACTCCATGACGAAAAAGACCGTCACGCCGAAGATGTACGCGCTGGCGACGATAATCTTCTTCGTCATCCTCGCCCTGCTTATCCTCACGAACCTTGTGGACGACGATTCGCGCGCGCGCCCGGCGCGCGCCCGGCGCGAGAGCAGGCGCGCGCAGCGCGCCGCCGGGGTCATCGGCGGCGTTCTGGCCGCGGCGGGGATAGCGGTGCTCATCCTCTCCGGCAGCGGCACGCAGGAGCTGAACGTATATAACTGGGGCGAATATATCTCCGACGGGTCCGACGACTCACTCAACACCATAGAGGCGTTTGAGCAGTGGTACGAGGAGACCTACGGCAAGAAGGTGAAGGTCAACTACACCACCTTTGCCAGCAACGAGGATATGTACGCAAAGCTCTCCTCCGGCGCTGTCAGCTTCGACGTGGTCATCCCATCGGACTATATGATCGCGCGTATGCGCAGCGAGGGTATGCTTCTGCCGCTGGACTACAGCAACATACCGAACTACAGCAATATTTCGGACAGCTTCCACGGACTGTACTACGACCCGGACGACGAGTACACCGTGCCGTACACCTACGGCGTGGTGGGCATCATATATAATGCCGCCGTCGTCGATGAGACCGACGCGAACGACTGGGACCTCATGTGGAACGAAAAATACGCCGGGAGCATCCTCCAGTTCAACAACTCCCGCGACGCCTTTGCGACGGCGCAGTATAAGCTGGGCCTCGACGTCAACGACACGGACCGCGCGAAGTGGGACAGCGCCCTCGCGGAGCTCAAGCGACAGTCGCCGCTGGTGAAGAGCTATGTTATGGACGAGGTGTACAACATGATGGAGTCCGGCGAGGCGGCGATAGCCCCGTACTACGCGGGCGACTACTTCACCATGCTCGACGCGCAGGCGGACGGCGTTGATCTGCGCTTCTACTATCCACAGCGCACGAACTACTTCATTGACGCAATGTGCATCCCGAGCTGCTGCCAGAACAAGGAGCTGGCCGAGATATTCATAAACTACATGCTCTCGCCCGAACCGGCGATAGCAAACGCCGAATATATCTGCTACGCCTCACCCAATTCCGCCGTATATACCGACGAGGGGTATATCGATGACATGGGCGAGGACGCCATGGAGATACTCTATCCGGAGATCGGCGATTTCAGCGCGCGGTATAACGAGTTTGCCTTCCGCAGCCTTGACGCGGAGACTCTCGACTACGTCAACTCCCTGTGGGAGACGCTGAAAATAAGCTGACAAAGAAAAAATACGACAAATGCCCACCCCCCAACGGGGTGGGCATTTTGTGATGAGATCGAATTGCGGTTTATCCGTTGATGCTTGCCCACATATCGGTCCACTTGGAGATGAGGTCGGCCTTCTCGGCGGACATCTTTGCAAAGTCCATGGGAACGACGCCGGCATCGAGGTCGGCGGGGAAGTAGCTCTCGTCGTTGACATAGGTGGTGTTGGTGCCGCGGGAACCGGCCGCCTTTTCACGGGCGAGCTGGAAATCGGCGGAGGAGAGAACATCGAGGACTGCCGCAGCAAGCTCGGGATGCGGGCAGTTCTTGACCATTGCGGAGGCGAAGGCGCAGACGGTGTTGCCCTCGACCGGCCACACGATCTCAACGTTGTCCGCGCCGCTCATCAGCAGGGAGATCGCGCCGTTGTCGTAGGTCAGGCCCACGGCGTACTCGCCGTTATACACGTTCTTGTAGCACGCGGAGGAGCTGGTGGAGATAACGCCGTCGCAGTTCTCCATGAGCTGGCGCTGGTAATCCCACGCCTTCTCATCGCCGAACTCGTCGCCCATGAGGTAGAGCATGGTCTGGAGCTGACGCCATGCGGAAGAGGAGGCGGAGGGGTCGGCCTGAATGATCTTGCCCTTCAGCTCCGGCTGGAGAAGGTCGGCGTAGCCGTTGACGTCAACGCCAAGCTCCGCGAGGATCTCAGGGTTCTTGATGAGGCAGATGTACTGATAGGTGAAATAGGTGTAGTAGCCGTTGGACTCCACCGCGCAGTCGGCGGCGTACTTCGGGGTGTACTCCTGAAGGAGGTCGATGTACTGGTCGCCGTCGGTCTGGGAGAGGCCGCCGAAGATGATGTCAGCCTGCGGATTTTCCTTTTCCGCATCGACACGGGCGGTCAGCTCGCCGAGGGAGCCGCTGATGAACTCAACGTCAACATCGGGGTAAAGCTCGTTGAAAATGCTGAGGAACACTTCGTGGTCAACGTCGGTCTGCGTGCTGTAGATGACGACGGTGCCGGAAAGGGGCGCTTCCTCGACGGGGGCATCCGCTTCCGCATCGGCGGCTGCGGGCGCTTCCGCGGCAGGGGCCTCGGCGGGGGCGGACTGCTGGCCGCAGGCGCACAGCGCAAAGACCATGGTCAGCGCGAGGATAAGTGCGAGTAACTTTTTCATTTTCTGGTCTCCTTTGTGTTTTATGTGTGTTTTATCAATGTGCTTGCGCACGAATGAACCTTGGTCACAGCTCCATCTGCTTGCCCTTGTTGATGATGAGGTATATCACCAGCGAAATGGCTGTCAGCACGGTCGTCACGGCGGCGAAGGCCGCGGCCTCGCCGAGATTGCCGCGGTTGACGGCGGTGTACGTGCCGACGGTGAGGGTGATGGAGCGGTTGTTGTAGAGTATCGCGGCGCTGGAAACCTCCGTCACGATGGACACCCAGCTTAGTATCGCGCCGGAAATGATGCCGGAGGACATCATCGGTACTGTCACCTTGAAGAAGGTCTTCATCTTGCTTGCGCCGAGGCTTATGGCGGCCTCCTCGATGGATATGGGTATCTGTATCAGCGTCGCCGTGGCGGAGCGCGTCGTATACGGCAGACGGCGGATGATGACCGCCATTATCATTATCGTCAGCGTGCCCGTCAGCACGAGCGGCTTCTTGCCGAAGCCTATCACCAGCGCGATTGCAATGACGGAGCCGGGCATGATGTACGGCAGCATGGAGATGGTGTCAATGGCATGGTTGAGCGTGTTGGGGCGGCGCACAACGAGGTAGGAGATCATCACCGCAAGGATGACGATTGCGGCGAGCGCCACGATGCCGACGACCACGGTGTTCTTCGTCGCGCGCAGAAGAAGCTTGTCTATCGCGGAGCGGTAGTTCGCCAGCGAGTACCCCTCCTGAAATACGCCCATCTTGGAGTTGCGGAACGACACATAGATGATGTAAAGCTGCGGCAGCATGGACACCGCGACGGTCACATAGCAGAATATGTGCATCAGCACGCCGCCGATGCCGTGCGGCTTTTTCCTCTCCACGGGGTGCAGCGCGTTCATCGTGAAGCTGAACTTGCCGGTTGCGTACTTCTGGAGAAGGAATATGGCGGCGGTGAGGATGATGGCAATGACGCTGATGGCGGAGGCGAAGCCGTAGTCAGAACCCGTCTCACTCAAGAACTGCTTGTATATCTCGACCGTGAACGTGCGGTAGCCCTCGCCGATGAGGATGGGCGTGCCGAAGTCGGCAAAGGCGCGCATGAACACCAGCAGCGCCGCGGCGAGGATCGTCGGCATAGAAAGGCGCAGAACGACGCTGAAAAACCGCCGCAGTCCGGTGCAGCCGAGGTTGGACGACGCCTCCATGAGGCTGTTGTCAAGGTTGGCGAACATGCCGTTCATATATATCATCACGAGCGGGTACAGCTTTGTCGCCTGAACGAGCAGGATGCCGCCGAAGCCGTATATGCTGCCCACCTTTATTCCCAGCGCTTTCAGCATCAGCGTCATCGCGCCGGAGCGGCCGAGCAGGAGTATCCACGCGTAGGCCCCGATAAACGGCGCGGACATGCAGCACAGTATGCTGGAGATGAGGATGAACTTTGAACCCTTCAGCTCATAGAACGAGTAAAAGTATGACATCACTATGCCGATGGCGAGAGAGACCGCCATAACGGCAAGCGAGACCTTGAAGCTGTTGAAGATTGTATTATAGTAATAGGGCTTGCTGAAAAACTTGACGAAGTTGTCGAGAGTGAACGCCGCCTCCTTCGTCGTGAAGGCCTGACGCAGCAGCGTGCATATCGGGTAGATGAAGAACACCGCGAACATCAGAAAAAGCGCGAGGGATATCGCGGTCCAGACCTCGAACTTCCTGCGGCGGGCGCTCATAGCGCACGCTCCTCAAGGTCGTTGCGCACGCCGCCGAGGAGGTTCGTCCTGCCGTCGGCGGAGAACACGTTTATCTTCTCCGTCTTGACCGTGAGCGACACGGCGCTGCCCTTTTCAATGATGGAATCAATGGAGGATTCCTGTATCGTCTCCACCTCCTCGCCCGTGGCGAGGGTGAGGGTGTAGTGCGTGTTCAGGCCGAGGAACACGCTGTCCGTCACAACGGCGCTCATGCCGCGGCCGCTCTGGCGGCTGACGATGAACTCCTCCGGGCGGACGGACACGCGCACATCCTGACTTTTCCGCGCGTCCGCGGCGACGGTGTCCAGCGCGACGGCGTACCCGCCGGGGAGAGTGAGCACGCACTCCCCGTCCTCGCAGGTGAGCTGTCCGTCCAGCATGTTCGTCCTGCCGATGAAGGTTGCGACGAAGACGTTTGCCGGGCGCTGGTATATGTCCTTGGGCGTTCCGATGTGCTGAATGACGCCCTGATCCATCACGGCGATGCGGTCGGAGACGGCCATGGCCTCCTCCTGATCGTGCGTGACGTACACTGTCGTTATGCCGACGTCGTTCTGTATGCGCTTTATAACGCTGCGCATTTCCACGCGCAGCTTCGCGTCGAGGTTTGAAAGCGGCTCATCCATCAACAGGACGTCCGGCTCGATAACAAGCGCGCGGGCCAGGGCGACGCGCTGCTGCTGTCCGCCGGAAAGGCGCTCCGGCATACGGCCGGCATATTCGTCCACGTGCACGAGCTTCATGTATTCATTGCTGCGCGCGGCGATCTCCGCCTTCGGAACGCGGCGGTTTTTCAGGCCGAACTCCACGTTCTTCCTGACCGTCAGATGCGGGAAGATGGCGTAGTTCTGGAACACCATGCCGATGTTGCGCCGGGCGGGGTCGAGGTCGTTTATGCGCCTGTCGCCGAAGAAGAAGTCGCCGCCCTCTATCGTGTTGAAGCCCGCAATCATTCGCAGAAGCGTCGTCTTGCCGCAGCCGGACGGACCGAGCAGGGTGAAAAATTCACCCGGGCGGATATGCAGCGAGAGATCGGGGATGATCGTGTTGCTGCCGTAACGCTTTATGGCGTGTTCAATGTTGATGCCAACGCTCATGGATAGTGACCCTCCGAATTTGTGCTCATCCGCGATAGCGCATATGCGCAAAACGCAGAGAAGTGAGCAGAAATATAATCAAAAACGCTTATCACCGGGCGCGCCGTGCGCCGGGTACGGTCTCTGCATCTGTCAAACTGTCGAAAACAGTTCTGCTCCTTTATAACATTTCAACGGTTTTTCGTCAATATTGCCCGGGCGTTTGACAAACATATTGGAATATGATATTTTTAATCAAGTGAAATCGCGCAAATATCGCCACAAATGAGCAAAACGGAGGAAAAGCTATGCTCACAAAGGAGAGACAGCAGCAGATACTTTCATACCTCAGCCAGCACAACACCGTCACCGTGCAGGAGCTGTCCGCGCGGCTGTACGCCAGCAGCAGCACTATCCGCCGTGACCTGTCGGAGCTGGAGGAGCAGGGCATATTGAAGCGTGTGCACGGCGGCGCGGTGCTCACCGCCGGCAGCACCTTCGACACGCCTGCCCAGCTGAGAAAGACGCAGCAGCTTGCCGAAAAGTTCAAGATCGCCGAGCTTGCCAGCCGCTTCCTGCGCCCGTCGTCCACGTACTTTTTCGATTCCAGCTCCACCAGCGCCGTGCTGGCCTCGCGCCTGACGGAGTACCCGGATGTGAAGATCGCAACAAATGGCGTGGATATTATTGCAAATATGAGCAGTTCACCCAAGCTTTCGATACTTTCCTGCGGCGGTTATCTGCGCTCACCCTGGGGGGAGCTGACGGGCAACATTGCGATAAAGAGCATAGAGGGGATGTACGCGGATGTGTTCTTCTTCTCCTGCGCTGGCTTCACGCGGGAGCAGGGCGCGATGGAGTTCAGCGACGAGAACGTCGCCGTCAAGCGCGCGTTTTACCGCAACTCAAAGCTGCATATCCTGCTGTGCGACAGCACGAAGTTCGGCAAGCAGTATTTCTTCAACCTCTTCACGCTGCACGAGATAGACTATATCGTCACGGACAAGCGCCCGGTGAACAGCGCCCTTGTCGAGCTTATGGGCGACAGGCTCATATATCCGGAGGGGTAATACCTGCTCTCTTGCGCGCATCGAGCAGAAGAGTTGAAAATAATTGCTCATTTGTGCGCATTTTCGCCATCGCTGCGAGAACGTATTCCAAGTTCGCTTCCAACCTGCGCCGCGCTATTGACTGCCGTCAAAGCGCAATGATATAAAGTAGGCATTGAATAGACTGCAAAAGAATGCAAATTGCTGTCATTGTTTGCTGATGCGCAGGAGGTATATATGAACGATCGGGAAATTCTGGCGGAGGTCAGCCGCTCCATGACCATGGAGGCGGACGAGCTGCGCGCGCTCACATCTGAGCTGGACGGCGAGAAGGTCGTGGCGGTGGCAAAGGCGCTTATGAACTGCCGGGGGAAGGTCATCCTCTCCGGCTGCGGCACCTCGGCCATGGCGGCGAAGAAAATCGCCCACTCGCTCAACTGCATTGAGATACCTGCGCTCTTCCTCACGCCGTCGGACGCGGTGCACGGGGGCCTCGGCGTGTTGCAGGAGGAGGACGTGCTCATCCTCATCAGCAAGGGCGGCAATACGCAGGAGCTTGTGAACCTCATCCCCGCGTGCAGAACAAAGCAGGCGCTTCTCATCGGCGTGTCGGAAAATCCCGACTCCGCCATCGCGCGCGAGGCGGATATATACCTGCGCGTCAAGGTCGCACGGGAGCCTTGCCGCTTCAACATGCTTGCCACGGCGAGCACGCTGGCGGTCATATCCGTGTTCGACTCCATATGTATCGCGCTCATGCAGATGACCGGCTACACGCGTGAGCAGTTCGCCGTTATCCATCCGGGCGGGGCTGTCGGCGACAGGCTGCTGCACGGCTTGAAGTGAGAGCGGGGATGCAGCCATGAAAATGTATGCAACGACTCAGCCGGTCGAAAAATACCTCAACGTCAAGCTTGAATGCGGCTGCGGGCGCACGCACTACGCGCCCATCAAGGCGGTCGATATCCGCCGCGGCGCGATAAACGCCCTGCCGGAGTATATGCATCGCTTCGGCTATGCGCGCCCGTACATCCTCTGCGATGCGACGACATATAAAATAGCGGGCGAAAGGTGCGCGGGCGTCCTGCGCGAAGCGGGCTTTGCGCCCGATGTGCTCATCCTTCGCCACCTCGGTTATGACGAGGCGACGCTCGGCGAGATAGTTATAAACAAGCCGGACGACTGCGACGTTATGATCGGCGTGGGCACGGGGTCCATCACGGACATCCTGCGCTTTGCAAGCTTCAAGCTCGGTCTGCCGTGTTTCACCGTCGCAACCGGCGCGCCGATGGACGGGTTTTCCGCCTCCGTCGGTATCATGAACGTCAACAATCTCAAGGCCACCATGCCCGCACACAGCACGGAGGTCATCATCGGCGACACGGACGTGCTTTCCACCGCGCCTTACCGGATGACCGTTGCGGGCTTTGCCGACCTTATCGGCAAGCTCAACGCCATAAATGACTGGCATCTCGGCGTGCTCATCAACGGCGACCATTACTGCCGCAGCATCGACACGCTGGTGATGGACTATGTCTATGACATTCTGGGCAAGGCGGAGGCGATAAAAAACCGCGACGCGAAGGCGGTCGGCGAGCTTATGAACGCCCTGCTGCTGACCGGCGCGTCCATCAGCCTTTACGGCAGCTCCAGACCCATTTCCGGGGCGGAGCACCATTTTTCGCATTATCTTGAGGTGCTGGGCGACCAGCGCGGCAATCCCTACGCCATGCACGGCGAGCAGGTCGCCGTCGGCACGGTTCTGGCGCTGACAGCGGCGGCGAAGCTTGCATCGATAACGCCGGACTTCGACGCGGCGCGCGAGGCCGCGGCGCGTTACGACCACGCCGCGTGGGAGAACGAGATACGCCGGGCCTACGGCGACGCGGCGGATGCGATAATCGCGCTTGAGGCGCAGTCGGGCAAAAACGAGACCACCGGGCGGCTGAAAAGAATAGACATCATGCAGCGGCACTGGGAGGAGGTGCGCGCCATGCTCGCCGGGGTGTACCCCGCGGAAAAGCTGCGCGCGCTGCTGAAGGGCATCGGCTGTCCGTGCACGCCGCGGGATATCGGCGTGACGAAGGATGTGCTCAGGGATGCGCTGCTCTACTGCAAGGAGACACGCGCGCGCTACACCGTCTATCAGCTCGCGTGGGATCTGGGGCTGCTTGAGCGCCTTGCGGACGATCTGTGCGGCGCGGAGGCCTGCGCGGACTGAAATAAATCAATGCTTATAAAAATACTCTCAGGATTCAGTCCTGAGAGTATTTTTGAGACTGTCGAAAAAGTGGCCTCGCCACTTTTTCGAGAAAGCTTCGCTGCGTTCTGCGCCTCTGTTGTCCGCTGATAGCGGACAATTCGACGCTCACTCCGCGTAAAGTGTTTTCTGCCACGCACATGTCGCGGCAGAAAACGGATAATATTGATTTCGCGTCTGCGGACGCGAAACTCTGCGAGGCTTTTTTGACAAGCTGAAAAATACTCTCAGGCTTCAGCCCTGAGAGTATTTTTATATATCCCGGAAATAATAACAGCATTAACTTGTTAAGCGAGGTAATGCCATGAAAAAGCTTGGTAGACAGACGGCGGCGCTGCCGTCGCGGCCGCGAATTATCGCCTCCGCGGCGGTGGGCGGAAAGCGCGAGGGCGAAGGCCCGCTTAAGGACTGCTTCGACCGCGTCTCGGCTGACTCCTATTTCGGCGAGGAGAGCTGGGAGCGCGCCGAAAGCCATATGATCCGCGAATGCTTTGACCTTGCCTGCAATAAGGCAGGGCTTGCCGCTGCGCCGGACTACATCATTGCCGGGGACCTTCTCAACCAGTGCGTGAGCTCGGCATTTGCGATGAAGGACAGCGGCGCGCCGTATTTCGGGGTCTACGGCGCGTGCTCCACCATGGCGGAGTCGCTGACGCTGGCGGCAATGCTGGTTGACGGCGGCTATGCCGAAACTGCCTGCGCCGTTACGGGCTCGCACTTCTGCACGGCGGAGAGGCAGTACCGCTATCCGCTGGAATACGGCGGCCAGCGCACGCCCACATCTCAGTGGACGGTGACGGGCGCGGGCGCGGCCATCACCGGCGCGCAGGGGCGCGGGCCGTATATATCGCACGTCACGACCGGCAGGATAGTTGACGCGGGGATAAACGACGCAAACAACATGGGCGCGGCCATGGCCCCGGCGGCCTATGACACGCTTTGCGCGCACTTTGCCGACACGGGCCGCGCCCCGGAATATTACGACGCGATATTCACCGGCGACCTCGGCGCGCTGGGGCACGACATCGTGCAGGATATGTTCGCCGCAGACGGGGTGAAGCTAGGCGCGCGGTATATGGACTGCGGCGTGCTGATATACGACCTGCGGACGCAGGACGTGCACGCGGGCGGCTCCGGCTGCGGGTGCTGCGCAAGCGTGCTGTGCGGGCATATCCTTCCGGCCATGCGCAAGGGGATATGGAAGCGCGTGCTCGTCGCCGCGACGGGCGCGCTCATGAGCCCGACGAGCGCCCAGCAGGGCGCGTCCATCCCCGGCATATGCCATGCCGTTGCGATAGAAAGCGAGGATTGAACCGTGGAAATGCTTCTGGAATATATAAAGGCCTTCGCCGTGGGCGGGATGCTGTGCGTCATCGGGCAGGTGCTGATAGACACGACGAAGCTGACGCCAGCGCGGATACTGACGTGCTACGTCGTGGCGGGCGTGGCGTTGGGCGCGCTGGGAATATACCAGCCGCTGGCGGACTTCGCGGGCGCGGGCGCGGCTGTGCCGCTGACGGGCTTCGGCAATGCGCTTGCCAAGGGCGTGAAGGAGGCCGTGGCGGAGTCGGGCCTGCTGGGCGCGTTCACGGGCGGCTTTACGGCGGCCGCCGGGGGCATATGCGCGGCGGTGTTTTTCGCCGTGGCCGTAGCGCTGCTGTTCAAGCCGAGGGATAAAAATAAATAAGCTGCGCTTGTCAAAAAAAGGCCTCGCAGAGTTTCGTGTCCGCAGACGCGAAAGCAGTACGATCCGTTTTCTGCCGCGACATGTGCGTGGCAGAAAACACTTTGCGCGGAGTGAGCGTCGAATTGTCCGCTGTCAGCGGACAACTGAGGCGCAGAACGAAGCGAAGCTTTCTCGAAAAAGGGGCTTTGCCACTTTTTCGACAGTCTGAAAAACCGGAACCGTGTTATCAACGGTTCCGGTTTTGTTCGGGTATTATCTTTATACTTCTCCGCTCAGTCGCCCATGCAGATGCCGATGTCGCGCGCGACCTGAATGATCGGATGGTCAACGGGCAGGAACTTAGTCTTGCTGGCCGCGTCGTCAAGCGGGATGGAGCAGATGCAGCCGTTCTGGATGGCGACCATGCGCCCGTACTGCTTGGCGATGATGAGATCCGCCGCCGCCGTGCCGAACTGCGTGGCAAGCACCCTGTCGTAAGGGCAGGGTGGGCCGCCCCTCTGGTAGTGGCCGGGGACCGTCACGCGGGTCTCCTGCCCGGTCAGGGCCTCCAGCTCCGCCGCCAGCGCGTAGGACACCGTCGGGTAAAGGCTGTTTTCCTTCTTGCGGCGGCTGGCCTCCTCGTCGAGCTTCACATCGTCCACCGCGACGGCGCCCTCGGCGCAGGCGATGATGGAAAAGCCCCTGCCGGCCTTGTCGCGCCGCTGGATAAGCTCGGCGATCTTGTTGACGTCATAGGGGATCTCAGGGATGAGGATGGCATCCGCGCCGCTTGCGATGCCCGCGTGCAGCGTCAGCCAGCCCGCGTCGCGGCCCATAAGCTCCACCACGAAGGTGCGCCCGTGGGAGCATGCCGTGGAATGGATATAGTCTATCACGTTCGTGGCGATGTCCACGGCGCTCTGGAAGCCGAAGGTCGTGTCCGTGCCCCAGATGTCGTTGTCTATCGTCTTGGGCAGGGTCACGACGTTCATCCCCGCGTCGGAGATGAGCTTCGCGCTTTTCTGCGTGCCGTTGCCGCCCATGATGACGAGGCAGTCAAGGTTGAGGCGGTTATACGTGTCGCGCATGGCGGGGATCATGCTTTCGCCGTTTTCGTCGATAATATCCTTGCCGGGGATGTACCGCTGGCGGGAGGTGCCGAGGATGGTGCCGCCCTGGGTGAGGATGCCGGAGAAATCCTTCGGCTCCATAAACTTATAATCGCCGTCGGCAAGGCCGCGATAGCCCGCGTACATGCCGAATACCTCAACGTTGCTTCCCAGTTTTTCAAAAAGCGCCTTGCCAACGCCGCGTATGGCCGCGTTCAGCCCCTGACAGTCGCCGCCGCTGGTGATGAGAGCAACTCTGGTCATTCTTTTCATTACGTCTACCTCCTAGTTTCACAAGTGTATTATGGGGCAAAGGGCACAAAATTGCAATTGTCAGTTTCTACAGAATCGTCATATTACGACAGCGCGGCGCAAATGCGGATTGATATTTTTACCGCAGCATGGTAAACTTATATTAAATTCTGTAGCTTTGGGGTTTGAAATGAAGATAGCCGTTATCACGGGGGCGTCCTCCGGCATGGGGCGCGAGTTTGTCTATGCGTTCGATAAGGAAGAGAAGTTCGACGAGCTGTGGGTCATCGCGCGGCGGGAGGATCGCCTTGCGGAGCTTCAGGGCATGTGCCGCGCAAGGGTGCGCCCGATAGCGCTGGATCTCGGGAAGCGGGAGAGCTTCGGCGAATATAAGGCGCTGCTGGAGAGTGAGAAGCCGGAGATCACCGTGCTTGTCAACGCCGCGGGCTTCGGCCTTTTCGGCGTGTTTGAGGAGATGGACATGGACAGGCAGCTCGACATCATCGACCTCAACTCCCGCGCGCTGACGGCCATGTGCCATATGAGCGTGCCGTACATGCGCCCCGGCAGCAGGATAGTGAACATGGGCTCAATGTCGTCATGGCAGCCGGTGCCGTATATAAACGTATATGGCGCGTCCAAGGCCTATGTGCTGAGCTTCTCGCGCGCCCTCGTGGTGGAGCTGAAGGACAAGGGCATACACGTGATGACGGTCTGCCCCGGCTGGATAAAGACGGAGTTTTTCAGCCATGCCATACATGACGACACCGTCAATTACTTCAACCGCTACTACACGGCGGAGCAGGTCGTGGAAAAGGCGGTGAAGGACCTGAAAAAGGGGAAGGACGTTTCCGTGCTGGGCTTCCCGGAGAGAATTCAGGTGAGACTTGTGAAGCTTCTGCCCGTGAACATGGTCATGCGCACATGGTGCCGCCAGCAGGGCAAGAAATAAAAAACGGAGGATAAAAAAATGATACAGCCCAACGATGTTATAAAGACCGACGACAAGGACTGGGAGGAATTCAAGAAAAATGCCGTCAAGGACGAGCTTTACTACAACGGCCCCGGCGACCTGCTGGATACGGCGGAGGGCAGGGCGAAGTTCTGCCGAGGCAACGAGACCTCAGTGTTCAGAAAGCCCGACCCGGAGTTCCCCGGCTATAAGATATGGGTGTTCAACAATCAGGGCGTGGGCATGGTCGTGAAGCGGCGCAGCCGCGTTGACCCCCAGCTTATGGAGGACGTCGAGTACGACGCCGACGGGAATGAGCTCAGCCGCTCCTACGAGCCGGCGTGAGTGCGCGGCCCGGAAAGTGCCGCATGGATGATGCAGGGGTATTTTTCGGACAAAAAGCGAAGGATAAGCAGGGCGCGATTTAGGCAAAATTCATGTTGACATTTTCGCGCGAAATTTATATACTAAACGCGGATAATAAATAAGAGGGCATATTCATGAAGAGCAATTTCTTTTTTGCATACGGCTATTACTACTTTACTGTGCACAATAGTAAGGGTAATTTGTGATGCAAAAATAGGCTCTCAGGATGCTTTTTCATGCGGCACAGGTTACGCCTGTGCCGCATTTTTCTTTGCAGAAAAAAGTTAAAGAAACCGGAGGAAGAAAAAATGATAGTAGTACTGAAGCGCGGCGTTGAGGAAAAGAAGAGAGAGCAGCTTATAGGCTGGCTGAAAAATCAGGGGCTGGGCGTGCACATCTCCGAGGGCGAGTATCAGACGGTGCTGGGCCTTATCGGCGACACGACGCACATCGACATGGACCTTATCGCAAGCCTCGGCATCGTGGATTCCGTCACGCGCGTGACGGAACCCTTCAAGTGCTGCAACCGCAAATTCCATCCGGACGACACCGTGGTCGAGGTCGGCGATGTAAAAATAGGCAGCGGCAATTTCTGCATGATAGCGGGGCCGTGCTCCGTCGAATCTGAAGAGCAGATAGTGGCCGTGGCAAAGGCCGTGAAGGCCTCCGGCGCGAACATGCTGCGCGGCGGCGCGTACAAGCCGCGCACCTCGCCCTACGACTTTCAGGGTCTCAAGGGCAGCGGCATAGAGCTTTTGAAGATCGCCCGCCGGGAGACCGGACTGCCGATAGTGACGGAGATAATGAGCGTGAGCGCCCTTCCACAGTTTGAGGACGTGGACGTCATACAGGTCGGCGCGCGCAACATGCAGAACTTCGACCTGCTGCGCGAGCTGGGTAAGCTGAGAAAGCCCATACTGCTCAAGCGCGGCCTTGCCAACACCCTCAAGGAGCTTCTGATGAGCGCGGAGTACATCATGGCCGGGGGCAACGAGCAGGTCATCCTGTGTGAGCGCGGCATACGCACCTTTGACGATTACACGAGGAACACTCTTGACCTTGCGGCGGTGCCCATGCTGAGAGAGCTGACGCACCTGCCGGTAATAGTGGACCCGAGCCACGCCACCGGCATTGCCCGGCTCGTGCCGCCGATGGCGCTGGCCGCCGCGGCCTGCGGGGCGGACGGACTTATAATAGAGGTGCACAACGACCCCATGCACGCCCTGTGCGACGGCGCGCAGTCTCTGCGGCCGGAGGAATACGACGCGCTGGTGAAAAAGGTGATGCGCGTGCGGGAGGCGGCGCTATGACCGTCGGGATAGTCGGGCTGGGGCTTATAGGCGGCTCCTTTGCGAAGGCGTACCATGAGGCGGGGGCGCGGGTGCTGGCCTGCAACCGCAGCCGGGATGTGCTGGATTTCGCAGTAATGAGCGGCGCTGTGGACGGGGAGCTGACGGAGGAAAACATCTCCGCGTGCGACCTCGTGCTGATAACCATCTACCCCGAAGCGGCGATAGAATACTTCAAACGCATGGCGGGGCACATCGGGCCGAAGCCCATAGTGCTGGACTGCTGCGGCACGAAGCGCGCCGTGTGCGCGGAGTGCTTTCCCGTCGCGGCAGAGCACGGCGTGCGCTTCCTCGGCGGGCACCCGATGGCCGGAACGCACAACTCCGGCTTCAAATACGCGCGCGCGAACCTGTACCACGGCGCGCCGATGGTCATCGTGCCGCCGGACAGAGACGATGTGGAGCTGCTGGAGCGGGCGGAGGCGCTGCTGGCCCCGGCGGGCTTCGGCAGGTTTTCCTTCACCACCGCCGAGGAACACGACAGGATGATCGCCTTCACCTCGCAGATGGCGCACGTGGTGTCGAACGCGTATATAAAAAGCCCGACGGCGGCGCAGCACAAGGGCTTCTCGGCGGGGAGCTACAAGGACATGACGCGCGTGGCGTGGCTGAACCCGCAGATGTGGGCGGAGCTTTTTATGGAGAATAAGGACTTTCTTATAGAAGAGCTGGACCTTTTCATGCACAGTATGCAGCAGTACAGAGACGCGCTCGCCTCCGGCGACACGGAGGGGCTGACGCGGCTTCTGGACGAGGGCAGAAAGAAAAAGGCGGAGGTGGACGGCCGGTGAAAAAAATACACGTTGCCGCGTCGCGCGAATACGACGTGCTGATCGAGCGCGGCATACTAGACGCTGCCGGGGAGGAGACCGCGCGCTGTGCACCAAGGGCGCGCCTCGCGGCAGTTATCGCCGGGGAGAGGGTGTTTTCGATATACGGCGCGCGCCTTTGCGCCGCGCTTGAGCGCGCGGGGCTTGAGCCTGCCGTGTTCACCTATCCCGGCGGAGAGGGCTGCAAGACGCTGGAGACTTATGAGGCGATACTGAACTTCCTCGCACAGCGCCGCTTCGGAAGAAGCGACGCGGTCGTGGCGCTGGGCGGCGGCGTGACGGGGGATATGGCCGGGTTTGCTGCGGCGACGTATCAGCGCGGCACGGCGCTGGTGCAGATACCGACGACGCTTCTGGCAATGGTGGATTCCTCCGTCGGCGGCAAGACGGCGGTCAACCTCGGCTCGGGCAAGAATCAGGTGGGCTGCTTTTACCAGCCCTACGCCGTGCTGTGCGACCCGGACACGCTGGACACTCTGCCGGAGGCGGAGTATAAAAACGGCTGCGCGGAAGTGATAAAATACGGCGTTCTGGGCAGCGAGGGATTTTTTGAGGAATTGAAGGCGACGCCCGCCGCAGTGCAGGCGGAGCATGTGATAGAGACCTGCGTGACGATGAAGCGCGATATCGTCGCCGCCGACGAGTTCGACACGGGGAAGAGGATGCTTCTCAACCTCGGCCACACGGTGGGGCACGCCGTGGAAAAATGCAGCGGCTACGGGATAAGTCACGGCTGTGCCGTGGCGATAGGCATGGCGGTCATCGCGCGCGCCGCGGCAAAGCGCGGCATATGCACGGCGGACACGGCGGCGCGGATCACGGATATACTGAAGGCCTACGGCCTGCCGGTGGAAACGGAGTTCACGGCGGAGGCGCTTTACGGCGCGATGCTGGCGGACAAGAAGATATCCGGCGCGTCCGTGCGCCTCATAGTGCCGGAGGGCATAGGCCGCTGCCGGATAGAGACGGTGCCCGCGGCGAAAATGCGCGAATGGCTGAGAGACGGAGGGATAGCATGAGCATGACGCTTGCCCCCGGAGAGCGCACAGGCTGCGTGCGCATACCCGCGTCAAAGTCACAGGCGCACAGGCTGCTCATATGCGCCGCGCTCGGCGCCGGGGAGACGACTGTCGAATGCGACGGCGTTTCCGCCGATATAGAGGCGACGGCGCGCTGCCTTTCGGCGCTGGGTGCGCATATGGAGGCGGCGGGCGAGGGGCGCTTTAAGGTCAGCCCGATAACGCGCGCGCCGGAGGGCCGGTGTGAGCTTTACTGCGGCGAAAGCGGCTCGACCCTGCGGTTTTTGCTGCCGGTCGCCGGGGCGCTCGGCGTCAGGGCCGTGTTCCACATGGAGGGCCGCCTGCCGGAAAGGCCGCTTGCGCCGCTGGATGATGTGCTGCGTGCGCACGGGATGAGCATCACCCGTCAGGGCGAAAGCCTTGTGTGCGAGGGGAAGCTCACGCCGGGGGAGTATGAGATAAGCGGGGGAGTATCCTCGCAGTATATATCCGGGCTGCTGCTGGCGCTGCCGCGGCTGGACGCGGACAGCCGCCTCACCGTCACGGGAACGCTGGAATCGGCGGGCTACGTGGCGATGACGGAGGACGCGCTTCGCCTTGCGGGAATAGAATGCGAAAAGCACGGGCAGAGCTACGATATACCGGGGCGGCAGGTCGGCCGCCTGCCGGAGGCGTGCCGCGCGGAGGGCGACTGGTCGAACGCGGCCTTCTTCCTCTGCATGGGGGCGCTGTCGCGCGGCGGCGTGACCGTGCGCGGGCTTGACATGGCGTCCCTGCAGGGGGATCGCGCCGTGCTGGACATCCTCAGGCGCTTCGGCGCGGAGGTGGAGCCGCTTTGCGGCGGCGCGCGCGTGCGCCGGGGGGCGCTGCGCGCCATAGAGATCGACGCCGCGCAGATACCCGACCTTGTGCCGGTGCTGGGAGTGACGGCGGCCGCGGCGCGCGGAACGACGCGCATCATAAACGCGGGGCGGCTGCGCCTTAAGGAGTCGGACAGACTGAAAAGCACGGCGCGGCTTATCGCCTCGCTTGGCGGCACGGCGGAGGAGCTTCCCGACGGGCTTATCATACACGGCCGGGAGGTGCTTGACGGCGGCAGCGTCGAGACATGGCGCGACCACCGCATAGCTATGGCCGCGGCCGCGGCGGCGTGCGTCTGCCGCAGCGCGGTGAGTCTGGACGACAGCCGCTGCGTTGAAAAGTCCTACCCGCGCTTCTGGGAGGACTACGCCAGTCTTGAGCTACAGGGGGATAAAGCATGAGCAGCTATGGAGAAAATCTGCGCATCACGATATTCGGCCAGTCGCATTCACCGGCGATAGGCGTGACGGTGGAGGGCATCCCCGCCGGAGAGAGGATAGACACCGCGGAGCTTGCGCGCTTCCTCGCCCGCCGCGCGCCGGGGAGAAACGACTGGTCCACCCCGCGTCGGGAGGCGGATGCGCCGGAATTTCTGTCCGGCCTTAAGGATTCCGTCACCTGCGGCGCGCCGCTTGCCGCGATAATAAGAAACGCGGACACGCGCTCGCAGGACTACGCCGCGCTTGCGGACACGCCGCGCCCCGGCCACGCCGACTATACGGCGCAGGTGAAATACGGCGGCGCGCAGGACAGCGCCGGCGGCGGGCATTTTTCGGGGCGGCTGACAGCGCCGCTGTGCATTGCGGGCGGGATATGCATTCAGCTTCTCGCGCGCGAGGGGATAACCGTTATAAGCCGCATCGCCGCCATCGCGGATGTGGAGGACGAGGGCGCGCTGTGCGCCTCCACGGCGGAAAAGCCATTTCCGACGGTCAGCGATGAGCGCGGCGAGGCCATGCGCGCCGCGATAGCCGCGGCGAAGGCGGACGGGGATTCCGTGGGCGGCGTGATAGAATGCGCCGTGCTGGGGCTTCCCGCGGGCCTCGGCGGGCCGCTGTTCGGCGGGCTTGAAGGCCGCATCTCCGCGGCCGTGTTCGGCATACCGGCGGTGAAGGGCATAGAATTCGGCGCGGGCTTTGCCGCGGCGAGAATGCGCGGCAGTGAAAACAACGACTGCTTTGAGACGTCCTCCGGGCGCGTCGTCACGAAGAGCAACAACTGCGGCGGGATACTCGGCGGGATAAGCGACGGGATGCCGCTGGTGTTCCGCGCGGCGGTGAAGCCGACGCCGTCCATAGCGGCGGAGCAGCTTACGCTGAACATGAAAACGATGGAGGAGACGGCGCTGCATGTGCCGGGGCGGCACGATCCGTGCGTTGTGCCCCGCGCGGTGCCGTGCGTGGAGGCCGCGGCGGCCATCGCCGTATATGACGCGCTTCTTGCGCGAAGAAAGGAAACAAGGTGAAAAGATGGACCTGAACGACTACCGCAGAGAAATGGACGAGATCGACGCGCAGCTTCTTGCCGCGTTTGAGCGGCGCATGGACGTTGCCGGGAAGATCGCCGAGTACAAAAAGGCGCACGGCATGCCCGTTCTCGACGCGCGCCGCGAGAAGGAGAAGCTTTTCGCCCTGACGCAGGAAGCGCCGGAGGAGCTGCGCGAGTACACAGCGCTTTTATACTCCCTGCTGTTCGAGCTCAGCCGCAGCCGCCAGAGCAGGCTTCTCGGCACGAAGAGCACCCTGCCCGGAGAGATAGAGCGCGCGATAAAGGACACGCCGCCGCTCTTCCCGCCGGAGGCGAACGTGGCCTGTCAGGGCGTGGAGGGCGCATACTCACAGCTTGCGTGCGAAAGGCTTTTCAGGATGCCGAACGTGTTCCACTGCAAGAGCTTTGACGCGGTGTTCTCCGCGATAGAAAGCGGCTTCTGCCGCTACGGCGTGATCCCGCTGGAAAACAGCACGGCGGGCTCGGTCAACGCGGTGTACGATCTGATGATGAAGCATAACTTCCGCATAGTGCGCTCAGTGCGGCTGAAGGTGGATCACAATCTTCTTGCCCTGCCCGGCGCGAAGCTTTCGGACATAAAGGAGATATATTCTCATGAGCAGGCGATAAGCCAGTGCGGCGGCTTTTTGCAGAAGCTTCCGGGCGTGACGGTCGTCCGCTGTGAGAATACCGCCGCGGCGGCGAAGCTCGTCGCGGAGTCGGGCAGGAAGGACATAGCGGCGCTGGCCTCGCGCGCGTGCATAGAGCTGTACGGGCTGAGCTGCATTGCCGCCTCCGTGCAGGATCAGGGCAGCAACTTCACCCGCTTCATCTGCATCTCCAAGGAGCTGGAGATATACCCCGGCGCGGATCGCACCAGCCTTATGATGGTCCTGCCGCACAAGCCCGGCTCGCTTTACAAGCTGCTTTCGCGCTTCTATGCGCTGGGCATCAACCTCAACAAGCTGGAAAGCCGCCCGCTTCCGGACAGGAACTTCGAGTTCATGTTCTATTTCGATCTGGACACCTCGGTATACTCCCCGCAGTTCATGCAGCTCATGGGTGAGCTTTCGGATATATGCGAGCAGTTTTCCTATCTGGGCAGCTACAGCGAGATAGTGTGACAAATCGGAAAGCCGCCCGGCGCGGTCTGCGCGGGCGGCACGGAGGGATATATTATGAAAAAATGCGGACTTCTCGGCGGCAAGCTTGGGCACAGCTATTCGCCCGCCATCCACGCGCTGCTGGCCGATTATGAGTATAAGCTCTATGAGCGCGAAAGCGATGAGCTGGAGGAATTTCTGACGCACGGCGGCCTTGACGGGATGAACGTCACCATCCCGTACAAGAAGTCGGTCATCCCGTACTGCGCCGGGCTGTCGCCGACGGCGGCGAAGCTGGGCAGCGTCAACACCATCGTGCGCCGCGCCGACGGCAGTCTCTACGGAGACAACACCGACGCCTTCGGCTTTGCCGGGATGGTGCGGTGCAGCGGCATCGAAGTAAAGGGAAAGCGGGCCGTCGTGCTGGGCAGCGGCGGCGCATCCGCGACGGTGTGCGCCGTGCTTGAGGAGCTGGGCGCGGAGAGCGTGCGCGTGCTGTCACGCCATGGACAGGGCGGCTACGGCGATATAACGCCTTATAAGGACGCGCAGATCATCGTCAACGCCACGCCCGTCGGCATGTATCCGCGAAACGGCGCGGCGGCGGTGGATCTGCGGGATTTCCCGCAGTGCGAGGGCGTGCTGGACGTGGTGTATAACCCGGCGCGCACGGCGCTGCTTTTGCAGGCGGAGGAGCTGGGCATAAAAAATGCCGGCGGGCTTTACATGCTGGTGGCGCAGGCCAAGCGCAGCGCCGAGCTTTTCACCGGCAGCAGCATAGACGACGCGGAGATTCCGCGCATCCGCGCGCTGATGAACAGCCGTATGCAGAACATCGTGCTTATAGGTATGCCGGGCAGCGGGAAAAGCACCGCGGCCGCCCGTCTGGGCGCGGCCCTCGGCAGGGAAGTCAACGACAGCGACGAGTATATAGCCGCAGCGACCGGCGAAACGCCCGCGCAGATAATAGAGGGCCGCGGCGAGGCGGAGTTCCGCCGCTGTGAGACGGCCGCGCTGGCGGAGCTTGGAAAGCGCTCCGGCCTTATCATCGCCACCGGCGGCGGCTGCGTCACAAGAGAGGAAAATTACCCCCTGCTGCACCAGAACTCGGTTATATTCTGGCTGGAGCGGGATGTGGACAAGCTGCCGACGGACGGAAGGCCCCTTTCCCGCGCGGGGGAGCTGCGCGCCATGTATGAAGCGCGGCGCGCGGCATACGCGCGCTTTGCCGACCACGTCATCGACAATAACGGCGATATGGACGACACGGTGCGCCAGATACTCGCCTTGCTGTGAAATACATGGCCTAAGCCGCGGGCGTGTACAGCTCAAGATTTTCGCTTTTGTAGAAGTATGTATTGCCGAGGAGCCTGTCGCAGAACATGGCGTATATGCCGCTTGCGGGATAGTCGGTCTGAAGCACGACGGACGGCTCGAGCATGCGCTCGCCTAGAAGCAGACGCAGAGCCACGGCCACGCATTCGCGCGACGGGTACAGGCAGGCGTCAAAGGCTTCGGCGTCGATGGCGTTGAGCTGACCGGACTGGTATATCACGTCCATCAGATTATCCGGGTACTCCGGCGAGGCCACGCGGTTGAGCATCACCTCGCCCACGCACAGCCGCAGCTCGTCCGAGCAGCGGTAGCTCCCGTATCTGAAATAGAGTATGCGCGAGAGAAGGTACAGATCGTCAAAGGAGACGGGGATATAATCCGCATCCCCGGCCGCGCTCAGCGCGCGAAGCTGCTCCGCCTCGCGCCCGGTGCGCACGTCGCCCTTCGCGGCAGCGCCTGCCATTATGGCGAGATAGTCCGGCTCCGGCTCAGGCTGCGCCATGGCGCAGGTGGTCAGGCACAGCGCACAGCACACGGCCAGCAGCAGACAAAACGGCTTTTTCACATTTTCCACCTCCGCCAAAGCTCATGCTGAAAATTCATATTGCGGGGGAATACCCCGGCAATAAGCAGTATAAGCCACGGCGGGCGAGAAAAATGTCATATCCGCGTGGGAAATGCCCGGTAAGCCGTTAAAGTGCATATGAAACGAAAAACGGCCGGCTGTCCACCGTGGACAGCCGGCCGTAAAAAGAGAGGGGAAAATGTAGGCTATCAAGAAATCCATGCTGCAAAGCAAAGAGACTGAGCAGCGGGGGAGCTTGAGGGTAGCGAAGCGGCGGCACGGGAGTGAATGACATGCCGGGGGCATGTCAGAGCCGTGCCGTGACCGAGCCGCAGCGAGAAAAAGACCCGCCTCAAATTGGATAAACCGCCGCAGAAAGGCTTGATGTATCAAAACTTTCGGGCGAAGCTGTATTTTGAATGCTTTCAAAATACTCGGCGGATAAGCGCGGTCAAAAAAGTCAAAGACTTTTTTGGCAAGCTGATGTCGGTTCAGCCTCCGCTGTGCGCGGAGAGGAAAGCGGGCGAGAACGCGCCCTGCGCGGCCTCAGTACTGCCGCTTATGGACGCCGCCGCCCCGGCAGGCATGACGCTGACGCCGGAGTACGCAGCGCCCGGCGCGTCGTGCACGGCGCTGTAATCGTTCACGCTGTAGAACAGTGCACACGAGGTGAGCACAGCCAGTATGAGCAGTATTCCGACACAGACCACGGTTTTTTCCTTCATCATTGTACTACGCCTCCTGTAAAAATATTTTGGATATATATAATACGAATTCCGCGGGAAAAAGTTCCCGCGGAATTCACAGCTTATCAAAAAAGTCTCACAGAGTTTCGCGTCCGCAGACGCGAAAGCAGTATGATCCGTTTTCTGCCGCGACATGTGCGTGGCAGAAAACACTTTGCGCGGAGTGAGCGTCGAATTGTCCGCTGTCAGCGGACAACAGAGGCGCAGAACGCAGCGAAGCTTTCTCGAAAAAGCGGCAAAGCCACTTTTTCGACAGTCTAGAAAAACAGAGGATGTCTTGCACATCCTCTGTGGTTTCAGCCATGCTTCAGCTCTTTCAGCCTCTCAAGGAAGCTGTACGGCACGTCGAGCTTTCCGTTTATCCCCCTGCCGAGGGAGATGTGGGGCTTGTTCGCCCCGTGAAAGTCGCTGCCGCCGGTCTTGACAAGGCCGTATTCGTCCGCGAGAGCCTCAAGATACGCCACCTTCTCCGGGCCATAGCCGGAGTAGCGGCATTCGATGCCGCGCAGACCGTGCTCCATGCAGTGCTCTATTATATCGCGCAGGCCCGCGTCGTCGCGCTTATACTGGAACGGGTGTGCCAGCACCGGGATGCCGCCGGCCTCGGCGATGATCTCGACAGAGCGCTCTATCGGCAGAAAGCTGCGCGGCAGGTAGTAGCGCTGGCCCTTCTCCACATAGCGGTCGAAGGCGTCCTGCACGCTGGAGGCAAGGCCAAGCTCCACAAGCACCTCCGCGAAATGCGGCCGCCCGATGACGCTGCCGAAGCGCGCGTGCATCGCCTCATAGCTCACGGGAAGCCCGTCCGCCGCCATAAGCTCCGCCATTTTGCGGTTGCGGCTGTCGCGGTCGTGCACTATCCAGTCCAGCACGGGGCGCAGCTTGTCGGAGGTGGGGTCAATATAATAGCCGAGTATATGGATGGCCCCGCCGTACTTCGTGCTGATCTCTATCCCCGGCACGACCTCCACGCCGAGCTCCTGCCCGGCCTGCGCGGCCTCGGCGTAGCCGGAGACGGTGTCGTGATCGGTGACGGCTATCGCGGCAAGGCCCGTGTCCGCTGCAAGCTGCACGGCCTCGCGCCCGGAAAACGTCCCGTCGGAGGCGGTCGTGTGCACATGCAGGTCTATTTTTTTTATCCTACTATCCGTTTTTTCCATTCGCCGCACCTTTCGTATATATCCCGCGCGCTCTCGTCGAGGAAGAATTCACCGTTTTCGTACAGTATTTTTCCGTTGACCATGGTCAGATACACGTTCTCCTTCGAGCCGGAGTAGACGATGTTGCGCGCGATGTTGTTCACCGGCTGCATGTTCGGCCTTTCAAGGTCGAGGACGGTGATGTCCGCCAGCTTGCCGGGGGCGATATCGTCGCACTCGTCAAGACCCATCGCCCGCGCGCCGCCGGCACAGGCCATTTCCAGCGTCCTGTCGGCGCTTCCGGCGGCGGCGTCCATATTTTTCAGCTTTTGCAGCGCGGAGACGAGGTACATCTCGCGGAACATGTCGAGCGCGTTGTTGCTTCCGGCCCCGTCCGTGCCGATGGCAAGCGGAACGCCTGCCGCGGCAAGCGCGTCCACCGGGGCGACGCCGCTTGCAAGCTTGAGGTTGGAGCCGGGGCAGGTGACGGCGTACAGCTTTTTCTCCGCCATGAGGGCGATGTCCGCCTCGTCCATCCAGACGCAGTGGAACGCGCCGCCGCCGTAGCGGAAGAAGCCTATCCTGTCGAGAAGCTGCGGCGGCGTGAGGCCGTAGCGTTCGATACAGCCGTCAACCTCCGCCTTCGTCTCGCTCATATGCGTATAGCACGGGGCCTTGTACTTCTCCGCGAGGGAGACCATGTACTCCATGCGCGGCATCGACGTGGTATACTCCGCGTGTATGCCCAGCCTGTAGGACACAAGCTCGCTGTAGCTATTGAATTTGATGTATTCGCGCTCGATGTTCGTTATGTCGGCGTCGAAGTCGTTCAGCGCGGAGCATATGACCGTGCGGAAGCCCGCGTCGGTATTGGCCTTGGCATAGAAGTCGTTTTTTATGTACATGTCGAAGCTTGCCGTTATGCCGGAGGAGAGGTATTCCATTATGCCAAGCTTTGTCAGGTCGTACACGGCCTCGCCGGTCAGCTTCCCCTCGCGCGGCCAGACCTGTTCGCTCAGCCAGCTTTGCAGCGGCATGTCGTCCGCCAGAGAGCGGAAAAACACCATGGCCGTGTGCGTGTGCGCGTTTTTGAACCCCGGCATGAGCAGCTTCCCGGAAAGGTCTATCTGCCGGTCAAATTCCGGCAGGACGCCGGGCGCATCCCCCACGTGGACTATTCTGCCGCCGTCCGTCCAGACCTCGCCGCGGCTTATTTTCATCCCTCCGCCGAAGCTGAGGACGCGGCCATTATAAAATCTTATCATATCTCTTTATATCTCTTCCTCTCTGCAAACTCATAGCTTGGCGCACATCTCGTCGTGCGCGGCGAGCTCCGCCGCATCGTCGAGCGGGTCGAGGGCGTCCACGCCGTATTTGCGCCGCAGCGCCGTCAGCAGCAGCAGGTCGCACAGCGCCGGGTTCTTCGGCAGCAGCGGGCCGTGGCTGTAGCTTCCGAAAAGGTTCTTATAGTGCACGCCCTCCGTGCCGTCCTCGCCGTTGTTGCCGAACCCGGCCAGCACCGTGCCGAGGGGCTCCACCCCTTTACCGAGCCACGTTTTGCCGCTGTGGTTTTCAAAGCCGACGGCGACGCTTCCGCCCGCCCCCTCGGAGCAGCGGAATTTATAATTGCCTATCATGCGCTGCTTTGAGCCGACGGTGTAAAGATCCACCGCGCCGATGAAGTCGCAGCGCTTGTGGTCGTAGGTCTCGTAATAGCTGCCCATCATCTGATAGCCGCCGCATATGGTGAGGAAGGTGACGCCGTCCTCGATGGCGGCGACGATCTCCTTATCCTTGCCGCGGTGAAGGTCGTCCAGCAGCACCTGCTGTTCAAAATCCTGTCCGCCGCCGATGAAAACAATGTCGAAGCCGGCGAGGCTCTCGCGGCGGCCTATGGGCAGCTTAGTCACGCTGGCGTCTATCCCGCGCCATGCGAGGCGGCGCGTCATGCACAGCACGTTGCCCCTGTCGCCGTAGAGGTTGAGCACGTCAGGATACATATGGCATATTTTCAGTTCCATTTTCATATCCCCCCGTTATTCCCAGAATTCACTGCCGCCGCAGTGGCGTATCACGGCCTCGCGCAGCTCCAGCATGGCGGTATAGGTGGGCATGATGTACACGGGAAGCTCCTGCCCGGCTATCCACTCCACAAGCTTTGCATAGTCCGTCTGCGTCTCTATGGCCGCGTCGTCTATACCGGCGTATTTTATGCGTATGCGCATGTCCGCCGCCCTGTCGCCCGAAACGATGACGCGCTGGAGCCTGCCGGAAAGTGCGGTCAGCTCCTCAAAATCCACGTCCCATATCCACGATATGTCCGTGCCGTCCGCGCCGCGGTCGTTCAGACAGACGACGAGCACAAACTTTTCCTTTATGTTCTGCAAAAATTCGACGACCTGATTGCATCCGGCGGGATTCTTCACCAGCATTATCTTCGTCCCGCCGCCGAGGTCGAACTGCTCCATCCGGCCGAAGCCGCACTTGAAGCCGGAAAGCGCCTTCACCGCCGCATCCGTGCCGAGACCCATCTCAACGATGGCGGCGGCCGCACCGGCAGCGTTATATATGTTGTACATCGCGGGCAGGTTCACGCTGACGATGCGCTTTTCCCCGCGCATGCTCATCACGACGGTGCTGCCGTTCGCGCCCTGCTCGACAATGTCCGTCACGGCAAAATCGGCGGCGTGGCGGGCGTAGCCGCAGTTCGGACAGCGGAAGCCGCCGAGGTGGCCGTAGCTTATATAGTCGTATTCGTACTCCGCCTTGCAGCGGATGCAGTGGCTTGCGTCGGAAAGCTCCGTCGCCTTGTGCGAGGGGGCCGCGCCCTTGTCTATGCCGAAATACACGACCCTGTTCGGCAGCTCCAGCGCGAGGGATGACGTCAGCGAGCAGTCGGCATTGAGGCACAGCACCGCGTCCGGCACGGCGCTGACGGCGGTGCGTATGTTTTCAAGCGTGTGTGTGACCTCGCCGTAGCGGTCGAGCTGGTCGCGGAAGAGATTCGTCACGACGATGACGCGCGGCTTCAACTGGCCGAACACGCGCACGGCGGCGGCCTCGTCGCACTCGATAACGGCGTACTCCCTGCGGCACCGGCCCGTGAGCGTGCTGTTCATGGCAAACTCCGTCGTTATCCCGCTTATGAGGTTTGCGCCGGAGCGGTTGGCGAAGTAATTTTTCCCTTCATCGGCGAAGGCGGCCTCCACCATGCGCGCGCTGGTCGTTTTGCCGTTCGTGCCCGTAATGGCGACGACCTTCACGTTCTCCGCCAGCACGCCGAGAAGGCCGGGGCAGAGCTTCAGCGCGACGCGGCCGGGCATTGCGGTGCCGCCGCGGTGAAGTATCCTTGAAGCAAGGCGCAGCGCCTTGCATATGAGCATGGCCAGTATGACCCGAATTTTCATGTGCGGTACATCCTTTCCGGCTGTCTCTTATACACATCTTCGAGCCCACGAGA
>ENA-OUQF01000172-OUQF01000172.1-human-gut-metagenome-genome-assembly--contig:-NODE-172-length-61710-cov-26.272143_pt1 | contig 61710 bp, 52 predicted proteins | sample MGYA00237947_ERZ548826 | MGnify/ENA primary metagenome ERZ548826 (study PRJEB26490, sample SAMN05194701) | human gut metagenome | biome: terrestrial biome; feature: human-associated habitat; material... | reverse complement strand
GTGGGGCAAAAAGACGGCTGCGGCTCGCAGACACAATTGCGCGGTGTTGCCATAATTATAATCCGTTGCCCCGCAGCTCGATGATCTGGTCACGCAGAACGGCGGCATACTCGTACTCCATCATCTTGGCCGCTTCCTTCATCTGCTTTTCCAGGCGGGCAATTTCCTTTTCCTTCTCTGCCTTGGTCATCTTTACGCCGGTCCTGCCCTTCCGCTCCGCAGTGGGAGAGGATATCTCGATCAGGTCGCGGACGGATTTGATGACCGTCTTGGGTTCAATGCCGTGGGCCTTATTATAGCTGTTCTGGATATCCCGGCGGCGGGCCGTCTCGTCCAGGGCCAGGCGCATAGAGGGTGTGACCGTATCGGCATACATGATTACCTTCCCCTCCGCGTTTCTTGCCGCCCGTCCGATGGTCTGGATCAGGCTGGTCTCGCTGCGCAGGAAGCCCTCCTTATCCGCGTCCAGGATGGCAACCAGACTGACCTCCGGCAGGTCAAGGCCCTCGCGCAGCAGGTTGATGCCCACCAGCACATCGAATTTGGCCATACGCAGATCCCGGATGATCTCCATCCGCTCCATTGCCCCGATATCAGAGTGCATATAACGCACCCGAATGCCGGCCTTGGTCAGGTAGACCGTCAGGTCCTCTGCCATTTTCTTGGTCAGGGTGGTCACCAGCACCCGCTCCTCCCGGGCGGTACGGGCATTGATCTCCCCGATCAGGTCGTCGATCTGGCCGTCGATGGGCCGCACCTCCACCACCGGGTCCAGCAGGCCTGTGGGGCGGATCACCTGCTCCACGATCTGCCCGGAGCGGCTGCGCTCATATTCTCCCGGCGTAGCGGAGACATAGATCACCTGATTGATCTTCTGGTCAAATTCTCCGAAGTTCAGAGGGCGGTTGTCATAGGCGGAGGGAAGCCGGAAACCGTAGTTCACCAGCGCGTCCTTACGGCTTCGGTCGCCGGCGTACATGGCCCGGCACTGGGGCAGCGTCACGTGGCTCTCATCGATGAACATCAGGAAATCCTTGGGGAAATAGTCCAGCAGGGTGGTCGGCGGCGTGCCCGGCGCTCTGCCCTGAATGACCCGGGAGTAGTTTTCAATGCCGCTGCAAAAACCAATCTCCGTCAGCATTTCCAGGTCGTAGGCCGTCCGCTGGGCAATGCGCTGCGCCTCGATCAGCTTGTTATTGTCCCGGAAGAACTGCACCTGCTGGTCGCATTCGCGCTGGATCTCCAGCATGGCCCGCTGCAGCTTCTCCTTTGAGGCCACATAATGGCTGGCGGGGTAAATGGCCACATGGTCCACATACCGTTCCGTCAGGCCGGACACGGCATTAATCTCGCTGATGCGGTCGACCTCGTCCCCAAAGAACTCAATGCGGATGGCACGGCCGGACCAATAGGCCGGGTAGACCTCCAGCGTATCTCCCCGGACCCGGAACTTGTTGCGGGAAAAATCCAGGTCGTTGCGCTCATAGCGGATCTCGGTCAGCTTTTTCAGTATCTGATCCAAGGGGTGCTCCTGTCCGACGCGCAGGGACACCACCATGCTCTTATAGTCGATGGGGTCGCCCAGGCCGTACAGGCAGCTCACCGAGGCCACCACGATCACATCCCGTCGCTCAAACAGCGCGGAGGTAGCGGAGTGGCGGAGGCGGTCGATCTCCTCGTTCACGGAGGAGTCCTTTTCAATATAGGTGTCGGTATGGGCAATATATGCCTCCGGCTGGTAGTAATCATAGTAGGAAATAAAGTATTCCACCGCGTTCTCCGGGAAAAACTCCCGGAATTCCGAGCACAGCTGGGCGGCCAGCGTCTTATTGTGGGCCAGCACCAGGGTCGGACGGTTCAGCTTTGCAATCACGGACGCCATAGTGAAGGTCTTGCCGGAGCCGGTAACACCCAGCAGGGTCTGCTCCCGCAGGCCCAGATTCACTCCCCGGGTCAGCGCCTCGATTGCCTCCGGCTGGTCGCCGGAGGGCTTGTATTCCGATACAAGTTTGAATTGATCCATTTTATTCCTCCACGTCCGATCTCAAGTAGCCGGACTGCATCAGCGACACGTAATCATCGTCGCAAATTACCAGATGGTCTATAAAATGCACATCCACCGCCTGCAACGCGGAGGCCACGTTCAAGGTGGTGCGGATGTCCGCGTAGGACGGGATGGCGATACCGCCGGGGTGATTATGAGCCAGAAGGACGCTGGAGGCATTGGCCGACAGCGCCGTTTCCACGATTTTCCGAATGGATACCTCGGTGGAATTTACATTCCCCTGGGACATTTTCTTGCAGCACAGGAGCTTGCATTTTGCGTCCAGGCAGAGCAGATACACCGTCTCCACATTCTGCCCATAAAAATAGGGCTGCAAAAATTGGGCACAGCTTTCCAGCGTGGGCAGCACCTTCGTCTGCGCTGCCCGGTCCTTCAGGTAGAAACCGCCTGCCTGGGTGACCAGGCGCAGGAAAATTGCGGTGTTTTCACCCACGCCCTCCACCTTGCACAGCTCTGCCACCGGGGCTTCCAGCACCCGGGACAGCGAGCCGAAATGCTCCAGCAGCCTGTGGGCGATGGGATTGGTGTCCTGCCTGGCAATGCAGTAAAACAGCAGCAGTTCCAGCACCTGGACATCGGTAAAATGATCCAGGCCCTCCTCCAGGAAACGCTGGCGAAGCCTTTTTCTGTGTCCGTCATGCATTGACATGCAAATTCACCTCAACAATTCTATGTTCGCCCTTGCTATTTTTCTTTGCTTCCGTTAAAATAGAATCAAGCGTCGAAACTTGCCGGGAAAGATTTCCCGCGTTCTGCACATCCTATCTTTGTCAGGAGGAGACTCATGGAACAACAAACAGAGGAAATCGGAATGCTGGACTTGATGCCCCACCCTACGTTTTGTATTGAAAATGGAGCCGTTACCCGGCTGAACCAGGCTGCCCGAAAGCTTTTTTTGCGGGAGGGGCTTCCCATTCAGACGCTTCTGGAATCCGGGAACGAGGATTACGCGGCGTTCTCCGGCGGGATGCTCTACCTCACGCTGATTATCCACGACCAACGCTTCGGCGCGTCGGTGGTGCGCATTGGCCGGGAGGATGTATTCACTCTGGATCAGCAGTTTGAAAGCGAGCAGTTGCGGGTGCTTGCCCTGGCCGCGCGGGAGCTGCGCGGTCCTCTTGCCGGGGCCATGCTGGCCGCGCAGCACATGGCGCGCGACGCGGTCACCGGTCAGCTGAACCGCAGCCTGTGCCAGCTGCTCCGCATTGTAGGCAACATGTCCGATGCCGCGGGCTTCGGCCCCATGTTCCGCCCGGAGCACGTGAACGTTGGTGCCCTTTTTCAGGAAATCGGCGAAAAAGCCATCACGCTGTCTGAACAGACCGGCGTTCAGATCAGCTTTACCGGCTTGGAGAAATCCGCCGTCTGCTGCCTGGACCGTCAGATGATGGAACGGGCGGTGCTGAATATGATCTCCAACGCCCTGAAATTCACCCCCAAGGGTGGAAACATCCAGCTGGCACTGTACCGCAACGGGAAGCAGTTCCGCTTTTCCGTCAGCGACAGCGGAGGCGGCATCACCGAGCAGGAGCAGGCAACTCTGTTTACCCGCTATCTGCGGGAGCCAACTGTGGAGGATCCCCGGCACGGGATCGGCCTGGGGATGCTGCTGATCCGAAATGCCGCCGCCCGTCACCGCGGTGCGGTGCTGGTAGACCGCCCCCAGGGAGGCGGCACCAGGGTGACCATCACCTTCTTCTCTGCCCCGGTGGACAGCGCCGCACTTCATTCCAAGCTGGTGACCGCCGACTATGGCGGGGAGCAGGATCACGCACTGATCGAGCTTTCCGATTTTCTGCCTTACAGTGCTTATGAATAGGTCCACCAAAAGGTCTGCCGGAGCATCCGGCGGACCTTTTTATATCTTCCTTTATAGATATTTTTTCAGATACGCGCCGGTAAAGCTGCCCTTTGCGGCAGCGACCTCCTCCGGCGTTCCGGCGGCAACCAGGGTACCGCCCCCGTCGCCCCCCTCGGGGCCAAGGTCGATCACATAATCCGCGGTTTTGATCACATCCAGATTATGCTCGATCACCAAGACGGTGTTGCCCGCATCTACCAGCTGCTGAAGCACCTCGATCAGCTTGTGCACATCCGCCGCGTGCAGGCCGGTGGTGGGTTCATCCAAGATGTAGATCGTCCTGCCGGTGGATACCCGGGACAGCTCCGTAGCCAGCTTCACCCGTTGGGCCTCGCCGCCGGAGAGGGTGGTGCTGGACTGGCCCAGCTTTACATAGCCCAGACCGACCTCCTGAAGCATCTGTGCCTTTCGCCGGATCTTAGGGAGGTTTTCAAAGAAATCCACCGCCTCCTCGGCAGTCATATCCAGAACCTGAGAAATGTTTTTTCCCTTATAGAGCACTTCCAAAGTCTCCCGGTTGTAGCGGGAGCCATGGCAGACCTCGCAGGGGACGTATACATCCGCCAGGAAGTGCATCTCGATCTTCACCAAGCCATCGCCGCAGCAGGCCTCGCACCGGCCGCCCTTCACGTTGAAGCTGAAGCGCCCCGGTCCGTAGCCGCGCATCTTCGCGTCCGCCGTGGAAGCAAAGAGATCGCGGATGTCGTTGAACAGGCCGGTATAGGTGGCCGGATTGGAGCGCGGCGTCCTGCCGATGGGGCTCTGGTCAATGTCAATCACCTTGTCCAGGTTTTCCAGTCCCTCAATGCAGCGGCATGCGCCGGGACGGGTGCGGGCATGGTTCAGCTTGGCCAGGAGCGTCTTGTTCAGCACCTCGTTGACTAAGCTGGACTTGCCGGAGCCGGAGACGCCCGTGACGCAGGTGAAGGTGCCCAGAGGGATCTCCACATCCAGGTCTTTCAGGTTGTTTTCCCGTGCGCCCCGGACGATCAGCTTCTTTCCGTTGCCGGGCCGGCGGGTCGCCGGGACGGGAATTTTTTTCACGCCGGACAGATACTGGCCTGTGACTGACCGAGGGCAGGCAATGATATCCTCCAGGGTTCCCGCCGCCACGATCTCACCGCCGTGGCTGCCCGCGCCGGGGCCGACGTCCACCAGGAAGTCCGCCGCGCGCATGGTATCCTCATCATGCTCCACCACGATCAGCGTATTGCCCAGGTCACGCAGGTGCTCCAGGGTCGCCAGGAGCTTGTCATTGTCCCGCTGGTGCAGGCCGATAGACGGCTCGTCCAGAATATACAGCACCCCCATCAGCGAGGAGCCGATCTGGGTAGCCAGACGGATCCGCTGGCTCTCGCCGCCGGAAAGGGTCCCGGCAGCCCGGGACAGGGTCAGATAGCCCAGGCCCACATCCATCAGGAATTGGAGCCGGGACTTGATCTCCTTCACGATCTGCTCTGCTACAAGGGCCATATTGCCCTCCAGGCGCAGGCTGTTCATGAAATCAAGCTCCTTGCGGATGCTCATACCGCAAAAGTCCATGATGCCGATCCCGCCCACTGTCACCGCCTGGGCAACGGCGGAAAGCCGCTTGCCATGGCAGATCGGGCAGGGCGCGGTGGACATGCATTCCTCCAGCTCCTTCCGGGCTGCGTCGGACTGGGTCTCCCGGTAGCGGCGGGAGATATTATTGAGGATTCCCTCAAAGGGCTGCTCCAGCACACCCATTCCGTTTCCTCGGTTATAGGTCATGTGCAGCTTTTCGCCCTTGGTCCCGTTCAGGATCACATCCATCACATCTCTGGACAGCTCTTTGACAGGGACCGTCAGAGAAAAGTGATATTTCTGCGCCAGTGCCTCAAAATACATACGGAAGATGGAATCCGTCCGGGCGCTCTGCCAGCCGGAGGCCTGGATGGCGCCGTCAAAGATGGATTTATCCTTATCGGGGATCACCAGGTCTTCATCCGCGATCAGCTGGAAGCCCAGGCCGGTGCAGCTGGGGCAGGCCCCGGCGGGATTGTTGAAGGAAAACATCCGTGGCTCCAGCTCCGGCATACTGATGCCGCAGTCTTCACAGGCGTAATTCTGAGAAAAGCTCAGCTCCTCCTTTTGACCGGGGATGGAGATGGTCACCAGGCCGCCGGAATGGGCGCAAGCCGTCTCGATGGAGTCGGTGAGGCGGCGGCGGATGCCGTCCTTCAGCACCAGGCGGTCCACGATCAGCTCAATGGTGTGCTTCTTGTTCTTCTCCGGCTTCAGCTCTTCCGTCAGATCGTACTGGATGCCATCCAGGCGGAGGCGGGCAAAGCCCTGCTTGCGGGCATCCTCAAATACCTTCTGATGCTCGCCCTTTTTGTCCCGGATCACCGGGGACAGGATGATAAACCGCGTCCCCTCCCCCAGTGCCTCCACCCGGTCAACGATCTGATCGATGGTCTGCCGCCGAATTTCCCGACCGCATTTAGGGCAATGGGGAATGCCCGTCCTTGCCCAGAGCAGACGCAGGTAATCGTAGATTTCCGTTACGGTGCCTACGGTAGAGCGGGGGCTTTTAGAGGTGGTTTTCTGGTCGATGGAAATGGCGGGAGACAGGCCGTCGATGGAGTCCACGTCCGGCTTGTCCATCTGGCCCAAAAACTGGCGGGCGTAAGAGCTGAGGCTCTCCACATACCGGCGCTGCCCCTCGGCATAGATGGTATCAAAGGCCAGGCTGGATTTGCCGGAGCCGCTCAGGCCGGTAAATACCACCAGCTTGTCCCTGGGGATGGTCAGATTTACGTTTTTCAGGTTGTTCTCTCTGGCTCCCTGAATCACAATTTTATCGTTCATGCTATGCTACTCCTGTATCAAAATCGCTGTTTTTTATTATATCACACTTTTCTCCTTCCTACAAGTATTTTTTCAAACATAATTTCGTAATTTATCAAATCCAGGCGGCCGCTTTTGGGCGCGGGGCGGCGCTGTCGGATATCGTCGGATTATACAAGAAGCTTCAAAAATGGGTGGTTTTTTCGGCGGTATTTTTATCCGGGCACTTATTGCTTTTTTTCGCCGGATGGTGGTATAATGGGACTGTCGAATGCCCTCCGCTCTGCGGACGACAGAAAAAGAAAGAAGCGAGGTATTTCTTCAGATGACAGCTTACGGAGATAACATCAAAATTTTCTCTGGCAACTCCAATCCCGTGTTCGCCGAGACCATCTGCCGCGCCCTGAACATTCCCATAGGCCTGGCGGATGTCAAGACTTTCGCCGACGGTGAAGTTTCCGTCTCTCTGAATGAGACTGTCCGAGGAGCCGACGTGTTCCTGGTGCAGTCCACCTGCAAGCCCGTGAACGACCGCCTGATGGAGCTGCTGGTAATGGCCGATGCCTGCCGCCGCGCCTCCGCCGGACGGATCACCGCCGTGATCCCCTATTTCGGTTATGCCCGCCAGGATCGCAAGGCCAAGAGCCGCGATCCCATCTCCGCCAAGCTCGTCGCCAACATGATCACCGCCGCCGGCGCGGATCGCGTGCTCACCATGGACCTGCACGCCCCCCAGATCCAGGGCTTCTTTGATATCCCTCTGGATCATCTGCTGGGCAACCCCTCCTTTGTAAGCTACTATCTGAAGAAATTCCCCGAAGAAAAATTTGACCACTCCGAGTTTGTTGTCGTCTCCCCCGATGTGGGTTCCGTCAGCCGCGCCCGCACTTTCGCGCAGAAGGTCCACATGAGCCTCGCCATTGTGGATAAGCGCCGCCAGAAGGCCAATGAGTGCGAAGTGATGAACGTCATCGGCGACGTGCGGGGCAAAACCTGCATTCTGTACGACGACATGGTGGATACCGCCGGCTCTCTGTGCAATGCGGCCAACGCCCTGGTTGAGGTTGGCGGTGCCAAGGCGGTGTACGCCTGCGCCACCCACGGTGTGCTCTCCGGCCCCGCCTATGAGCGCATCGAGGACAGCCCCATTCAGGAGATCGTGTTCCTGAACACCATTCCCCAGGTGGGCAACACCGCCAGCAACAAGATCAAATTCCTGGACGTGGCCCCCGTGTTTGCCCGCGCCATTGAGCACATCCACGGCGGCACTTCCATCGCCGACCTGTTCTGAGCCGTGTTCAAAACGGATAAGCAGAGTTGGCTGATCGTTGGGCTGGGCAATCCCGGCCGGGAGTATGAGCGCACCCGGCACAATACCGGCTTCCGGGCCATTGACCTGCTGGCCCAGACGCTGGGCTGCAAGATCGACAAGGCCAAATTTCAGGGGCTGTACGGCCAGACCGTCTACAATGGGACGAAGCTCTTCCTTCTGAAGCCCCAGACCTATATGAATCTGTCCGGCCGGGCAGTGCTGCAGCTGAGCGCCTATTACAGCATTCCGCCGGAGCGGATCATCGTCCTGTTCGACGACATCTCCCTGGAGCCGGGGCGGCTGCGGGTACGGGGTGACGGCTCCTCCGGCGGGCACAATGGGATCAAGTCCATCATCGCCGAGCTGGGAAGCCAGAACTTTCCCAGGGTGAAGATCGGTGTGGGTGCAAAGCCCAATCCCGAATTTGATTTGGCCGCATGGGTCCTTTCCACCTTCAGCGCCAAAGAGGAAAAGGATCTGTCCTTTGCATTGAAAAACGTCGGGCAGGCCGCGCTGCTCATTATTGATCAGGGCGTCCCCCAGGCGGCGAACCAATTCAACGGCAGCCACCCGTAAAAAGAATATTACAGGCAAAGCAAACGGAAAGCGGGGATCATCCCGCTTTCCGCTTTGCCGCGTGGAGCAGCTTTTATTGTATGAGGCGATTATTATGGATCAAATCCTGTTTATGCTGAAAACCATTCCTGAATACGCGGCCCTGACGGAGTCCCTGCGCCGCGGAGAGGCCGCCGCCGTCACAGGCGTTGGGCAGATCAACCGCTCCCACATGATCGCGGGCATTTCCCAGGATGTAAAAAAGCCGCTGGTCATTCTGGTGCAGGATGAAATGGCCGCTCACCGCATGCAGGAGGAGCTGAAGTGCTTCCTGGGGACCGAGGTCCCCACCCTGCCGGGGCGGGATCTGACGCTGTATGACGCCGCCGTCGTCTCCCGCGCCTGGGAGCACAAGCGGCTGCGGCAGCTATATGCCCTGGGGCGAGGGGATACGCCCATCCAGATCATGTCCTGGGAATCCGCCTGCCAGCGGACCCTCCCGCCCGCCGTTCTCTCCCAGGCCACGCTCACTTTGGAGGTGGGAAAGGAATATGCCATTGAGGGTCTGATTACCTCCCTGGTCAGCGCGGGGTACAGCCGGTGCGGCATGGTGGAGGGTGCAGGGCAATTTGCGGTGCGCGGCGGTATTCTGGATGTGTTCTCCCCTGCCTGCGACAAGCCGGTACGAGCGGAGTTCTTCGGCGACGAGCTGGACACCATGGGCTTCTTTGACCCCGGCACCCAACGGCGGGATGAAAATATCACCAGCTGCGTGCTGCTGCCCGTCAGCGAAACGCTCCCCCACTGCCACCGCGGTGGAATGGAGGGGCTGTGCAGGGACCTGCGCAATCTGATTGCCCGGCAGCGGCGGCACAAAAATGTCAACGAGCCGCTGGTGGCCACCCTGTCCAAGGACCTGGAAAAATACGAGAACGGGCTGAGTAACCCCGCTTCCGACCGATATATGTCCCTGATCTACCCGGAATTTGCCTGTGCGCTGGACTATGTGCCCAGAGATTCCATTCTGGTGCTGTGCGACCACGCCAGCATCCAGCGTTCTGCCAGAACCCGGATGGAGGAGCTGGGGATGCAGCTGGACAGCATGCTCCAGGCTGGGCTGGTGGCAGGCGAGCTGTGCGACTTTGCCCTGCAATGGGAGGAGCTCTGCACCCGGCTGCAGGGTAAAACCGTCGCTTATCTGGATACCTTCGGTGGCAGCGCCTACCCGGAGGATTGCCCGCCCAAGGTGCTGCTCCCCGTCACTGCCAAGCAGCTGCCAGGCTACGGCGGAAACATGGACACCGTGGTCAGCGACCTGACACACTATCAGAAAATGGAATTCGGCAGTCTGGTGCTCTGCGGCACCCGCCGCCGGGCGGAGCTGCTGCAGCAGATGCTGCGGGAGAAGGGACTGAGCTGTTTCCTGTGCATCCCCCTGACCGCACTGCCCAAACCCGGACAGATCCTTTTGGCGGAAGGCAGCCTGCCCTTCGGCATGGAATATCCTCTGTCCAAGCTGGCTGTGCTCACCGAGGGACAGCTGATTGCCAAGGGTGAGCAGCGGCGCAAGCCGAAAAAATCCGGCGCGACCAACCGGCAGAAGCTGAACTCCTTTACCGACCTCACCCCCGGCGATCTGGTGGTACACGAAAATTACGGTATCGGCCGCTTTATGGCCATGGAGCAGATCAAGGTGGACGGGGCGATCAAGGATTATATCAAGATCGCCTACCAAGGCTCCGACACTCTGTTCGTCCCCGCCACCCAGCTTGACCTGGTAAGCAAATACATTGGCGGGGGCGGCGAGGATGCCAATGTGCGGCTGAACAAGATCGGCTCCGACGCCTGGCAGAAAACGAAGGCCAAAGCCCGCAAGGCCGCCAAGGACATGGCCGGTGAGCTGATCCAGCTCTATGCCGCCCGGAAGCGGCAGCCCGGATTCGCCTTTGCCGCCGACGCCCCTTGGCAGAAGGAATTTGAGGATAATTTTCCTTACCCGGAAACTGACGACCAACTGCGCTGCATCGCCGACATCAAGCATGATATGGAGTCCCCCACCCCCATGGACCGGCTGCTCTGCGGCGACGTGGGCTTCGGCAAAACGGAGGTGGCGCTCCGCGCGGTGATGAAATGCGTGATGGACGGCAAGCAGGCCGCCATCCTGGTGCCCACCACCGTCCTGGCCCAGCAGCATTATCAGACGGCCAGCTCCCGCTTCCGGGGCTTCCCCGTGAACATCGATGTGCTCAGCCGGTTCCGCACCACCAAGCAGCAGAACAAAACCTTGCAGGACATCCGCAGCGGAAATGTAGACCTGGTCATCGGCACCCACAAGCTGCTGCAAAAGAGCGTCCAGTTCAAGGATCTTGGATTGCTGATCGTGGACGAGGAGCAGCGCTTCGGCGTGAGCCATAAGGAGCGGCTGAAGGAGATCTCCAAGGGCGTGGACGTGTTGACCCTGTCCGCCACCCCCATCCCCCGCACACTGAACATGGCGCTGTCCGGCATCCGGGATATGTCCACCATTGAGGAACCTCCCTCCGACCGCTACCCGGTGCAGACCTTTGTAACGGAATACAACACCGCCATCATTGACGACGCCATCCGCCGGGAGGTAGAGCGGGGCGGGCAGGTATACTACCTGCACAACCGCACGGAGACCATCGACCAATGCGCGGGGGCGCTGCGGCGGAGGATCCCCGGGCTGAATGTGGCCGTGGCCCACGGGCAGATGACAGAGGATGCTCTGGGGGATGTGATGCAGGCCATGGCCGAGGGGGAGATCCAGGTGCTGGTGTGCACCACCATCATTGAAACCGGCCTGGACATTCCCAACGCCAATACTCTTATCATTGAAAACGCCGACCGATTCGGCCTGTCCCAACTGCATCAGCTGAGAGGCCGGGTGGGACGCTCCACCCGGCATGCCTATGCCTACTTCACCTTCCGCCCGGATAAGAGCCTGACGGAGGTGGCCGAAAAGCGGCTGGCTGCCATCCGGGATTTTGCGGAATTCGGCTCCGGCTTCAAAATCGCTATGCGGGACCTGGAGATCCGCGGCGCAGGCAATCTTCTGGGCGCGGAGCAATCCGGCCACATGATGAGCGTGGGCTATGATATGTACCTGAAGCTCCTGGACGAGGCGGTGCTGGAGGAGCGGGGTGAAGCACCCAAGGCGCCGGAGTGCACCGCAGACCTGACCGTCACCGCCAATGTGGATAAAGACTACGTCCAGCGCGGCGAGGAGCGAATGGATCTGTACCGCCGTATGGCTGCCATCCGCAGCCAAGAGGACGCGGACGACCTGCTGGATGAGATCGTGGACCGCTACGGTGAGCCACCCAAGGGCGTCCTGAACCTGATCGACATTGCCCTCCTGCGCGCCCAGGCGCGGACGGTGGGCATCAAGGAAATTCGCCAGAAGGGCGGAAATGTACTGTTTGGCCTGACCAATCTGAACTTCGAAGCGGTCAGCGCCCTGTGCGCCGACCCGGATTACAAGGCGCGAGTGGTGTTCCTGGCGAATGCCAAGGAGCCGACGCTCCAACTGAAGCTCTCCGCCGGGGTGGACAGCCTGAAACAGAGCAAGATCTTCGTGCAGCGCTACCGCAATCTGTGCGGATGAGGATCGGTTTTCTCTTCCAGATTCCGCAAAAAGCGGTTGTATTTCCCTCTCTTCCGTGCTATAATACAATGCAACAGAATATTGGAGTGCTGATGTGAAACAGAAGCATTCCCACACAGAACCAGGAGGCGTTACCATGGCTGATTACCACGAATTTGACGACTTTGACAGCATTCTCAAATCCATCGATTCCGCTGCCGACGGTGCGGCGAACGACGTGAACCTGGACGAGTTGCTGGCGCAGCTGAGCGTGGAATTCCCTGCGGATTTCGGCGACAAGGCTCCCAGCAAGCCGGCTGAGGACGCCCCGGCGGAAGCGCCGAAAAAGGCAAAGAAAGCCCGCAAAGAGCCGAAAAAGCCCCGCGCTGCCAAGCAGCAGGAAGAGGCACGATCTTCCCAGCAAGAAGAGGCTCCGTCTCCCCAGCAGGAGCCACAGGACTCCCCCGACCTTCCCCAGAAAACCGGCGGATTCCTGGACACCATCTCCCGGCATCATAAGGGGATCAACCTGGCGCTGGCCATTATCGCGCTGGTCCTGGTGGTGGGGATCGTCGCGGTGGTGCTGTGGCAGACCAATGCCGATCCCTATCAGAATAAAATCGTCAGCAATGTTCGGGTGGCAGGCGTTGACGTGGGCGACATGACCCGGCAGGAGGCTGCCGAGGCTGTCTCCACCGCCGTCGGCAGCAGCTACACAAGCACCGACATGACCGTGGTGCTGGGAAAGGAAGAGCTGATCCTGGCCGCCTCCCAGACCCGACCCAAGCTGAACATTGCCCAGGCCATTGAGCTTGCCTATGCCTATGCCCGCACCGGCTCCACCATCCAGCGGCAGCAGGAATATCAGGCCGCCCAGCAGGCCCCGGTGGATATTCCCCTGGGAGGCAGCCTGGAGCTGGATTCCGATTATATCCGCAGCACCGTATCCAATTTCCTGTCCAGCATTTCGGCTCAATATGTCCCCTCCGGCTACACGTTGGAGGGTGCCCGCCCCGGCCTGGATGCGGACAGTTATGACGCCTCCGTTCCCTGCCAGAACCTGGTACTCACCATCGGTACCCCCGGCGGTGACTATGATCTGGCCGGTATCCTGACCTCCATTGCCGAGGCGTACAGCCAGCGGAACTTCCGGGATGTCGTCCCTGACCAGTACCTGCCCCAGGAGCCGGAGGCACTGGATATTGACGCCATTTACAACGAAGTGCACGTGGATGCGGTAGAGGCCGTCGATGGCTCCGACTCCAGTGAGGGAACGCCCGGCTCCTGCGGCTATACCTTCTCGCTGGAGGATGCTCGTCAGCAGCTGAGCAACGCCAGCTACGGCGACGTGATCACCATCCCCATGGAGTACATCGTTCCTGAAAAGCTGGACAGCAACGGGATCTTCCAGTATCCCCTCGGCTCCTTCACCACGCCTGTCAGCTCCAACGAGGCATATAACCAAAACATGAAGCTGCTCTGCCAGCAGCTCAACGGTCTGGTCCTGGAAGCGGGACAGAGCTTCTCCTTCAACACGGTGCTGAAAGATCGCACTGAGGCAAACGGCTTCCAGCTTGCTCCCACCCACGGCGACCAGTGCATCGAGGAAGAGGTGGCTGGCGGCTCCGACCAGGTGGCGACTACACTGTATGTGGCGGCAATGACCAGCGGGATGCAGCTGACCGAGCGGCATAATGCCTCCCACGTCTGCCCCTACACCACCATCGGCACAGAGCTATCCGTATCCGGCTGGAAGAATCTGCAATTCCGCAATTCTCTGGACGGCTCGGTGATGATCCGGGCCAAGGTCACAGACAGCCGCGTCATCATCCGCTTCCTCAGCGAAAAGGAAGTGGACTTCGAGGTCAAGCTAGAGGTCAATCAGCTCTCCACCATTCAGCCAAAGAATGTCACCGTCCGCAAGAACGTCGCCGATGGCTACCAGGGCCAGCAGGTACTGACCGAGGGCATTGAGGGCGGCCAGATCTCCATCAGCTGGATCACCTACAAGAAGGGCACCGACACCGTCATCAAGAAAACCGGCGAATACGTCACCCTGCCCGCGCTGGATCACGCTGTTGTTGAACTGTACGCATAAGCATATTTTAAAGCACCGACTCAAGGCCGAGTCGGTGCTTTTCTTTTGTGCTTATCCGAAAATCACGGTAAATACAGTCCCCGTCTCCGGGGCGCTGGCGGCCTCGATTTTCCCGTCCATCAGCTCCACGGTGCGCTTGATGATGGCAAGCCCCAGGCCGTGGCCCTGCTGGGCGGTACGGGCCTTGTCGCCGCGGTAGAAGCGCTCAAAGACATGGGGCAGGTCCTCCGGGGCGATCACCGAGCCGAAATTCTGCACTGTCAGTACCGTCTTGCGTCCGCGGCCTGCCAGGCTCACAGAGCGGTGGCTCTGTGTCTGACCATCATTTTTTCCCTGAGTGCTCTGGCGGAGGGGCCAGGGGGAAATTCCCCCAGCGGCGGCCCCGGAGGAGGGCCGGGAGGTCCCGGCGGTCCTGGGGGCGGTCCCGGAGGCTCCGCCTCCAGCGTGACCTATACCGCAGCAACAGAGATCTCCTCCGCCGACACCCTGACGGATGGCATCTATCTATCGGACAGCGCGGATGAAAATGCGATCCTCATTGATACGGATGAGACTGTCACCCTGACAAATGCCACCGTTACCAAATCCGGGGATTCCGACGGCGGCGACAGCTACATTACAAGCTTCACTGGAGATGCCTCCCAGATCATCAGCAATGGCTACACCCTGTACGTCAACGGCGTAGCGCTGGAGGGCACCAAGTAAAAGCTCCTTCCTAACCAAAAGCTCCTGGGACGATGCGCCCCAGGAGCTTTTGGTTATTCAACGATTCTATTTTACTTCGCCGCTTCCTCCGCTTCTTCCTGTGCCTGGTATTCCGGGAAGGCGGAATACATCGGCTCCAGCTTTTTGCCCCGGATCACCCGGTCGATGTAGTTTGCGGTGATACGGTACACCAGGCTGCTCAGGCTGATGACACCGATCAGGTTGGGGATGGCCATCAGGCCGTTAAAGGTGTCGGACAGGTCCCAGGCAAGGTCAAGGCTCATGGTCGCGCCCACGATGATGAAGGCAACGAACGCGATCTTATAGCCGATGGCCGCCTTGGTGCCGAAGAGATACTCAAAGGCCTTGGTGCCGTAGTGACTCCAGCCCAGGACTGTGGAGAAGGCAAACAGCAACACCGCAATGGCAATGAACCATGCGCCGAATTTACCAAAGCTCAGCTCGAAGGCCTCGGCAACCATGGCGGTCTTCTCCGTGGTGGTGAGCATTGCGCCGGTGTCCAGATCCACCAGGCCGCTGGTGAGCACCGTCAGAGCGGTAAGGGAGCAAACGATGATGGTATCGGCAAACACCTCAAAGATGCCCCACATGCCCTGCATCACCGGCTCCTTTACATTGGAATTGGAGTGCACCATAACAGAGGAACCAAGCCCCGCCTCATTGGAGAACACGCCCCGCTTCATGCCCCAGGTCACGGCATCCTTCACCGTGGCGCCTACCACACCGCCAAAGGCCGCACGGCCGGTAAAGGCGCACTTGAAAATGATAGCAAAGGCCGGGCCGATCCGGGAAGCGTTCATGAAGACCACGACTACGGTACCGATGATGTAGATCAGGGCCATAAATGGCACCAGCTTTTCCGTGACTGCCGCGATGCGCTTCAGACCGCCAACCACCACCAGCGCCGCAACCACCATCAGGCACACGCCGGTGACCCACATGGGGACGCTGAAGGCCTGCTGCATGTTCACAGCGATGGAGTTAATCTGACTCATATTGCCGATGCCAAAGGAGGCAATGACGCAGAAGATGCTGAACAGCACCGCCAGCACCGCGCCGATTCTTTTGTAGCCGGGGAAGCTGCCCAGGCCATCCTTCAGATAGTACATGGCGCCGCCGCACCACTCACCGTCCTTATTCTTGCGGCGGTAGTAGATGCCCAGGACATTTTCGGAATAGTTCGTCATCATGCCGAAAATCGCCACGATCCACATCCAGAAAACGGAGCCGGGGCCGCCGGTGGCAATGGCCGCCGCCACGCCGGAGATATTGCCGGTGCCGATGGTGGCCGCCAGCGCCGTGCAAAGGCTCTGGAATTGGCTGATGGACTTATCCTCCTTGGCTGTATGGGCCGTGATGTGCTTGTTGGTAAAGATGCCGCCGATGGTGTGCTTCATCCAGTAGCGGAATCTGGTCAGCTGAAAGGCCCTGGTAAGCAGCGTCATCAGGATGCCGGTTCCAACCAGCATGATCAGCATGGGCATTCCCCATACAAAGCCATTGACGGAATCATTCACCTTCGTGACGGTTTGAACAACGTTTTCCATTTTTCTTCCTCCTTGGGTATTTTGAATATGAAAAAAGAGCACCCGCAAGAGGGTACTCTCAAAAGCAGATTTCAGGCAGCGGGTAAAATCCACCCTCTGCTTAAAATGCTCTGTCCTTTTGCCTGAGAGATTCGGTGGTCAGCCACCCCTTGCACCTTCGGCCTCCGGGTTGGGCCCGGATGTCTCCAGAGTGCGATCCACATGCGGTCCTCTTACCTGAGAGTTTCACTCCGTCGGTCGGACTTCCTTGTCCAGTTCTCCGCACGCTTCCTGTCGCACAATATTCAATTGCTGAAAGTTTGGAAGAAATATATCATATTCAAATGTTGGATGCAACCCCTGTCCGTCAATTTTGGAGGAATGAACAGAATGTGAACAGTCGTATGCTTTCTTTTTGTAAAAATAAGTTCACCGCGGAGGCACATCTGTGCTTCTGCGGTGAACTCACTTGTTAATTTCAGCCCTTACTCAGAGATATCCTCGCCAAAGAAGCGGGTGGACAGCTCAGAGAGGACACCATCCTCCCGCAGCTCGGCAATGGCCTGATTGATGGCCTCCATCAAAGAAGCGGTCTCCTCCCCCTTGCGCATGGGGATGGAGACATTGGAGGCTTCCTCGGTGGTGGCGACCACCTTCAGGTTGGAATCCGGGTGCTGGGCCATGTAATCGGTATAAGAGACGATGGCATTCAGCGTAGCGTCCGCACGGCCCTGAAGCACCATGGTCAGTGTCTCGTCCAGCGTGGCCACACCGTAGCAGGTCGCGCCGTAGCTCTCTGCCAGGTTCATATAGGTGGAGGCGATGGAGTTGGCTGTCTTCTTCCCGTCCAGGTCCTCAAAGGAGTGGATGGTATCGTTATCACCGCGAACGATCAGCGCGGTGCGGATGTAGGCATAGGGATCGGTGAAATCGTACTTATCCTCCCGTTCCGGGGTCACCTCAACACCGTTCACCACGATATCATACCGCCCGGCGTCCATACCGGCAAACAGGCCGTCCCACTCGCCGGGGATAATCTCTGCCTCCACGCCCAGCTTTTCCGCAATGGCCTTGGCCACCTCCACATCATAGCCGGTCAGCTCATCATCCTCACCCACAAAGGACCAGGGCGCCCAATCGCCCTCCAGGCCGATAATGATCTTACCCCGCTGCTGAATGGTGGCCAGCAGGTCGTCGGAGGACTTGGCGGAAACCGCCATGGTCAGCATCGCCGCCAGCATCAGGACGACACAAAGTGCAGCAAACGTTCTTTTCATCTTGATCTACTCCTTTTCATGCTGCGAAATGGTTTTCAAAAAAGCGCGGGTACGTTCTTCCTTTGGGTTTGCAAAAAATTCCTCGGAGGGGCCGGACTCCACGATGGAGCCGTTCTCCATGAAGATCACCTTGGTGGACACATTCCGGGCGAAACCGAGCTCATGGGTCACCACCAGCATGGTCATTCCCTCTTCGGCCAGCTTGCGCATTACTGCCAGCACCTCGCCCGTCAGCTCCGGGTCCAGGGCGGAAGTAGGCTCGTCAAAATAGATGATCTCCGGGTCGGTAGCCAGGGCGCGGGCAATGGCCACCCGCTGCTGCTGGCCGCCGGAAAGGGCATTGGGATAGCTGTTCGCCTTGTCCTCCAGGCCCACGCGGCTCAGGGCAGAGCGAGCAATCTGCTCCGCCTGAGCCTTTGGCATCTTCCGGGCCACCGTCAGGCCCAGCATGACATTTTGCAGAGCGGTTTTGTTACGGAACAGGTTATAGCTCTGGAATACAAAGGCCGTCTTTCGGCGGATACGCTGAATGTCCTTCTTGGAAATGTGGCTGAGCTGGAAATGCTCCCCGTCGAATTCCATCTCCCCGGAATCGGCGGCCTCCAGGAAGTTGATACAGCGCAGCAGCGTGGTTTTTCCGCCGCCGCTTTGCCCAATGATGGCGATCACATCGCCTTTGTTGACTGAGAGGCTAACCCCCTTCAGCACCTGGTCGCCGTCAAACTGCTTGGTCAAATTATGAACTGTCAGCATCCTGTCCCCTCCTTAGAAGCCATAGGCTGCCAGTTTCTTCTCACAGACAGCCTGGACTTTGGTCAGCACGGTACAGAACAGCAGGTAGATCATGGCGACCTCAATGTACAGCGCCAAGTGCTCATAATACCGGGAGGCAATGCGCTGGGTGACCATGAACATCTCCATCACGGTAATGTTGGCCGCCAGAGAGGTATCCTTGAGCATGGAGATCAGCGAATTGGACAGCGGCGGGAACGCGGTGCGGAAGGCCTGGGGCAGGACCACGTGCCGCATGGTCTGCATCCAGCTCATACCCACGCAGACGCCTGCCTCCATCTGCCCCCGGGGAATGGACTCGATGGCCGCCCGCATGGTCTCGGCGCAATAGGCTCCCTCGTTGATGGAGAACACCAGCACCGCCGTGGGGAACGGCTCCAGCACCACGCCCAGATTGGGCAGGCCATAAAACACCACGTACAGCTGAACCAGCAGCGGCGTACCGCGAATGACCCAGATATAAAAGCGAACGATCTGCTGAAGCACAGGTACCTTGGCCACCCGGATCATGGCGGCGATCACCGCGATCACCAGGGCACACGCAAATGAAATGGCAGTCAGCGGAATGGTCATCTTCAGCCCCGGCAGCAGCATCTTCGGGAATGACTCAATCAATATATTCACCAGGCGGTTGGATGTGAGCTGCGAAAAGAAGCTGCTCAGGCTCTCGATCATCATTTTTGCTCCTCGACCAAAGATTGCCTTGCGGCCCAGAAAATCGATTTCTCAGGGCAGCGCGGGCATGAAAAATGGGTGGAATCCAGTTCACTCCATTTAAATTTATTATATCATTTTCTGTCAAGAGCTGGAAGCAAATAATTTGGGCGGGTGCTCTTGAACAGAGCATCCGCCCGATGAAATTATCCGAAGATCGTGCAAAAGCGGTTACAGCTCTTCACTTGCCGTGTCTTTTGGGCTTTTGATCGAGTAACCGCATTTTCCGCACGTTCTCACGTCATAGGAAATGCCATCCTCTCCGGCTTCTACGGTCTCGCTAAATTCATGGCCCGATGTATAATACCGGCGAATTGTTTCATTGCAGCCGACGCAGCTTATGTCGATCCGCTGGCATTTATCCGCTTCCCCGACTGCGCTGGCCGTTGATGTACCATCTACGTGGTCAAAGCATTTCTTATCCAGCACCTCGCCGCAGGTGGTGCATCTGGTGACCATGGCGTAGCAGTAGGGCGGGTTTGCCTCGTTCATGACCAGGTTCCCGCTGCCATCCAGCACGGGGGCCACCGGGTTAATCTCTTTAACCGGGTCGCCGGGGGTGTGGGAAGTGGCCGGGATCTCTCTCTGCGCCGTGAGGACCTCACCGCAGACGGAGCAGACGGAGCCTTCCGTCAGGCCAGGCTGGGTGCAGGTCGGCGCTACCGCCGGAACCGTCTGCGGCGTATGGGGAACTCTGGGGATCGTCTCCTGGGGCCTTATTACGTAGCTGCATACGCAGCACACGATTCCCAGGGTGCAGCCCGGCTGGGTACAGGTGGGTTCCGCCGCAAGCAGGTAGCCAACGGTATGGGGCAATGCCGGGATGACCTCGCAGGGCTCCAGGATCTCGCCGCAGACGGAGCACTTGGAGCCATCGGTATAGCCGTCCCGGAAGCACATGGGATAGATCCCGTGAATCTTCTCGGGGGTGTGGGGAAGCTTCTCCACTGTCTTTTGCCGCACCAGCAGTCTGCCGCAGACTGCGCAGCGGGAGCCTTCGGTCAGGCCGATTTGTGAGCAGGTTGCCTCCCGGGCAGGGATCACAGTCGGGGTGTGCTCCGGCTTGGGGATGCTGCTTTGCGCAAGGAGCACCTCGCCGCAGATCTCACACTTTTTCCCCTCCGTCAGACCCGTTCTGGTACAGGTCGCTTCCCTGCCTGGGATCGCCGCTTCGGTATGGCCCAGTGCCGGGACTTCCTCCTGCTGGGTCAGGTTTTTTCCGCAGACCGCACAACGGCTCCCCTCGGTCAGGCCGGGCTCAGTACAGGTAGGAGCCACCGCAGGAATGGTCTCCGGCGTATGGTCAACGGTGTGGATAGGCTGCTGGCGCTGGATCCACGTCTTGCAGACAGTGCAGCGCTGACCATCGGTCAGGCCGGGGCGAGTGCAGGTGGGCGCGCGCCCCGGAACCGTATCAACGGTATGCCCCGTCATGGGGACGGCTTCCGCCTCTTTCAGCACCTTGCCGCAGAGGCCGCAGACCACCGATTCGGTTTTGCCCTCCTTGGTGCAGGTGGGGGCGACCGCCGGTGTCATCTGCTCCTGGTGGGCCGTCATGGGAATGGTCTCCTGTCTGGCAAGCAGCTTGCCGCAGGTGGTACAGCGCGCTCCGTCCGTCAGGCCGGGGCGGGTGCAGGTGGGCGCGCGGCCTTGGACAGTCTTGCTGCTGTGACCCAGGGCCGGTACAATCTCCTGCTCCGTCAGCACCTGGCCGCAAAGGGCGCAGACGCTCCCTTCGGTCAGGCCGGTTTTTTCGCAGGTGGGAGCCATCGCGGGAACCGTCTGCGGCTTATGCTCATGCTGGATATCCTCCGGCTCCACCGGCTCGCTGCATACCGCGCAGCGGGTCTCTCCGGCATCCGTTGTCTGCGGCGTGTGCCCCGTGGCGGGAATCGCCTCCTGGGGCGTCAGAACTTCGCCGCACGCCTCGCACTTCACCCCGGCAGTTTTTCCCTCCTGGGTGCAGGTCGGGTCCTCGGCGGACATTGTCTCCTCGGTGTGGCCCAGTGCGGGAAGCAGCTCCTCACGAGTCTCGCCGCACAGACGGCACTCCTGGAGCACTTTGCCGCCCTTCAGGCAGGTCGGCTCTTCCCGCTGGATATCCGTGTAATCATGCCCGGTGGCCAGCAGGTTCCCGATCGCTTCCTCCGTCAGGCAGAGCGTCTGCCCTTCCTTTGCCCAGGCCAGCAGTTGCTCCAGCACACCGGCGGGCAGCTTGCCATAGGGGATGTCCAGCACAGGCGTACCACCGCCCTTCTTGCCGGATTGGAGGGACCAGGGTTCGGTGGACTTCCAGGCGTCCTGATCGATCTCGTCCGCCAGCACGAAGGAAGCCTTCTCCCCTTGGGTGCTGATGAGCAGGGCCTCCCCTGCCTCGGCGGTGGTCTTCTTCCCGCTTCCTGTCAGCATCGCTTCAGCGGCTCCCTGGAATACCTCGATCAAAGTATGATCCTTCACCTTGCTGACCCGGACAACACCCTGTCCAATGGAGACCAGTGCGCCGTCCGTCTGAATCTGGAACAATTCCCCCTGAGCCAGCGGCTCCTCCAGCCGGATCAGGATGCCGCCATCCTCCAGATGGATCCTGGTCTTACCGTTTTCCGGCGTACCGGAGGCTTCCAGGCGGATCTCAGAGCTTTCCTGCATGTAGATTTGCTTATTTCCATCGGCATTCAGCGTCAGCTCGGCATCGGAGCCAACGCGGAGCCCATCATCGCTCTTCAGAAGCGCTCCCGGCTCAGCTGCCTGGGTGGACTTGTCCGCGTGAACGATCTCCAGCCGGCCGCCGGTGGATCCTACCTGGATTTCCCGGGAAAAAATCCCGGTATCGATGCTCTCCGGCTTTGCCTTCTCCGCACAGCCGCACAGCAACAGCGTAAGGCAAATGACCGGCAGCAATCTCCGAAATATTTTCATGTATCTTCTCCTTTCAATGCAATAGCTCCGGCCAAAACCGTCCTTGCTCTGGAGCCATACAGGAATTCTATCCAAAAATGGAAGTTTTCACCCTTCGTTATAGGGCTATTATAACACAGGGGACGGATATTGCAAGAATTATTCACAGAATCTTTCGTTTGAAATCCACATTTTTCAACATTTTGACCATCGTATTTCAAATTTCACCCTTGCGCAGGCGGTTTGACTGTGGTAGGATAGCGATGTACGGTCAGCCGGAACGATTGTTCAACAATTGTGGAGGTAAGAAAATGGCGCTGAATATAAGAGCATTCTGGGACGCCGTCCTGCGGCAGGACGCGGCGGCCATCCGGGAATTCTTCCATCCCAATGCCTGGGTGAACTGGAACAACACCAATGAGCATTTCACCCTGGAGGGATTCATCCGGGCAAACTGCGAGTATCCCGGCCAGTGGGATGGCGAGGTGGAGCAGGTGATCACCACCGATACCCACATGGTCACCGCCACCCATGTATACCATAAGGACGGGAGCATGTCCTGCCATGTGGCCTCCTTCATCCGCGTTGTGGATGGGAAAATCGCATCCATGGACGAATACTGGGGTGACGACGGCCCGGCTCCGCAGTGGCGGCAGGAAAAGCACATCGGAAGCAACATTAGAGAATAAGCGAACGCAGAGACTGACAGGTCCAGCACGAAGAAATCTTTGGTGTGAATTACATGGCAGACAAAATACAAAGCGCTTACGAATCATCAAAAAACATCTATGACGACGTTCTCACCCAGGGCAATTTTTTCAGCAGAATGTATATCAAGATATTTTAGAGCGGGACGGACGACAATGAGATCGTGCGAAAGGTCTTATCCTATATTCCTGATGGGTTTTCGGGAAAGCTGCTTGATGTCCCGGTCGGAACGGCTGTGTTCACGGAGCGCAAATGGGCAGCCCTAAAAAATGCGCACATCACCTGCCTTGATTACAGCATGGACATGCTTGAGCAGGCCGAGAAAAGGCTGAGTGGCTATCCGCATATCAAATGCGTTCAGGGTGATGTGGGGAACCTGCAAATGGGGGACGAATCCTTTGATATCGTCGTCAGCATGAATGGGTTCCACGCATTTCCCGACAAGCAAAAGGCGTTCAGAGAGACCTGGCGCGTTTTAAAACCGGGTGGTGATTTTATTGCCCGCTTCTATATCAAGGGAAAATCCAGACGAGCAGACTGGCTTGTGAAAAACATTCTTGCAAAGAGGGGCTGGTTCTCTCCCCCATTCCAGACGGAGGAAGAGCTGAGAGGTATTTTGCAGAAAATGTATAAAGAGGTCAACATCTATGTGGACGGGTCAATGATATACTTCCACTGTGTGAAATAACCTTGACCGATCTCATACCAGTACGAAAACGACCGCAGCCGGTTTTGGCTGCGGTCATTTTTTCGCGGTTATTTGGATTTCTTGCCCAGGAAGTCCGGCAGCTCCTTGCCCTGCTTCCGCCACTGATAGAACTCTGCGGTAGCCGCGAACTCTACGTCACCGGCAGAGTTCAGGGCGGTCTCCACGGAATCCTGCACCACACCGATGATGAAGCCGACGCCCACCATCTGCATGGCCACGTCGTTGGAGATGCCAAACAGGGAGCAGGCCATGGGGATCAGTAGCAGAGAGCCGCCCGCCACGCCGGAAGCACCGCAGGCGCCCAAGGCGCTCATGATGGACAGCAGGACCGCCGCCGCCGGTTTTACCGAGATGCCCAGCGTATTGGCAGCCGCCAGGGTCATAATGGTAATGGTGATGGCCGCGCCGTCCATATTGATGGTCGCGCCCAGAGGGATAGAGACAGAATACATGTCCTTGTCCATGCCCAGCTTCTCGCACAGCGCCATATTCATGGGAATATTGGCGGCGGAGCTGCGGGTGAAGAAGGCAGTCAGGCCGGAATCCCGCAGGCAGCGGAACACCAGCGGATAGGGATTGCGGCGCAGATACAGGAAAATGATAAGGGGATTGATCACCAGCGCCATAAACAGCATGGTGCCCACCAGCAGCGCCAGGAGCTTGCCATACTGGGTGAAGATGGACAGGCCATTCTCGGAAACATTGGTAAACACCAGACCCAGGATACCAAAGGGAGCCAGGTTGATGATCCAACGCACGATCTGAGATACCGCGTCGGAGACGTTGGCCATGAAGCTCTTGGCAGAGTCGGTAGCAATAGCCTTCATGGCAAAGCCAAACATGCAGGCCCAGAACAGGATGCCGATGTAATTGCCCTTGGTAATGGCGCTGAGGGGATTTTCTACGAAGTTTTTCAGCAGCGTGTTCATCACCTCGCCCAGGCCCTGCGGGACCACGTCCTGCTGCGCAGCCTCGGCCAGGGTGACTGTCTGCGGGAACAGGAAGCTGGTGCACACTGCCAGCGCCGCCGCGATAAAAGTGGTGAGCATGTACAGCCAGATCACCATTCCGAACCGGCGGTCCAGCTTTGCAGTTCCCTGGGCCAGCGCTGCCGCAACGATGACAAACACCAGCACAGGCGCGACGCCCTTCAGCGCATTGACAAACAGATTGCCCAGTTCCCCGATCCACTTCGCGCCGGGAGCCGCTAACGCCAGCACCGCGCCGATCACAAGCCCCGCCAGAATGCGGATGATCAGGCTGACGCCATTATACTTCTTTACTACCCTCTGAAAATATGACACTTTCTTTCTCTCCTTGCAGATATCTTTGTTTTTCCGTGCAAAAAACATGCTTCTATTAAAGCGCTTTTGGCCTCATTTTGCAACATGTTTTTTGGATTTCTGAAAAAAATATTTTATTTATCCATTTTAACGCCGTGTATCTGCGCATTCCATGCAGGAATGAATAAATCAAGTTGCATAAATGCAAGCAGGCGTGTTTTATTCTGGCCCAGGCGTTTTAACCAGCCGCTTATCTCCCGTCATTGCTCCCTTAAAGGTGGAGCGCATAGTCCTTCGTTTTTGTTTGGGATGATATTTGTTACATCATTCTAGGATAGTTTTTAGAAAATGTATTTATAAAAATCGAAATTATGCATTTAGTATCTTGATTTTTAGCAATATCTATGATAAAATTTTTGAAGCAGAAAAAGCATCGCCACAGAGTATGCTATAAATTATATCATTTTTAAAAGGATGCTAACATGAAGAGATTGTCTTTTGAACGTCTGGCTGACGCTGTAAAGCGGGGCCGCAAGGCCAAGGGCCTGACCCAGGTTGCGCTTGCCAAGGTAACCGGCATCAACCGTTCCATGATCGGGCAGCTGGAGAATCAGACCTTCAAGCCCTCTATTGAGCAGCTGGAAGCATTGGCCGAGGCGTTGGACTTTGAGATCACCGACCTGTATGTAGACGAAGCCGCTGCCTGTGCCCAATCTGTTCCTTCAAAGTCCTACAAAATTGCCATAGCCGGTACCGGCTATGTTGGCCTGTCCATTGCGACTCTGCTGAGCCAGCACAACCACGTTACCGCGGTCGACATCATTCCTGAAAAGGTGAATCTCATCAATAATCGCAAATCCCCCATTCAGGATGAGTATGTTGAAAAATTCCTGGCCGAGAAGGAGCTGGATCTGACCGCCACCCTGGATGGCGAGGCAGCCTATCGGGATGCCGATTTTGTGGTTATCGCTGCTCCAACCAATTATGACAGTAAGAAGAACTACTTCGATACCTCCGCCGTGGAGGCCGTCATTGAGCTGGTGCTGAAGGTCAATCCCGACGCTACTATGGTCATCAAGTCCACCATTCCCGTGGGCTATACCGCCTCTGTTCGGAAAAAATACAATACGGGCAATATCATTTTCAGCCCGGAGTTTCTGCGGGAGAGCAAGGCGCTGTATGACAATCTGTATCCTTCCCGTATCATTGTATCCTGCGATGACGCCACAAGGGAAAAGGCAGAGATTTTCGCTTCCCTGCTCCAGCAGGGCGCCGTCAAGGAGGACATTCCCACACTGTTCATGGGCTTCACCGAGGCCGAGGCTGTGAAGCTTTTTGCCAATACCTACCTGGCTCTTCGGGTCAGCTACTTCAATGAATTGGACACCTACGCCGAAACCAAAGGCCTGAGCACCAAGGATATCATCAACGGCGTATGCCTGGACCCCCGGATCGGCACCCACTATAACAACCCCTCCTTCGGCTACGGCGGCTACTGCCTGCCCAAGGACACCAAACAGCTGCTGGCCAACTTCGAGAACGTACCCCAGAACATGATGTCCGCCATCGTGGAATCCAATCGCACCCGGAAGGATTTTATTGCGGATCGGGTTTTGCAAATGGCCGGAGGCTATTCCTATGAAGACGGGCTGTATAACCCCGCCAATGAGAAAGAGATCGTCGTCGGCATCTTCCGCCTGACCATGAAAGCCAATTCCGATAACTTCCGCCAATCCGCCATTCAGGGCGTCATGAAACGCATCAAGGCCAAGGGCGCAACTGTCATCATCTACGAGCCAACACTGAAAGACGGCGAAACCTTCTTCGGGAGCAGGATCATCAATGATTTGAAGCAATTCAAAGCGCATTCCGGCTGCATCATTGCCAACCGCTATGATGCTTGCCTGGATGATGTGAAAGGAAAGGTCTTTACAAGGGATGTTTTCGGGCGGGATTGAGATAAAGAAAATGACTGAAATAAGGACATTCAAAACAGTCAAGTCCAATTGTTAGCCTTTTTAACATATTTCATAGAAGCACTATCTTCATGAATGATTCACGATTTGTCGAACATGTCCTCTGTAGAGTCTGACATAGTGGCCTTTCAACAATTTCCCACCGAAGCATGTTGTCCTACTCAGAGTAAAACAATTCTCTTTTTTTGGCATTTGTAAGTTGAATATTTCCATAAATGCCAAATATTGCGCATAATTTTTGACCTTATCAAGTTTTTTTAGCGAATAATGTGCCTCAGATAAAAACGCATACGCGGAGCCATATGGATTGGATACCGCCAGTCTATTTGCGTTTGCAGTATAGCCATCCGGCAAATACTCTGACACGTATATCCTGTCCTCACATAGATACATTGGAGCAATCCGATCAAGCTCATTGTAGAAAACACGTTCTGTTACAAACCGTTCACCAGGAAAAGTTGGGAACCGAACGTTTCCGATCAAATCCTTTCTCAGTACAATCATTGTATCTCCACGAAAGCGAAAACGATGATACAGTTCTGTAATTCCAACTTTTCTAACGCCTTTAGGGTATGGCTGGGCGACATCTGCGCCGTTCTGATGGATTTGTCTAAAATACATTCCTAGATACTTCTCTGCGGCGATCGACTTATAGGTTGACAGTATTGTTTCAACCGCTACGTTGGTCAGATAATCATCCGAATCAACGCATGTAAACAAATCCGTGGTGCAAAGGTCAAGCGCATGATTAAATGCGACATGCTTTCCCCCATTTTTCTGTTTGACATATCGCACTTCAATTTTGCCATCTCGAATAAATGTAGAAATCAGTTCTTCTGTGTTATCTGTCGATCCATCGTCGATGACCAACCAAATAAAATTCTTGTCCGTCTGGTTGACTAGACTTTGATACAGCCGACCCACACAATAAGCTCTGTTGTAAGTTGGTGTAAAAATAGTCAAACTCACTTTTTTATCCCTTTCACTAGGAAGTGCTTAATTGCAACCGCAATTCTTATCGGTTTATTACCAACTGTTTTATTGACGAATTTTATGAATTTCGTCTTGGGACCTGTCCAAGAACCATTAAAATGGTGGATGGTGACTGTATTTTCCGTTCTTACCACTTTCCCATCATTTAACCTTTTCGCGCACAAATAATCAAATGGATAAAATGTGACATCACCTAAATTTTGATAAGTATTATTAAACTTAATTGGGTAATGCGCAGCAGTAATCCGCGAAATGGTCGTCACATTCGTCGTTAAGTCCATTGCGCCAGATTCCTTAAAAAAGCTGCGATCTGTATAGTATTCTAGCTGCAATGCGATCCAGGGGTTTCCTTTCTCTGCGCCAATTGTTCCAGTAGAAATTCTTTCCTCAGTTTCAAAGCCAGAAAAAGCCTTATTAGCCAGCATTTCTCCGAAAGGCCGTACCGCCTCCACATCCGTGTCCATATAAATTCCGCCAAAATCATACAAGACCTTCAGTCGAACATAATCCGTAACAAAGGCCCATTTCTTACACTCGTATGCCTCCCGGGTATATCGGTTTGTGCGATAATCAAAATTCTTTTCGGACCAAATCTTTATCTCGAACCCTGGATTATTTCTTTTCCAGCTTTCCATATTTTTCAAAACATCCTTGGGTAATGGATTCCCACCGAACCAGCAGCAGTGAATAATATGTGGTATCATTTTTTTCTCCTTATTACAGATACAAGTACCTTTCTATAGAAAATTGCAACAAATATGACTGTCACACCCATAACAATAGATACCGTCAGCACAGACTTGACCATCCAATTTAAATAACCCGTCACTTCAACTCTAACTATTCCATGGGCAAGGATTATGCTGACTCCGGCAATCAATAAATAACACACAGTGCTTCTAATACTCTTCCAGACGCCCCTGTACAGGATAGCCTTTTTTAAGTAAATAATTTGTGCAATATATCGATAGCCCGATGCCAAAAGCGTTCCAATCGTTACACCAATTAAACCCCAGTAACGGACTACCGCAATTGAAATCACGATATTTAAAGACGCTTCAATATACCCAAACTTTGAAATTCTTCTAAAATGTCCCGCAGCATTCGCAACATTTATATAAGGTTCTCGTACACAGCCTAGCGCGCTCGCTGTCATAAGCAATGCGCCAAAAACGGGTTGATTATAGTTTGCATCTGTCACTCCCGATGTGTAAATCATAACAAATGGGGTTACCAATATGGCCCCACACGTGAATAAAACTGTCGTCACAAGTCCCACACATAATTCATAAAAATCGAAAGCGTCATTAGCCTGTGCCAAATCATCTTTGACAAGGACACTCCCCAATGACGGCAAGATTGAAGAAGAAATCGCCACGACAAAGTTCCTTAGCGCCACAGCAACCAAATTATAAACAGCGTAAATCGAAACATCTGACAGCCCGCCTAGCACAGTCAACACAGCTATATCGGTATTCGAATGCACAACATAAGCAATGTTCTGGCCAAACCCATCCCAACGATGCTCTAGCGCGTCTTTGTCCTCGGGTATGTTCTCGTCAATTTTATAATGATGTTTTACATAAACGTTGAAAATAATAGGTTGGATACAGTATGCCAGCGCACTAGCTAGTTTAAGGATGTGTATCTCAGGGCAAATTTTTGCAACCGCTATAGCCATAATAAGGTTCAGGACGAGAAAAACAATCTGAACCAGCGACACAAAATACGTTTTCTGATCTGCATTGAGTAGAATTCTGTAGGTTATCGAAAAGTAGAATTGTATAAAAGCAGTTATCGCCAGTACAAGCACCAGCAGCGCAGTGTACTGCCAGCTAAATTCCTTCCAAATAAACAGTGGTCCCACTACCGCAAGAAAAACTGAGTAGATGAAGAATATCCTTGCAATGGTTTTGAAAAAAAGCTCCGCCGATCTCACTATTCCGCTAATTTTCTCGGTATTTTCTTCCGCCAAGGGACGATACAGGGCAGACATCACCACTGTCCCTACGCCGCCTTCCAGCAAAGAAATGAAATTGAGAAATTGAGAAATTGAGGTAACAAGTCCGTTGATGTCAGATCCAAAATTCAAAAGGATAATTCGTGGAATTATCAGGCCGTTTATCAAGGTTAACACCTGAAGCAGCAAGGACATAAAGATATTGCGAAGAAGCGTTTTCTTTTTCATACTTCTACCCTACCTGATTTGTCTTTTGATAATTCATATTTTTGGGCAAACAGCAAACAAATACCAATCATAAAATAAAATGGAACATCCTTCAGACAACCCGAAATCATTTTATAAAGCAGCAACATTACAAGTGGGGCAAATCGAACAATTGACTGCGTTTCTTTTTTCTGAAGGGCCTTTCTCCCCTCAATTAACAGAGTCCCAAAATATACACTTGCTCCTAAAGTGCCCAACGAAACCAACGCATCAAAAACAATATTATGTGCCGTATCATATACTTCATTGTACTCAGTGCCAATTCCAAACAAGAAGTTTGACGCACTTGATTTCCAGACCTGTATCGTTCCCTTAATCAAACCAGCCCTTGAGCCATACCCGCCTCCAAACCTTTTACCGACCGCATTTAAGACCGGCTCAAACAAACCGGATAATCTGTCATAGGAAAATATCACCATCGTCGTGAAAAGAAATGAAATGAGAATTGGCCATTTGGGATTATGTGACAGGTACACCAGTGCAAAAAGAAGTATGATTGCCATTTCAACATAAAATGCTCTCGCAATGCACATCATCCCGCAATAGGAAAAGAAAAGCGAGGACACCAGATAAAACAACTTTACTTTTCTATCTTTACCATTAAACGAGAAAAACGCCATCCCAATAAAAATGGGAATATACTGTGCAATTTCGTTTCCGCCCGCTATTTCGGGGTAACCTTTCCCAAACATGTAGTATTCCCCATATTGGTTCCAAACGCCGTACATCGACGGAACCATTGTCTTTCCAAATTTGCAGATTTCGGCAAAAATATTTACTAAGCAAATGCCCCATATCGCAATTCCAAAAACCACAATGAGCTTGTCCAAGTCAATTTCCGCACTATTCCTCAGCATTCCGAGCAAAAGGATAAATGAGGCCCCCCACAAAAGCTGGTCACCAATTCTGATAATAGAAGAATTAAAACTGACAGCAAAATCCCACACCATTACAAAAGCAGCTACCAAGACCGCTCCATGAATTCTTCCTTTTTGTTCAAATAGCAATTTCAGTAAATATGTGGGAAAAGCAAGGAGAAGAAAGGAAAACGAATGGCCTCCAAATCCTACTCTTATGACTGCTCTAAGGAACTGTGTTCCAAACAGCAGCAAATATCCATCCTCTTTATTGAATATAAGTAGTTTCCAAAGTATCAAAAAAGTTGACAGGCATCCAATAACGTCTTTTGCAAAACCTCTTGTAAAATTTGCATACAGAATTCCCATAAAAATGCAAATCCACATTGTCCGATACAAACCTTTTTGATTGCTTTTCCTATTATTGTTTCCCGGATTCATACATGCAGTCCCCGTAGACTTTAATATATTCTCTAGCCATTTGTTCAGAAGAAAATGATTGGGCTCGTTTCTTTGCATTCTCTCCGAGCTTTTTTCTCAGCGTCATGTCATTGTACAGACTTTCAATTGCATCCACCAATGCGCCCTCATTTGGCTCAATCAACATGCCATCAATGCCATTGGAAATCATGTCAGGGATGCCGCCAACATTACTGGCAATGCACGGAAGCCCCGTCCCCATTGCTTCAATAATCGTCATCGGCATTCCCTCATAATCCGATGGCAACACAAATATATCCGCCTCGCGTAGGAATTCATGCACATCGCTCTGCAAGCCAAGAAATTTTACATTCTCAGAAAGGGCATTCTTGCAAACAAACGTCTCAATTTCTGTCTTCTTTTCGCCGTCACCAATTAGCCAAAGTTCACTGTCACTGTGTTTGTTGTGAAACTGCACAAATGCACGAAGCAACCTGCCATGGTTTTTCTGTTCCGAAAACCTCCCTATATGTAAAACCTTTAAATTCCCATTTATAGAGTAATCTCCCTTAGAAATACACTGTGAAAGATTAATTCCGTTAAAAATAATCGGAACACGGGATCTGGTTATTTTATACTCTTTTACGATAGAATCCCGTATTCCACCGCTAAGTGCAACAGGAATCAAATGGCAATGTTTGAAAAAAAATTTGTTTACCACCCGCGCCATTCTTTCGTTTTCTTTTTCAGCAATATTATGGACCGTATGAACCCTTCGTTTAATCCCCACAATCATTGCAGCCGGTACAGCATATTGTGCACAATTTCTGTGGGTATGTATAACATCTGCATTGACTTTTTTGAAAACTCTCATCATTTTCGGAATCATGGAAAAATCCAAGCCCGGTTTTTTCCCTAAATAGCATACATCTATACCTGAATTTTCAAGTCGTTCCGTAATGGCGGAGTGGAAGTCATACATACTCACAGCAACCACGTTATGCCCAAGTTTAGTCAGTTCATATATTAAGTTCTCACACATAGTTTCCGCCCCAGCGAGCCCAAATTCTGGCATAACTTGAACAATCGTCATATTTTAAAACAACCTTTCTGCAATATCTTTCCGAAGTTTCTGTAATAAAAAATTTTTCTTACTAATATAATCCACTTACTGCACTATCTGGTAAATCTTCTATACAACACACACATCGCTTCATTGGGTGTGTATTTACGTGCTACGGAGACACAGCTTTTTTTCTTTTCCAGGACTAAATCTGGCTCATTTGCAACTTTATATAGTGTTTTCTCAAGGTCTGATTGATTACAAAAATCAAATCCAATTCCCGTAACTCCGTCGTCCACCACGTCCGAAAAGCTCTCCCACCTAGCCGAAATTACAGGGACACCAGCTGCATAGGCATCTAAAATTGTCCCTGGTATACCTTCCGTGAAGAATCTTGTAGGAAACAGTAAGCAAAAATAATCTTTCAAAATACCTACGCTCTTATTGAAAGGCACACAACCTCTGTAATGGATATACTCCGGAAAGGATTCTGTTAATCTTTCAAACCAGTCCGTCTGTCCGCTGTCCACCTGCCCAAAAATATCCAGCGCAAAAGCTGTCCTCCCTAACTTCTCGTTGACAGCCTTCACCGCTTCCACCGCATCGCCGATTCCCTTTTCTTTCATAACTCTCGAAAATGTACACAGCCGATAGGGTTCACCTTGCGGATATACCAGCTCTGACTCGGGCAGAATACGCAGGTCTTTAAAGTTTGGAAGGACCACCACATTTTTGAATCCTTGTTTCTCCAAACTCCGTTTCATAGTGGAAGTTTCCACATAAATGTAGTTCAGCTTTTTCAGCGCAGAGCGCAACACCGCATTGCCTTTCGTAAGCTCCGGCAGCCAGCCGCCGATAACCACATAGTGGAGCTTTCTATGATAAAACTGGTTGTGAAAGGCACACAGCGGAGCAAAGACACGAACTCCGTTGTGTGCAGGGAAGATGATAATATTTTCACATTTCGCAAAACCGCGCAGCATCAGTTTAATCACCTTGGGCAGCACACGCAGGCCACCGTGCGTGTCTATTTTGGCGACCTGGTCTTCACCATAATGCTTCTCCAGCTCCGCAGTAACAGTCTTTGTTTTAACAGTCTGGCCATTCAGCATTTCTTTGCCAAAGCCGAAATGGCCAATCACGCAGACCTTTTTCATTCTATCTCCTGACGATACATATATCTTTTTTTCTTATAAAACCCATAAGCCATATTTCGGCAAGTATTAAGCACACTTACCATTCTGCTCTCCTTTTCCGCCTCACGAAACAGTTTATAGTGCCAACCGATCATCGTTTTCACGCTGTGTGTGCTGACGCTTCCTGTTCTTCCCTTTCGATATTGGGCCAGGTTCTCATTTAGTAAATAACAGTCTGCTTTTCTGCATACTTTCAGCCACATGGCATAGTCGTTGTTTTTCTTGATATTCGCAATCTGAATCAGGCCCACGGCTTCAGCGTCATACATAACCGTCAGGCACCCCGGCCAGCAGTAATTGAACATTCCAGTCTTGGTGATTCTCTTGGGGCCTGTGACGCGCACGCCGGTTTTCTCTCCGGCCATGTCGATTTCTTCGTAATTGGTGTAGGAGAAGTGGTATCCGTTTTGTTCCATGAATGCAACCTGTTTTTCCAGCTTTTCCGGAAGCCACAAATCATCACTATCTAAGAATGCAATCCACTTTCCTTTGGCTTCCCGCAGCGCCCAGTTTCTGGAAATAGCAGCTCCGCTGTTCTGTTCATTTTTCAGATAACGAATTCTCCCGTCAGTCAAAAACGGGCGCACTACCTCGTCTGTATTATCCGTAGAACAGTCGTCCACAATAATCAGTTCCCAGTTTTCATAGGTCTGATGCTGAACAGATTCAATAGATGCTTCTATGTAATTTGCCGTGTTGTAGGACGGCATGATGATGGATACCAAATCGTTCATATATTTCTCCACACTTAGAGAGAAGCGGACAGCAGCCCTCTCGCCTCTGCCTGTTTCCTTTCGTATTCTTCTTTGTCCACTCTCCCGGCTTTCAGTAAGTAGTCTCCAAAGTCGTCGGTGATCTCTACCTCGTCCACGTCGCTGTCTTCCAGACCTTTTTCACCGAAGAAGACCTGTTTGACAGTATCGAAGATTATCTTCAAGTCCCCCAGGAAGGTGACATTCTGGATGTATTCCAGGTCCGTGGCCAGTTTGCCGTCCCAGGAGATGGCGTTGCGGCCTCTGGTCTGGGCCAGGCCGCTCAGGCCCGGGCGGACGGTGTGACGCAGGCGCTGCTCCGGGGTCATAAAGACCATATCCCGCACCAGCTGAGGCCGGGGGCCAATGACGGACATGTCACCCCTCAAAATGTTGATGGCCTCGGGCAATTCGTCCAGGCTGGTTGCGCGCAGGGCCTTTCCAAAACTGGTCAGCCGGACCTCATCCGGCAGCAGATTGCCGTTTTCATCCCGTGCGTCGGTCATGGAGCGGAATTTATACAGCTTGAAAATCTTTTCGTCTTTGCCCGGTCTTGGCTGGGTAAACAGCACCGGGCTCCCCAGCTTGATCCGCACCAGGATAGCCAGGATGGCGTACAGCCAGCAGAATACGATGAGCGCCGCCAGTGCACAGACAATATCAAGGATTCGCTTCACATACCGCTCGTAGATGCCCTGCTTTCTCTCCATGGCCGCTCCCTTACTCAAAGCACGCCCGGATGACGTCGATGATTACTGTTTGTTCTTCCTTCGTCATCTTGTTGTCGCTGGGCAGGCACAGGCCTCTTTGGAAGATGTCGGCGCCTACGTCCTGGACACCGCCGGCGATATAGGCATTGGTCTTGGCCCGGCCGGAGCCGCTCACCGTCACGAACTCATGCATCCGATACATCGGCTGCATATGCATCGGCTTCCAAATCGGGCGGCCTTCGGCGTTGATCCCGGCAATGGCTTCCAGTATCTCTGTCGGGCAGGACTTGCCGCTCTGGGGTACATAAAGCGCGTCCGTCTCGCCCCGGACCTGTTTGCACATGGCGTCCCTGTCAATGATCATGGCAGACAGCCAATAATTCGGGACGCATTTCTCTTCATCAAAGGGATTCATCTGAACAGGCAGTCCCTTCAGGCCGTCTTTATACCGCTCGTACACAGCCTTTTTCTGGGCAATGTGCTCCTCCAGGTGGGGATACTGCCCACGGATCACGCCGGCAATGACGTTGCTCATCCGATAGTTATAGCCGACCTCCTCATGCTGATACCAAGGCGCATTCTCCCGGGCTTGGGTGGACCATTTGCGGGTCTTGTTTGCCACCTCCAGGTCATTGGTCAGCAGGCAGCCGCCGGACGAGCCGGTGATGATCTTATTTCCGTTAAAGGAAATTGCCGCATAGTCACCGAAGGTCCCGCAGTTATGTCCTTCCCAGCTGGCGCCCATCGCTTCGGCCGCATCCTCCACCAGAAGTGCCCCATGGGCCTGACAGATCTCCTTGATCCGCCGGAGGTTGCCGGAGAAGCCGTACAGCTCCGCGCAGACCACCAGTTTCACCTCTGGATACATCGAGAACGCCTTCTCCAGCGCGACGGGATCCATATTCCACGAAGCTTCCTCCGTGTCGATAAAGATGGGGATCCCTCCTTCGTAAACGACAGGATTCAGCGTTGCGTCAAAGGTCATATCGGAGCAGAAAACTCTCTTGCCCTCCAAGGCCCCATGACCGATCATGGGACGGCCGTAAAGCCGTTCACCGGCCAGCTTCATGCACAGGTGCAGCGCCGCCGTGCAGCTGCACAGCGCCACAGCATATTTAACACCCGCCGTTTCCGCGGCAATGCGCTCTACTTCGTTAATATTCTGGCCGACCGTGCTCATCCAGTTGCTTTCGTAAGCTACCGTGATATACCGCAGCTCTTCTCCGTGCATGGTAGGCGTTGCCAACCAAACCTTGTTTGGGAAAGGAGTGAAATCATTTTTCCTCTTAAATGCCATATTTCTCAATCTCCCTCAACTCAAATTCACCAAAACGCTTTATGCAAAAGGCTCAGAAGAAACTGATATCCTCTCCGCTTTCCTTTTCATAGCTCTGAACCCAGTCTTCCTTCACATCATTGGGAAGCAAAGCATCCTTCTTCAGCTCAACGACAAGATAACCATCCTTCGCCGAAACGGAAGTGACCACGTACCGCTCCGTCAGGAAGAGTGCCGCCTGCTCCCCATTCTCAAATTTCTGGTGTACGCCATTGAGCACGATCTCCAGCGGGCCCTTGGCATACCCCATGAGCCCCCGCAGGGTCACCGTTCCTCTCGACTCCTGGAAATAACCGGCATAATCCTGGACATCTACCTCCAGATCCTTACACAGCTCACGAATGTCCTGCCGGATCTGCGCAGGCATGGTGGTGTCCGCCAAAATCACGCACTCCACACCATATTTCTTGATGGTGTCCCGAATCTTCTCTGTCCCGCCGATCACAGGCAGGCCTTCCATCATGCTACCGTAGCCATCCGCACGGAAGTCTACCAGGCACACCGGACGGGCAGCGCTCTCTGGGTCGCGCTCCATGTGCCGAAGCATCGTGTGGGCCGTCTCGCCGACGCCCACCACCATCACATTGACCATAGTCCCGCTTCTGCGCTTTCTGGCTCTTGCACGCTCCATCTCCAGCAGGGTAATGCGGTAGAAAAACCGGCTGACAGCAACCATCGCAAATTGCAGCACCGCACCGATCACATAGTAAGTAATGGGCATGCGCATGGTAAAAATCAAAGATCCCAGCACCTGACCCACGCAGGTCACCAAGCTGGCCATCAGGATCCGATTCAGATCTCCCAGTCCCGCGTACCTCCAGCGGCTGTTGTACAGCTTAAATACGCCAAATACCACCAGGCAGAACAACGTATACCCCGGCGCCAGCTTTATAAACGCAGGAATATAGACCAACGCCCACTCGTTAAATTCGTAGTTTACGTAAAATCTGATCGTGAGTGCGGCAAAATAAGCCAGATTCACAGCGATGATATCAAAGATGACCAGCATGGCTTTCAAAACGAACGAGCGTCCATTGGCCTGGCTTCTCTTCTGATCAGATGATCCCATGTTTGCTTCCTCCTCATTCCATACATCAAGCAATTACACACCCACAGCAGCCTGCTGGAGTTTCATTTCCGCGGCCTCGTCCGCCTCGTCGTTGACCTCTTCCGGGGAACGGAAGGTGGGGACGACTTCTTTCAGTGCGCGGCGGACCGTGTCATCGTCGCCGGATGCGCAGGCTTCTTCCAGTATCTCCAGGCGGCGGCTGATCTCCTCTTTGGGCAGCGGTGCGTCTCTTTCCACAAAAATCAGGCTGTTATCCGTCTTATCCAGTTCCCCGGTCTTGACCAGAAGCTCCTCATAGAGCTTCTCGCCGGGACGCAGGCCGGTTTCCACGATCTCGATTCCCTCCACGCCGGACAGCCGGATCATATTCTCCGCCAGGTCCAGGATCCTGACAGGCTTTCCCATATCCAACACAAATAGCTCGCCGTTTTGGGCCATCGCGCCGGACTCCAGCACCAGCTGTGAGGCCTCCGGGATCGTCATGAAATAGCGGATGATCCGCTTGTCCGTCAGGGTAATGGGGCCGCCGTTGGCGATCTGGCGCTTGAACAGGGGAATCACAGAACCCGCTGATCCCAAAACATTTCCGAACCGGGTTGCGCTGTAAACCGCGTTCCCCCAGGAACTGGCGCTTTGGACGATCATCTCGCACATGCGCTTGGTCGCACCCATCACATTGGTGGGATTCACCGCTTTATCCGTGGAGACCATCATAAATCTCTCGGTGCCGAATTCCTCGCACAGCTCCACCAGGTTCCGGGTGCCGAAGACATTGTTATATACAGCCTCAACGCAGTTCTTTTCCATTAAGGGAACATGCTTGTGGGCTGCCGCATTAATGACGATCTGCGGCTGATAGCGCCGGAAAACCTTTCTCAGCGCGTCCTTATTGGTAATGGAGCATATCTCGATCTCCAGGTCCAGGGCCTTGCCATAGGCGATCCTGAGATCTTGCTGCACGTCGTAAGCGCCATTCTCATAGATATCCAGGACGATGATCTGCCGGGGGGCCATCTTTGCAAGCTGACGGCACAGCTCAGAGCCGATGGAGCCGCCGCCGCCCGTTATCAGAATGACCTTATCGCGGTAATAGCTGCTGGTCCTTTCGTCGGAAATAATGATCGGCTTGCGGAACAGCAGCTCCTCAATGTCAAACTCCCGCAGGTACCGCTTCTTTCCGGCAGACTGTACAGTCGGGTAGTCATACACCTTGATCCTGTAACCGGCTCCCATGTACATGGCGTACAGGGCCTGCTTCTTTTCATCCGCCAGGCCCGGGATGGCAAAAACCACTTCCTGGACCTCATAGCGGTGCAGCTCCCGCATGGTCGTCTCGCCTTCCAGCAAAACAGGGATGCCGTGGACTGAACGCCCCGCCTTTTCGGAATTGGTGTCTACAAAGCAGCGGGGGGTGTAGTTCGCTCTGGGGTTGCCCAGCAGCTCCTCTGCCAGATTGACGCCAACACGGCCCGCGCCAATGATGGCGATCTTGATCTTCTTCTCAGTCTCAGGGACCGGCTGCACCATTTCATCGCCGGAAAACAGCAGAAGCAGCCACCGTAAAAACGAACCCCAGGCGGACTGCTCCGAGCCGCACTTGAAGGCGTAGCGGTACACCATACGGATGGTAAGCGCTGCCAGCAGGTTCACACTGGCCAGCGAAAAGAGCCGTCCAACGGACACCTTCTCGATCTCCATCAACAGCGGGAGCGTCCGCTCAATGGTCACGTCAACGAGAAAGGCAACCGCATCCACCACCAGGAGCCTGATATAGCACTGGATCCCGCCGTAGCGCCAGATCTGCTGATAAATCCCGCCGATGCACCTGACCGTCAAAACAGACGCAAAAGAGATGGCGCTGTGCAGCAGGACTCCCTGCCAGGTCAGGACGGCCTCACCCTTGTAAAACACAAGCAGCATGGCATCCGCGCACAGCAAAATCAATATGTCGTAAACGATCAATGGCAAACGGAGCTTCCGTTTTTTCATATCCGTGTTCCTCCCCTTTTGCCCTATCGAGAAGGGCAATCTATCTCATCCTCAGGCTTCTTTTGCCCTGAATTCCCCCGTGAGGGAAATCAACTCTTTTCTGAAAGGGCAAGCCTGCGAAGGAATACGCAAAAAGCCTGGGCATTACGTTTAATCCCTGCCCGCTTGAACTGCATTGTCTACTTACGGCATTATACAGGAAATTAGCGTAAAAAGCAATATTTATTTTGCCCAAAAACGTTTTTCAGCCTTGGTATCCAGCATTTTTAAATCTCAGAAAACACAGGCCCAATTGTGCGTTCCAAGCAAAAAATAAGAGATAACAGCAAACAGGGAACGAACTGCCATTCCCTCTTCGCCATTATCTCTTATCTTCGCCTCAAGGGCATCTCTGGTGGGCGAGGCGGGACTTGAACCCGCACGTCCGCAGTGAACACTAGAACCTGAATCTAGCGAGTCTACCAATTCCACCACTCGCCCATATGATATGCAGGAGCTTCCCTTGCGCCTGTGTATGATATCATTTCTCCACCTGTTTGTCAACCGTTTTTTCCGCTCTGCGGCAAAAAATCCGTGCACCGCTTGCGGTGCACGGATGGGGAAAACGCGAAGGGATTACGCCTTGCCGTCGGAACCCAGGACGTGGACGATCTTGTGGGCGACCATGTCCTTGACCGCCTGACGGGCGGGCTTCAGGTACTGGCGGGGATCGAAATGATCGGGATGCTCGGCGAAGTACTTGCGGATGTTGCCGGTCATGGCCAGACGGATATCGGAATCGATATTGATCTTGCAGACGGCCAGCTTGGCAGCCTCACGCAGCTGATCCTCGGGGATGCCGATAGCGTCGGGCATGTTGCCGCCGTAGGTATTGACCATCTTCACGAACTCCTGAGGAACGGAGGAAGAACCGTGCAGGACGATGGGGAAGCCGGGCAGACGCTTGATGCACTCCTTCAGCACGTCGAAACGCAGGGGAGGCGGAACCAGGATGCCGTCGGCATTGCGGGTGCACTGAGAAGCCTTGAACTTGTAAGCGCCGTGGCTGGTGCCGATGGCGATGGCCAGGGAGTCGCAGCCGGTGCGGCCGACAAACTCTTCCACTTCCTCGGGATGGGTGTAGCTCTCCTTGCCGTGCTCCACAGCGACCTCGTCCTCGACGCCGGCCAGGGTGCCCAGCTCGGCCTCGACCACGACGCCGTGATCATGAGCATACTCAACGACCTGACGGGTCAGGGCGATGTTCTCCTCGAAGGGCTTGGAGGAAGCGTCGATCATGACGGAGGTAAAGCCGCCGTCGATGCAGCTCTTGCACAGCTCGAAGGAATCGCCATGGTCCAGGTGCAGGACGATGGGGATGTCGGGGTTCTCGATCACGGCAGCCTCAACCAGCTTCACCAGGTAAGTATGGTTGGCGTAGGCGCGGGCGCCCTTGGAGACCTGCAGGATGACGGGGCTTTTCAGCTCGCCGGCGGCCTCGGTGATGCCCTGAACAATTTCCATGTTGTTGACGTTGAAAGCGCCGATGGCGTAGCCGCCATCATAAGCCTTCTTGAACATCTCGGTAGAAGTAACAAGTGCCATTGGAATCATTCCTTTCCTTATTTAAGCGGAGTCGCCTCCACTTGCTTTCGCGGCTATTATACCACATTTTTCGAAATTATCAACAATAATATTTGCCAAAGGCTTTCTTTTGTGTTATAATGCAGGATGTATGGGGGGTTTAACAGCGTACTCCGTCATTTTCCATAATAAAAAATCAAAAAACATATTGGAGGTTATTCTTTATGTCTGAAAAAGCTTTGGTGGGTTCCCTGATCATCGGTCAGTCCGGCGGTCCTTCCTCCGTCATCAACTGCTCCGCCTACGGCGTTATCAAGACCGGCCTGGAGAATCCCAACATCACCACCGTCTATGGTGCCTTCCACGGCATCAAGGGCGTGCTGAACGACCAGCTGATGATCATGGATGAGGAAGATCCTGCTGAGCTGGCGAATATGATGCACACTCCCTCCTCTGCCCTGGGCTCCTGCCGCTACAAGATCGCCGATCCCGATGTGGATGACACCGACTACAAGCGCATCCTGGAGATCTTCAAGAAGTACAACGTGCGTTACTTCTTCTACAACGGCGGCAACGACTCCATGGATACCTGCAACAAGATCTCCAAGTACATGAACAAGGTCGGCTATGAGTGCCGCGTCATGGGCGTGCCCAAGACCATCGACAATGATCTGGCCGGTACCGATCACTGCCCCGGCTTCGCCTCCGCTGCCAAGTACATCGCCACTTCCTTCATGGAAGTTTCCCGTGACTGCCAGGTGTACGACACCGGCATGGTCACCATCATCGAGTGCATGGGCCGCCACGCCGGCTGGCTGACCGCCGCTGCGGCCTGCGCCAATGTAAAGGGCGACGGCCCCGATCTGGTCTACCTGCCCGAGGTCGACTTCGACATGGACAAGTTCATCGCCGATGTGAAGCGTGTCTACGCTGAGAAGAAGAACTGCCTGGTGGCCGTTTCCGAGGGCGTGCACTACGCCGACGGCACCTTTGTTTCCGAGGCTAAGACCTCCGGCACCGACGGCTTCGGCCATGCCCAGCTGGGCGGTCTGGCCGCAAGGCTGGCCGATGTGGTCAAGGCTGCCACCGGCGCGAAGGTCCGTCCCATTGAGCTGAGCCTGCTGCAGCGCTGCGCCGCTCACTGCGCCTCCGGCACCGATATGGCCGAGTCCTTCATGTCCGGCAAGGTCGCCGTGGAATCCGCCGTGTCCGGCATCACCGACAAAATGGTGGGCTTTGAGTGCACCCGCGACGCCAACGGCTACAAGTGCGAGCCGAAGCTGTTTGACCTGAGCCTGGTGGCCAACACCGAGAAGAAGGTGCCCCGCGAGTGGATCAACGCCGAGGGCAACGGCGTGACCCAGGCCTTCATTGACTACTGCCTGCCTCTGATTCAGGGCGAGACCGACATGGTCAAGGAGGACGGCCTGCCCCGCTTCGTGCACCTGAAGAGAGTGTTCGCCAAGTAATTTCCCCTGTATCCAAAGCACCTGTCTTTTCGGAGACAGGTGCTTTTCTTCTTGCATATAATTCCTCTTTCTGATATAATCCGAAAAGCTTGTTTTTATTGGGCGGGCAAAGCTGGTTATGATTGGAGGGGCTGACGGTGAGCGCAAAGAAGCGAAGATGGATCACGGCGCTTGCCGTTCTTTATGTGTGCGTTATGGTATATCTGCTGCTCTGCCGCAGGCCCTGGGGGACGGAACTGCCCTCCGCGCAGTGGCTTGAAATGCACCTGAATCTGACGCCGTTGCGCACCGTCCGCAGATTCATCTGGGTGCTCACCCATTCCCGCAACCCGAGGCTGCTCCGTCAGGCTTTCATGAATCTCTACGGAAATATTTTTCTCTTTCTCCCCCTGGGGCTTTTCCCGCCGCTGCTGTGGGCGCGGATGCGAAAGCTCTGGAAAACCGCGCTGCTGGCCACGGGGATCATGGTCTGCGTGGAGGTGCTGCAAATGCTTCTGCTGGTGGGCACCTGCGACATTGACGACGTGATGCTGAACGTACTAGGCGCGTCCATGGGGTACGGCGTTTATAAGCTGCTTGCCCGGATGGACACAAAGGAAAAATAGGGACCCTGCACGCAAAAATCCCGGCGAAAGCTCGCCGGGATTTTTGCTGTTTTATTGTGCAACGGGATTGGATACGCGAATGGTGTGATCAAACCAGGAGCCGCTTTTTTTACCCATGGCGGCAAAGGGAAGGTCCTCGTCCAGCGCGGCAACGGGAATGTCAAAGCCGTTGGCCGTGTCCGCGAAACCATCAGGATAGGTCACGGAATCCTTCACCGCGTCGATCACATCGGCACCGTCCTTCTGGGCATCCTCAGCAGAACCCGCAAAAAGCTTGCTGAAGCCCGTACCGGATAGGGTGATGTGCGCCGTCATCCGGCCATTCTCCACAGTCAAAGTCCCTTTTCCCTCCGACACCTCGTTCAAACGGAACATGCCGCCATCGGTGGCCACGTCCACGGTGTATACGCCGTCCGGGAGGGTATCCTCAGCGGCTGCGGTCTGCGCCTCAGGCACACTGGGAACCTGCACCGTATCCGCCGTGCCTCCCGCTATGCTGGCAAGCAGGGCAAGGGTGCACAGGAGCATTACCAGTTTCTGCATGCTCTTTTATTTGCTCAGGGTGTCCATGGCAGCCTGGGTGTGGGCAACGTACAGATCCTCAACCGCCTTGATGGAGCCCAGGCCAGCGATCTGGCAGTCAACGGAGTCAAACACGCCGGAATCCAGGAACATGGTCTTCCAGGAGTCCTCTTCGTCACCGGCCATGTCATTGTTGGCGTGGTCGCCTGCCACCACCATCAGGGGGCGCAGGACAACGTTCTTGTAACCGGCGGCAGAAACGGCCTCGATCACGTTCTCGCAGGCAGTCTCCTCCGGCTCACCCTCAACGGTACCGATGAACACATTGTTGTAGCCCAGCGTATTCATCTGGGTCTGCATCTGGCTGTAAGTCACCTTGGCAACGTGAGCGGTGCCGTGGCCCATGAAAACAAAGGCAGTGCCATCGTTCGCGGCATCCTCCATGGTGGCGTAATCGGTCTCAGCCAGAGCAGCGGAAACAATGGCCTCGGCCACGGCAGCCTTGTCCTCATTGATCACGGTGGCGTCATTTCCCACCTCGCCCAGCAGAGGCTCAGCCACGGCCACAGCCTCAAACTTATCGGCAAAGACATTGATGGACTCCATCAGCTCGTCGTACTCCGCGCCATGCATCAGATGGGTGGGCTGGACGACCAGCTGCTTCACGCCATTGTCCACCGCGCGCTGCAGGGCCTGGTCCACATTGTCAATGAACTCGCCGTCACGGGCCTGGACATGGTTGATGATGATCTGCGCGGTGAAAGCACGGCGGACGGACCAGTCCGGGAAAGCAGCCTGGATGGCATCCTCGATGCCCTTGATGTCGGCAACGCGGCTGTCATTGTAGGAGGTGCCGAAGGACACCACCAAAATCTCTTTCTCGCCGATGTCGTCAGCATTGCGGGGATCATCCAGGGAAGCGTCGCCGGTATCCAGGCCGAAGTAATCGGGGCTGGCTTCCTCGCCCTCCACCAGTTCCTTCTGGGCGTCGGTCAGAGCGTCCCAAGCCTCCTTGGCGGCAGCGCACTGGGCGTCGGTCTCCTCGGTGCGGCTCTGGACGTAGATAGCGTCGATCATCTCTGCCACCGCGTCGGCAGCCTCCTGGTCGGAGACGGACTCGGCCCCGGCAAAGCCGACCATGCACAGCAGCATGGACAGGGCGCAAAGGGATGCGATCAGTTTTTTCATTTGTATTTCCTCCTGAAAAAAATTTAAACCTCTCAGCCGAAAACACGACTGAGAGGTTTTTCACATAATCAATTCACGCCCGAATACCGTCAGGAGGGCGCACTGCCCCCGCACCAGGCGCTGCGGATCGTGTGGCAAAACCAATTACTCGTGGTTTCCTCATCCAGATCGGCAGCAGGTCTCCTGGCTCACAGCAGCCTTGAACGTCTTCCCGTTTCCAGTGACATTGTGTTCAACGCTTATGCTGCATACAGTGACGAGTTCGCGCAGGCCTTTCACCTGCTTCCCTTTTCAATGACCGCATGGTCATCACTGCCAATCTCTCCGCCGGTATTCTATCATATTTTATCGAAATGTCAAGCTAGATTTTTTCTTTGCCGTCCGGCGTCTCCGCAGCGCCCGGAATGTTGGCCCCCTTTTTGCCGTCCTGGATCTCCAGAAATGCATCCTTGAGCCGGGCCAGGTAGGCAAACGGCTCCTCCGGGGCAATGGGGACGAAGCTTCTTCCCGTCAGGGGATCGTGCTTGGGCTGGAGGGTGAAGGTGAGCTTCCCCTCCCCCACCCGGCTGACCGGGAAGCAGGTCTCCAGGCCGAAGCCGCTTTCACAGGGCACCAGAATGCCAAGATTCGTTTTTCGCTCCCGGCAGGCACATTCCAGGCGGTACATCACCTCGCCGGACAGATTGCAGCGGCATACCACCCGGTAGTATAGCCCCTGCCGCGACACCTGCGCCCTGCCCACCGGCTTTCCGCCCAGGCTGACCGCGTAATCTTCCATGCCTTCACCTCCCGGATACAGCCTATGCTCTGAGCGGGCGCAGTAGACGGCATTTCTGCTTTACATCCGGCGCAATGCGGAATATAATATTTTCAAGAAGCCGAGAGAAAGAGGTTGGCGGCAATGAACTATATCATTTTTGACCTGGAATGGAACCAGTGCGGTTCCGAAAGTGAAATTCTGACGGAGCCGGTGTGCCTGCCCGGAGAGATCATCGAGATCGGGGCAGTGAAACTGGATGACACTTTTCGGAAAACAGACGAGCTGCGGCTGCTGATCCGGCCCCAGTTTTATCCCAAACTCCACCACCGCATTGTCAGCCTCACCGGCCTGCGGGACAAGGAGCTGGCGGAGAAAGGACTGACCTTTCCCCAGGCCTATGAAAAATTTATGGAATTCTGCGGGGAGGAATACAGCTTCATGACCTGGAGCCGCTCCGACCTGCCCATTCTGATCGATAATATGCTGCTGCACGGCATTGACGTATCCAATTTGCCGGACACCTATGACCTGCAGCGGATCTTCTGCAACGAGATCATGCGCATTCCCCGGAAAATGGCCCTGGACGACGCGCTGAAGGTGCTGAACGAAAAGGGGGACGTTGCCCACGACGCCCTGAACGATTCCCGCAACACCGCATTGGTCTGCAATCATCTGGAGCTGGAGGAGTATGGCGGCGAATATGTCAGCCGTGCCTTTGCCGAGCAGCCGATTCTGACGGTCTACGAGTCCGCCCACGCGGCTCTGGCGGATGAGGCGCTGCGGCAATACCAGTGTCCCTGGTGCGGGGAAACCGTGACGGCGGAGGGTTGGCTGCCCCTGAACCGAGAGGAATTCATAGCCCGCGGGGCATGCGCCGAGGGGGATGAGCTGCTGCTGGACCTGGAGCTGATCCGCACCGCGCCGAATTGTTACCATCCCCGGCGGGTGCTGTATGAGATGAGCGACGACCTGTGGGAGCTGTACTGCCAGCACCGGGACGAGGCAGGAGGCGCACAATGATTCTGGATCACCAAGCGGTTCTTTCCATTCTGCCGGACCGGGATGAAAATGCCCACAAGGGAAATTTCGGCCGGGTGCTTCTGCTGTGCGGGAGCCGGGGCTATACCGGGGCGGCATACCTGGCAGCCATGGGTGCGCTGCGCACCGGCGCAGGGCTGGTATACCTGGGGGTGCCGGAAAGCATCTACCAGATTGAAGCCGTCAAGCTGAACGAGGCCATTGTCCAGCCCCTGCCGGATCGGGGCGGCATGCTCTGCCGGGAAGCCATCCGGGAAATAGGAGCCCGTCTGCCCCGGATGGATGCTGTTCTGCTGGGCTGCGGTCTGGGGCTGAGTGAGGACACGGAGGAAATCGTCTGCTGGGCAATGCAAAATGTCCCCTGCCCGCTGGTGCTGGATGCCGATGGCATAACCCTGGCCGCCCGGCATATAGATTTACTGCGCGGAAGGGCCGGGACGACCATTCTCACGCCCCATGCGGGAGAGTTTGCCCGGCTGGGTATCCCCCGCACCAACGACCCGATGACGGACGCCAAAACGGCTGCCACGCTTCTGGGCTGCATCATGGTGCTCAAGGGCCACCGCAGCTGCATCACCGACGGGGAACGGGAATACATAAACCCCACCGGCAATCCCGGCATGGCGGTGGGCGGCAGCGGCGACGTGCTGGCGGGCATGATCGTATCCCTGCTGGGGCAGCACCTGGACCCGCTGGCGGCCGCCGCCTGCGGCTGCTGGCTGCACGGGGCCGCGGGGGACGCATGCGCCCGGCGGCTGGGGCAATATGGGATGCTGCCCACGGACATGCTGGAGGCCCTTCCGCGACTTATGAAATAGGGCGGGATATTCTTGAAAAAAGCTGTTGCCATTTTGCTCGTGCTGGTGCTGCTGTCCGGGTGCTCCGGGAAAAACAAGGAGCTGGAGCGGGGCATTGCCCTGCGGACAAAAATTCTGGGCAGTCCCCTTTGCAGCTTCGACGCGGACATCGCCGCGGACTATGGGGACAAGCTGCACACCTTTTCCATGCAGTGCCTGGTAGACAACCGGGGGACGGTGCGCTTTACCGTCACCGCCCCGGAGAGCATCTCCGGCATTCAGGGAAGCGTGGACGGGGCCAAGGGCACGCTGCGCTTTGACGATGTGGCGCTCCACTTTCCCCTGCTGGCGGACGACCAGGTCACGCCGGTGAGCGCCCCCTGGCTGCTGATGAAGACCCTGCGGGGCGGCTACATCGCTTCCGCCGGACAGGAAAAAGAGCTGCTGCGCCTGCGCATCGACGACAGCTATGAGGACGACGCGCTGCACCTGGATATCTGGCTGGATGAGAGCGACATGCCCGTGCGGGCCGAGGTGCTGTACCGGGAGAGGAAAATCCTGTCGCTGGATGTCAAAAATTTCACGATCCAGTAGAATCCGCGCCGGGATACGCATAGAATTATATGGTTGCGCCGCCGTATAAAACTCCGATGCGTGTGGGAGAATAAAGATACCACCGCGCTTCAGCGGAAGAGGAAGCGCGGCCAATTCTGAGGGAATGCTCCGGACGGCACCGGCGGTGCCTGCTTCGGCGCATTCCCGGCCACGGAGTGTGATTTCTAATGGACAGCACTGTGAAGCGGGGCGACATTTTCTATGCGGATCTGTCCCCCGTGGTGGGCAGTGAGCAGGGAGGCACCCGGCCGGTTCTGATCGTGCAGAATGACACCGGCAATCGCCACTCCCCCACTGTGATCGCCGCCGCGATCACCAGCCAGACCGGCAAAGCCAAGCTCCCCACCCACATCAACATTGCGGGAGGCAGCGTGGGGCTGAGTAAGGATTCCGTCATTTTGCTGGAGCAGATCCGAACCATCGACAAGCGCCGTCTGCGGGAGCATATGGGCCGCCTGGACGATCAGCAAATGTCCATGGTGGACAACGCCATTGCGGTCAGCTTTGGTTTACATGGGAACGGAGCAATGTAAAAATTGGGGCATCTCAAGCAGGAGATGCCCCAAAAGTATTCTATGAAATGTTTTTCGGCCAAAAACGCCACGAAATCTACACGGGTCGTTACAGCAGCTTCGCCTTTTGCAGGGCCTTGCGGAGCACACTGCCCAGAGCCACCGCGATCACCACCTTCGCCAGGTCAAAGGGGATGAAGGGATACACGCAGACGTCCAGGGCGTGCGCGACGGTGCTCCCCGTCTGGAACACGAACCAGGCGGTGCCCAATGCATAATCCAGAGCAATGCCCACCACCATTCCGGCGATCGTTGCGATCAGGTTCCGATGGCTCAGCTCCATGATGAGCCCACCCACCAGGATCATCACAAAGAAGCCGATCAGGTAGCCTCCCGTCGGCCCCGCCAGCTTGGCCAGGCCGCCCTGGAAGCCGGAGAATACCGGCATTCCCACCGCGCCCAGCAGCAGGTACACCGTATAGCTCACCAGCGCCCGCCAGGGACCAAGGACGCAGACCGTCAGCAGGATCACCAGAATGGAAAGCGAAATGGGGATTGGGCCCACCGGGACGGACACCGGGCAAAGCACGCACATCAGCGCCGCCATCAGCGCGCAGCTGGTCATATTGAACAGAGCGGTTTTTTTCATAGGGATGCCTCTTTTCCTCTTTTTTTCAGGAATAGCGTACCCCATCGCGCCTTGTTTGTCAACCTCATTCCTCGCCCAAAGGTTGACAATCTGCGAATTGGTGTCTCTTATTTAAAAGTAAGGTTGACATTTGGTGATTATACCGTCATAATGGGGTCATGGAGGTGACGCCATGGCAACGAAGGAACGGCTGCTGGCACTTTTGGAGGCGCACAAGGGGGAATACCTCTCCGGCGAGGAACTGGCTGGGCAGCTGAACATTTCCCGCACGGCAGTCTGGAAGGCCATTAAATCCCTGCGCAGTGCCGGATACGAAATTCAGGCCGCGCAGAACCGGGGGTATTGCCTGGACGCCTCCACCGATGTGCTCGACGTTCAGGGCATCCGCAATTACCTGGAGCCGTGCGCCCAGGGCTGCCAGCTGGAGCTGGTCCCCTGCACCGCCTCCACCAATGCCCTGGTCCGCCAGCGGGCCGCCGGAGGAGCCGCAGAGGGGCTGGTGATCCTGGCCAATCAGCAGACCAAGGGACGCGGGCGCATGGGGCGGGAATTCTACTCTCCCCCGGACACGGGGCTGTATATGAGTCTGCTGCTGCGCCCTGGGGCCATCCCCCCGGCGCAGGCGATACACATCACCACCATGGCCGCCGTCGCGGCCTGCCTGGCCATTGACGCGCTCTGCCTGCGGCCGCCGCAGATCAAGTGGGTCAACGACATTCTTCTGGGCGGGAAAAAGGTGTGCGGCATCCTGACCGAAGGTTCATTTGACCTGGAAACCGGGAAGCTGGACGACGTGGTGCTGGGAGTCGGCTTCAACGTCTATCCCCCCGCCGGGGGCTTCCCGGAGGAACTGCGGGAAATCGCGGATTCCATCTTCTTCGAGCAGACGGAGGAAGGGAAAAACCGGCTGGCCGCCGCTTTTTTGAATCATTTCTTCCGCATTTACCGGGATCCCGCCTCCGACTACGTCCGCATTTACCGGGAACGCAGCCTGGCAATGGGCAGGCGCGTCCGAGTGGTCACCGCCGATGCGGAGCGGGACGCCTACGTCCTGGATATCGACCGGGACTGCCGCCTGATCGTGCGCTATGACGACGGCAGCATCGACCAACTGACCTCTGCCCAGGTCAGCATCCGTACCGAGTAAAGGAGAGGCGAATCAGCAGTATTATCGGTCTTGCCCGCGCGCCTGAATCAACATAGACCGAAAAAAGCAGCGGCCGCCCTGGCTCTGATTGCCTCCTCCGCCGCCCCGGCCCCGCCAAAGCGGCAGCCGCACCCGTTTCATCGACGCCCATATCCACCGCGACGACGCCAAAAAGGCCCGCCATAAGCAAAACCAGTTTCCCCTCTAACGCCGCACAGCGGTTGGGCAAGCATCACAATTGGAGTATTCCCAGATGGGAAAACGCTCTGCTTTGGATGCCGCCCATTTTGCTGTTGAAGGGTGCGGATGGTACGCCGTATGCAATTACCAGCGGGTGAAAAACAGGCTTGCCAGCGGTGTCAGAACGACCATGATGACAGAGAAGGTCAGTGACTCCACTGAGGTCAGGGTTGCCCGCTGCTGGGAGGGGAACATGCTTTGCAGCAGCGCGTTGGTCCGCACCTGCAGGGCGTCATCTCCTACCGCCGCCAGGAAGCCGCCCAATGTCATAAGCTGGTAGGCGGCGTGCTCCATCAGGATGCCCGCCAGGACGGCAGCCAGGGAAGCGGCGAATACCGCCCGATAGCTCCACCGGGGGAGCTTCAGGATCAGCTTTGCGCCGACGATGCCGCCCAGTTCCATCATCAACAGCGCAACACCCAGCTCCCACTGGGGGATCCCCCTGGTGGGAAGCTTGGCCTGCAAAAAGAACAGCAGCAGGATATCCATCGCTCCCACCAGAGAATTGCAGAACATCATAAACAGTGCCCGGGCGCTGCCCCGCAGAAAGAACAAGCTCTCTTTGAAGCAGGAAAGCAGCCTGCGAAGGATGGATCTGTCCGCCCCGCTCTGGTCTGCCGGGATCTCCCGGAGGGAACACAGCAGCAATATCTGAATCAGGCCGGAAAGCACGTCCGTCCCGTAGGCAATCTTGTGGCCTATGGTCAGCGCAAAGCCCGCGCAAAGGGTGGACAGTCCGCCGCAGAGGCGGTAGATCATCAGCTGGTTGGACTCAAAGCGCTCAAACCCATCCTCCATTCTGGCAAGCTTGAGGGAATCGTAGGCCAGCGCGTCCCCGGCGCCGGAAGAGAAGTTGTAACTCAGCGCCGTAAAGCAGACGGACAGGCAGACGAGGGACAGATCATTGGAACAGATCATGACCAGGTTGCCGATCATCCTCATGACGGTGCTGACGATCAGCATCCGTTTCCTGCCGAATACATCCGCCAGGATGCCGGAGGGCAGCTCCATCAGGAGGCTGGTAATATGAAATACCGTCTCGGCAATGCCGATCTCCACCAGGCTGAAACCTCGGGCCGTCAGGATCGCGACCCACGCGCCGGTCAGGGAGAGGTTGGAAAGAATAGCGGTGGAATAAAGGGTGGATATTTGTTTTTTGATTTTGAACATAAAAAATCTCCTTTATCGAATCAAGTTCATCGATAAGGAGATAGCGCGGCGAGCTTTTTCGGCACAAAAATCAGGAAATCACGGCGTCATTTCGTCACTTACAGCCAAAAAAGGGCGCACTACCCCCCTAGGAGCCATCACATTGCCCTTTTTCAACTGTACGTTCGATAATCTCCAGCCCATTCGTATAGCCTCGCATTTGGTTTTCTCTGAGGAAAGTATATCTCATCCGGGGCGCAATGTCAATAAAAATTGATTTTCCGCAGGGCCCTTCACCGCTGGCTGGCAGATTTTTCCTCATCGCCAAAAACGAAGTCGTCAATGTCCCATTCCCGGCTGTCCTGATTTTCCACTTTCTTCCCTCCCCCAATAAAACGGATTGGACAGTATATGCCGCTCCGCCCGGAAAGTTTCTCCGCTGTACTTTTTGAATATCAATGAACATTCCCGGCACTTGACTTTATACCGCAATAATGGTATATTTTACGGGTATGGAGAGATGTCCGAGTGGTTTAAGGAGCCAGTCTTGAAAACTGGTGATGCGGCGACGCACCATGGGTTCGAATCCCATTCTCTCCGCCAGACAGAAAATGCCCCTCCTGTCCAAGCGGACGGGGGGGACATTCGTTTACTTGCAGAGAGAAAGCGAAAGAGGTGACATATGGGATCACGGTATCTGACGAACCGCCTTTTTCATCGGGACGCCTGGATGCAGGCGCTGGATCGCGGCGAGGAAAAATTGGGCTATAACGCCCTTTCCGCGCTGTCCGCCCAGGTCATCTGTGCGCATTACGCCGCCATCATTCAGCTGACCGGTGAGATCCGCAGCAACCAAGACCCCGGCAAAACCCAGGCCCGGGCGGCGGAGCTTCTCAGCCGGGTGGGGCAGCTGCAAAAGCTCCTGCCCTATGCCACGCCTGCCCAGCGCAGGCAGATCGCCGATGCCCAGCGCACCGCGCAGTATGCCCAGTCCATCGTCTCATCCCCGGAACGGGCGGCAAGCCGGACGGAGATCACCTATTATTCCGTCCGCATTCCCGCCATGAACGGCCACTTCTACTACCTCGGTACGCAGCCGTACCACCCGGGCGACGTGGTCATTATCCCCTTCGGCGGAGAAAACAAGCTGACCTGTGGAATCGTCGAGGAGGTTTTCCGCCGCGACTACTGGAAAATGCCCCTGCCCCTGTGGAAAATGAAATACATCGACGCAACGGCTCCGCAGGAGATCGCGGAAGAATATTGGAGGCAATGCGCAGAGCGCTTCTGACAGCATACTTCATTTTGAAAAGCGCCCCGTTCTTATTTACGCAGCCACAGCGTTTGCGTTCACGTGGTCAATGGCCTTCCGAATCGCGGCCCAGAGGGACAGGTCCGCGAAAACCTCCGTAATGTTTCCCCGGTCAGAGAAGGGCGGGTCCATGAGGATGGACAGGTCCAGCAGCATCCCGTTCTGCACAATGTATTCAATGATCTGGTTTACAAAATAGATTTGGCGGCTGTCCAGCCTGGCCTCGTCAATGTACTCCGCGAAGGCGGCCTTGGCGGCGGACATATCCAGCCCAACGATTTCCCGGACGAAGACACCAAGAGGCTTATCTCCGAATTCCTTGTGATAGTCAGCCTCGGTCCCCACCTCGCTCCACAAAATTCTTTCCAGCTCCTTTACGTCGGCGGCGGTGAGCGGCACATTGCTTTTCAGCTTGGCAATGGCAGCGTTATCCTGGTGCTGGCGGATATAGAACTCTGCGGCGGCCCGATAGTTTTTCAGGTCGTCGTTTTCCAATTCGGATTCATTCCAGGTCTGAGACAGGATTTCGTCGTCAAAATTGGTATCGTAGCGTGCATGGTCAATGGGAATGTACTTCATCAGGTCGCGGAGGCGCTGCCGGATGTGCTCAAATTCATTGATCCCGGCGCTTTCCAGATAAGGGGTATGCAGGATCTTGTCGATCAGGTCCGCCTGCGCCATGATCTCCGGGATATTGGCAACACTGGCTACCGCGCTTACCTTTTTCAGCAAATCACTGCGCCGCCGGCTGTAACTCTTTCCGGCTAAATACGCCAGCTCAATGCCATACATCAGCGCGTCAAACCGCAATGCCTTCGGGTCGTCCTCCTCCGGCTGGATCAGCGGCGACAGCTCCCGGCCCATCACCAGTGTATCCTCATAGGTCAGCGCCTGATAGCTGCCCGGATCGGAGTAAAGCTCCACATATTTCAGATGCTGCCGGACCGCGAAATTCTCCCTGTTCAGCTCCCGCACCTTGCGCGCCATATCCTCCACAAGGGTCGCACGGAACTGGATCAGCTCCGGGGTCTGGTAAGCAAGGTCTTGCAGCTTGAAGGCTATTTCCGATTTCAGGTGGAAAATGGCCCCCTGCAAGGCCGTCAGATTCGCGGTGGGCTTGCCGTCATTCATGCGGAAAAATTCGAAATTTCCACAGAAATCGAAGATATAGAATTTCTGCTTGTCCTCCCCGTCCAGCAGGCCCGGGCACAGGCGGGTGCCCCGGCCGATCATCTGCCAGAATTTCGCCTTGCTCATGACCTTCTTGAAGAACACCAGGTTCAGAACCTCCGGGACATCAATGCCGGTATCCAGCATGTCCACGGAAATCGCGATCTGCGGCAGCTTCCCGGCGTCGGAAAAGTCGTCAATGGCACTTTGCGCATAGGTCATTTGGTTGTCAATGACCTTTGCGAAACCGGGCAGATGGGGATATTCCTTATTGAAAACCTCCAGGATCTTTTCCGCGTGGGCATGGCTCTTCGCGAAGATGATGGACTTGCCCAGCTTATTGCCGTAGTCCACCTTGAGGCCGCTGGTCATCAGGATATTCAGCACCTGGCGGATGGTATCCTCATTGAATACCCATTCATTCAGCGCGCCGGAGGCGATCTTCTCCGGCAGCTCGCCGTTTTCGTCCTCAAAGGTATCCTCGTATTCCCGCTGCTCCTCCGCCGTCAGGTCGGCATAGGTGATGCCGTCCTGCAAGAATTTCAGGTTGGTTTCCACGGACATAAAGTCCACCAGGAATCCATCCTTGACGGCCTGGGCCAGCTCATAGGCATAGGTGGGGACGCCGTTTTCCAGATCAAACACCTCATAGGTGTTCTTTTCGATCTCATCCTTGGGCGTCGCGGTCAGGCCCACCAGCGGAGCGTCGAAATAATTAAAGATATCCCTGTACCTGTTATAAATGGAGCGGTGGGCCTCGTCGCAGATCACCAGGTCAAAATGCCCGCAGGTGAAAAGCCTCCCCTGATCGTCCCGGACGGAATCGATGCAGCCCATCATGGTCTGATAGGTGGAGAACACGCACCGGGCGGCATAGTTGTCCTTTTCCTCGCACAGATTGGTCACGGAAAGGTCCGGCAGCAGATTCACAAAGCTGCGCTTTGCCTGGGTGACCAGGCCGTTTCGGTCGGCAAGGAACAGAATATTCTTCACCCACCCCTGCTCCAGCAGCACCTTGCACAGGGCGATCACCGTCCGGGTCTTCCCGGAGCCGGTGGCCATGACCAGCAGGACCTTTCTGCGGTTCTTCGCCAGGGCGTCACAGGATGCCCTGATGGCGGCTTCCTGATAATAGCGCCCGGCGATTTTGCGGTCCACCAGGATGTTTTTCAGGCTGGTGCGGGTGCTTTGCAGGGTGAACAGCTTTTCCAGGTCCCGCTTGGCGTAAATGGCGGCGACCTTCCGCTCCGGGTAGCGCCCATCGTCAATGTGGGTCTCGAACCCATTGGTCAGGAAGATCACCGGGCGGCGGCCCTGCTGCCGTTCGATAAGGTCGGCGTAGAGCTTTGCCTGCTGGCGGCCCTTGGCCACATCCACGCAGGTGCGCTTTGCCTCGATGACGGCAAGGACCCGGCCATCATCCCCATAGAGCACATAGTCGGCGTAACCGGCCTCGCTCTTGTTCGGCATACCGGGCAGCTCCACCTCATTGCGCCAGTCCTTGCCCTCGACCCAGCCTGCATCCTCCAGCATGGTATCGATGTAGATTTTCCGGGTCTTGTATTCGGAGATGTCCAGCGGCTTTGGCACATAGGTCTGCTGCCGCTCCGCCCGAAGGGTGGTAAGATTCTCTTTCAGCGCTTTGTTCTCGTCCATCAGCTGCTGAATATCGATGTCGGCGTTGGGGACGAAGGAGATGGCCTCCTGGGGCGTCAGCTCCAGCAGTTCCCTGTCAAACTTCCGTTCGGTGTACTTTTCCGCATAGCAATAGGCAACAAAATCCAGAAAATAGAAGAGATTTTCCAGGCACAGCCCCGCCTGCTTTTCGGATATTTTCTTGCTTTCGTGGGCAGCGTTGTTGCCCATTTTGCGGATAAAATCCATGCGCAGCCACAGATCATTCTTCACGATATCCCGAAATTCCTTGGCATTCATCAGCGTGACCAGCTTATCATCCCAGGGAAGCGTCAGCTCCTTGTCCACGGAGTACATCCACTTGACCGCAAACTCCATGGCCCGCCGGCAGCAGAGCACACTGGAATCCCGATCGATGTGCAGCAGATTTTCAGCAGCCACAGCCACGGAGGCAAAGGATGCAAAATCGGGTTCAGATAGAAGAAAATCAAAGTTGGTCATAAGTTCACCTTATTTCAGTACAAATCCAGCACTCTTTCAATCTTTTTCTTTTTTTCACTAATCATTCTTGCAACAAACGCATCATAGGCTTCTTCTGGATAAAAAGGATTTGGATCCTCAATTCTTTTCCCAAATGTAAATTCTGTGGCAGCATCTAACAACTTCTTCGTCCACTCAGACGATATTCTGTTGTAATGAACAGTGTTTTTTTCAGTGCTTTCATAGAGTGTTTTCAATTGGTTCAAATGTTCTTTAAGTTCAAGCGGCTCACCATTTAACGGGTGCATAAAATTGATACGTCGGTTTAGGATGTTATTAAGCTCTTCTTGATTAGCTACCTCACAGGAGGTTCCTCTCCGAACGTAAATCATATTCTGTTTGAGCGAACCGCTTTCTTTTTCCGCCAAAAATGGGATACGCTCAGGGGTGTCCTTAACAACAAGCATCTGCAATTTTTTACCCTTCAGCAGTTCATACTCAGATGTCGTATAGGAGAAATCATATACTTCATATTCAATATTCGAAGAAATAAAATTTTTGATTTCATTTGAGATAACTGCTTTATCTCTGATTTCAGGCAAGCCGTCAATACGGGGCGTTTTATCTTCATTTTCCGCTATTCCAAAAACAATAATACCTCCACCTGAATTTGCCAGTGCCAGCATTTCTTTTGCCAAAGATGCCCCCTCTATCCATTTACTTTTGAAATCGATCGAGTTGTGCTCCCCCGTTTGACCGTGGAGGAAGACTCTAAATTTGTCTAACGTAGGTTCTTGAAGAAGATCATAGACGATATCCTTTATCTGTTTTGGAAAATTCATCCTTATAACCTCAATACTCCCCTCAAAATTCTACCATCTTCCTCTGCTTTTTTCTTATCTCTATCCTCCGCAAAGTAGTCATATTTTGCAGTTTGCGGAAGAAAGCGCAGATGCTTTTCAACGCGCAAATTATCGAACCCTATTTTGCCATATATTTTAATTAAATTTGCTATTAAAGACGCTTCGTTGTCTTCATTGAAGTATAAAATGGTGATATTTCTTGCTCTTCCAAATACCTGCATAATGATATCCTTATCTGTCACATCAAGCGAATGCCCCATAACAACCAGTTGCGCTGACCCTTTTTCTTCATAAATCCACTTCAAAAAATCAATATCCGTATGGTACAGGACTCGCTGGTAATACTTTTTAAATTTTAAGAAAGAAATATCGATTGTGTCAAATTCATCCGCCTCGTCAGGATTTACACCCAGAACTATTTTCTTGTCCAGGTCCCCATGAATATGGAGCACTTTTCGATTATGGTAAACCTGCTCGTATGTATTCGTGTAATTAAAGGTAATAACCTTATCCGCTGGCATCAGTGCGGGGAACTGTTGCAGTAAGCCATTCTTGTTTGATTCCACAACAACTTTTTCCACGAAGTACTCCAAATAGATTTGCAATCCATCCGACAGTTCCTGCAACTGTTTTTCTAATTCATGAATGATCTTCTCTTTGTCAATTACTTTGTTCCCTGAACCATGCGGATATTCCATGACATACTCATCATTTACAACTCCACAACCATATCCTAGAAATCCCGGGGTTGACTGCTTTGTCAAAAAATTAAAAAATGCGATGATAACTCTGTCTACAACGCACATAGGGTGATTCTTTCCCTCAAATTCAGGACTTTCCTCTTGCAGAAACTCCACAAAAGCACGAATAATTGCAGAAATCTCCTTTTCAAAATCAATCCACCCGATGTCCTTGTTGTACGACTTATGTAAAAAACCGTATAGCAAATTGTCACTTGCCAATGCAGTCAGTTTTTCAACCGCTTCCGAAGCAAGCGGTATTCTATCATAGATTTCCTGATATGCCTTGTAGCTATTGGAAATATCTTTATCAACAAGCTGCAATGACTGTGCTCCAAAAATCTCCCCTACACTGTGTCCGTCCAAGCTAAACAACGTTGAAAGAAAATTAACTGTATTCAAAAAATTGATATACTTCGTCGGCAATTTGTAGTTGAGATCAAATCCATTCCCTAATAGCAGTACATTCATGTTAACTCACCTCTTACTTGTAAATCTTCTATATTCAGCAGTTATGCATCGGTTTAAAAGCGTCCAAAGCTTGCCTGGCAACAGATTACCCAAAATATTGCTGCATGAGAGAGTCCTTCAACGTCTCCAATTCCGTAAGAGTCCCCGATATTGTCAATTTTGATTTGTCGGTCTGTTCGACGAAGGCGGCGAATTGATTTTGAAGGACCAATGGGGGCAGTGGAATCTTGATAGACTTAAATTTCTCCATTGACACGTTGTACATACTTCCGCTTGTTCCCGTAGACATTGATGAAAAAATGGAACGAATTGATTTGCTGCTTAGAATATATTTCATGTACCAGACATTGGCCGCTTCCACAAAACGAATTTTCCATAGTTTATCAGGAAGAATATGTTCGGGAAAATCTTTTGTTACCACTGCTGTTGCACCGACCATTTCCCTTGTATTCGCCCTGCTAAAAAGTAAATCCCCCGCTTGTGGATATATGTACTTTTTGATATTACTTTGATTATCCAGTACTTTGCATTCACTGGGAATAAAATAGCCTTTTGTGACGGCGCTAACTTTCAATACAGCAACCTCACCATCTTGCTTTTCTCGTTGAGATCCATTTCCACTCCACCCTGCTTCACACGAAGCAATTAGTGCACCAATAGATGATAGATTCCAGCCGTACGGGTTTTTATCTGGATCCCCAAACAGTTCGATAAATCGGGCTTTGACGAGGTTGTCCAATTTTTGGAGCTGCTGCTGACGCATCCTGATAATGCCATTAACCCGATCCAGCTGTTTACAAATTGCCTTTTGCGTTACTATATCGACTTCGGTTACGTTAAAACTGGACACATAATCGTCCGTTTTTAGGTTGTGGAGACCTGTTGTTTTATTTTGAAATGTGCGTGTACCGCCACTACGGTAATTAGAAAAAAGTGAATAAAACACATATCGAGGATGCCATTTTTCCTGATTTTTTACTCGTAGCAATCCTGTGAAGTTGTTGAAAAGGTAGGTGCGCTCTGGTCCATCAAAATAGATAACACGTCCCACAGGCTGTTTGTCGCTTCCACCAGATTTTTCAATGATAATGTCTCCATTACGAAGATATTTTTCTTCTATGCCCTTTTTCACGATATTCCGTGTGACCACGTTGCTGTAATCAACAATCCCCTCATTTGTAAAATTAGTCGTTCTGAGAACAGGTATTCCGTTTCCAGTTTCATCGTCAGTTCCCCATTCTCCCAAAAGGGCTTTCCCTGTAATCTCAATCAGTTTTGCCATCTTTACATCCCCACAAATCCGAATTTAGTCACCAGAATATTGCTTACCTGTCGCAGAGTATCGGCAGTTATCAGAATTCTCTGGACTAAGCGGAATGATTCGACTTAAGGTAATATATCCTTCTCTATGAAGAACACTTACGATTTTCAAAACTTCCGATTCCGGCTTATTTACTGCTGGAGCAATATCGTGAATGCTAACATCCGGGTAGTTATAAATATAGTCATATACGCTCTTTTTCATTTCAACATTTCCTCCAGCTCATCCATCGCCGCGCTAATTTCCTGCTCCAACTCCCGAATCTGTGCCATGATCTCACTGGTGGGCGGGTATTCCACAGGCTTGTACTCTGTCTTTTTGTACTTGTTGATGCTCAGGTCATAGCCATTGTCCACGATTTCCTGCTTGGGTACCAGGAAGCTCTGCTCTGTCCGCTGGCGGTCGGCTTCGGCGTCCAGGTGGCGGAAGCGGGTGATGATATCGGGGATGTCGTTATCAGCCACGGGGCTTCGCTTGTCGTCCAGGGAGAAGCCGTCGGCCTTCATGTCGTAAAACCACACCTTGTCCGTGCCGCCGTGGCCGGTTTTGGTGAAGATCAGGATGGCGGTGGAGACCACGGCATAGGGCTTGAACACGCCGCTGGGCATGGAGATAACGGCCTCCAGCCGGTTGCCGTCCACAAGCTCCTTGCGGATGGCCCTGTGGGCCGTGGAGGAGCGAAACAGCACGCCGTCGGGGACGATGCAGGCGCAGCGGCCGCCCACCTTCAGCATCCGAAGGAACAGTGCCAGGAACAGCAGCTCGGTTTTCTTGGTTTTGCAGACCTTCAGCAGGTCGGCGGACACAATATCATAGTCCAGCGACCCCTTGAAGGGCGGGTTGGCCAGGATCAGGGAATATTTGGCCCTGTCCGGGTTCTGGTCGGACAGGCTATCCCGGTATTCAATAAAGGGATTATCCACGCCGTGGGTCATCATGTTCATGGCGCCGATGCGAAGCATAGTACGATCCATATCAAAGCCATGGAACATATGGTTCATGTAGTGCTCTTTGTTCTGGCGATTGAAGAAAACCTCATTCTTGCAGTTCTCTTTCAGATAGTCACTGGCAGCGACCAAAAAGCCGGAAGTGCCACAGGCCGGGTCACAGATTGTGTCACTGGGCTTTGGCTGCATCAGCTCAACCATCATGCGGATAATATGCCGGGGGGTACGGAACTGCCCGTTTAGGCCAGCCGTGGCGATTTTTGAGAGTAGGTACTCGTACACATCGCCCCGGGTGTCGGCGGTTTTAAGCTGGGCCATCTGCTCATAGATGCCGTCCATCGCCGTGACCACCTTTTCCAGCAGCAGCGGTGTGGGCAGCTTGAAAATGGCATCCGCCATGTATTTGGAATAGGCGCTTTCCTTATTGCCGTGGAGATTCTTGATAAAGGGGAACACCATCTCCTGCATGACGGAGTACATTCTCACCGCGGGAAAATCCCGGAACACGCTCCATTTCAGCTGGCTGCCGTCAACGGTATGGTCGCCGATCCGCACGGAATCCGTAAAAATGCTTTTATAGGGCAGCCCCAGCATGACCGCTTCCTTTGCGTGGGTGTTGTCAGCCTCGTCCAGATCGTGAATAAACATCAGGTATGTCATCTGCTCGATAACATCCAGCGGGTTTGTCACCCCGCCCGCCGCAAAAATATCCCAAAGGCTGTCAATTTTGTTTTTCAGTTCCCCTGTAATCATGCTTCTCTCTCCCGATTCCAAGTATAAACGGCATAATTCTCAATCTTTCATGTTTTTATTTGCAAATAGATTTCATGGTATGATAATCACGCTCTTATTCTAGCACAGATGAACCCATTTCGCAAACGGAATAACGTCAATTTCGACCATAAAAAAAGCCCCGCCTATTGGCGAGACTTTTGTATTGTGTTGGCATTACCTATCTTCCCGGCAAGTCACCCTGCAAGTATTGTCGGCGCG
>ENA-OUQF01000171-OUQF01000171.1-human-gut-metagenome-genome-assembly--contig:-NODE-171-length-61730-cov-5.582683_pt1 | contig 61730 bp, 54 predicted proteins | sample MGYA00237947_ERZ548826 | MGnify/ENA primary metagenome ERZ548826 (study PRJEB26490, sample SAMN05194701) | human gut metagenome | biome: terrestrial biome; feature: human-associated habitat; material... | reverse complement strand
CTGTCTCGTTTAAGCTTACCGCTGTAGCAGATGAAATAGTAATCCTCGCCCACTTTTACAAGGCGATTTCCGTTAGCACCCTTTTGGATAACACCGTTTTCTTTGTAATACAAATTACCGTCTATATCAACGATTCCGGTTTCGCCCTTGCCCATCTTGCCGTCAGCACCGAAGTAGTAATTACCGTCGGCAATTGGTAAACCGTTAGCCACAGAAGCATTGATTTTCTGGTTTGCATTTACACGCAGTTTTCCGCTATATACAGCAAAGTAATAATCACCGTTATATTCAATCAAACCGGCATTCATCTGAACATATCCGTTTTCATTGATATAATACAGTGAACCATCCGGAGCAGAGATGATTCCTTGCTCTCTTATCTCGCGTACAAGCGCGCCGTCAACACCGAAATCAAAGACATATTTCTTGAAAGACGTGCTGTCGCGAAGGACCTGAACTCCGTATGTGAGATATCCGTCTTTTCCGAAATTATAGCTCTTACCGTCAATTTCATGAAGTGTCATATATCCGGGGTTACGTGCAACATAGTAGCTCGGACCGTAATAATAACGTGTGCCTTTATCATCCGTATGCCATGCGCCCTTGGTCATACCAGTTTCGTCAAACTGATATGTCACGCCATTGACTGTATATTCACCGGTTACAGCAGTCTTAGTATGCGCGCTGAAGTAGTGCCAGTTTTCACCGATCTGCACCCAGCCGCTGGTAAGTACGCCTATCTTGGAATAACACCATTTGCCGTCGACCTGAACAAGACCTGTATATTTGCCCTGATTCTTACCGTCGTCGCCGAAGTTGTAGTAAACACCGTCGACTGCATAGATGCCGGTTACCTTTTTGCCGTCTACATAGTAGTAATCGCCGTTCCAGCCGTCAGCTATTGCAACACCGTCAGTATAGATCTTACCGTCGATCCAGGTACCGTTGAACAGCTTGCCGCATTCAGAGCACTTAAGAACTCCGTCAGCGACAGCATAAGAGTGTCCCTTTGAGAGAATCGTCTCGCCCCAGTCAACCACGGACTTGCAGACTTCACAGTAAGTTCTTCCAGTGTACCCCGCTTCCGTGCAGGTCGCCGCCTTGTCCGCAACAGCGTCGGCGGTATGGATATGTCCGCCGTTCCAGGAATTGTAGTACGCTTTGCCTTCGGTGGTGGAGATCATATCCTTCGCCATCTTGTACATCTCGGTGTCGACCTGAGGACCTTCACCGGAGAATGTATCGGTTGTACCGTCGACAAATGTAACGATACCGCGGTCTATTTCCATGCTGATGTCGATGGGCCAGAATTCCTTCATGCTCTTGAACTGAGCATAGGTATATGCAGGTTGACCTTTCTTTGTTCCGCTTGTATAGGTATAACCCATTCCGAGTTCCCATGTGCGGATGGGCAAAGAAGCAAGTACAGCTTCGCCGGTCTGTGTATTTTCACCGGTGCGCGTGATTGTGATCGTTGCGATGTTTTCATCGTCCGGAATGCTGCATTCAGCCGTGAATCCTGCGGCAACTTCCATATGGCCAAGTTCCCACCTGCTCATGTTGTTGAGGTCTATGTCAACAGTAACAGACTGAACCTTTTCGATATCCGTAGCAACGATATCAGCATACCATACAGAGCCGAGAAGGATCTTGTCCAGAGAAGGATCGTGTGCTACGACCTTGATTGTGGACTTGCCCGAGTTTGCCTGAACATTTATTTCACGAATAACAGAAGCATAGTTGCCCTGATTATCGCAGATTGAGAATTTGACATGGTGCATGCCGTCTGCAAGAGTTACATCGGAAAGTGACATAACACCGTCCTTATATGTGCAGGCGGTTTCAACGCCGTCGATATATGCCTTTGCCGTAGCGATATTCAGACCTGTGAAATTGTTCTTCTTAGTATTGTCGGCAACCTTGACACCGAAGCTGAGAACATTTTCGGAAACGGTCTGACCGTTCAGAGCCATTGCATCGGACATACTGCCTGTAGCATAGGTCACATCACCGAACACGGGTGCTTCGCGGTCGTCAACCGCATCGGAATAGTCAACGGTGATATCATCGACATACATGACATATCTGCCGTTGTAAGACTTGTGCTGATTATACCAGTAATCATAATCCGCACCATCGCGGTCGGAAATATAGAACTGAAGAATGTAGTAATTTCCAAGCAAATCCAAGCCTTTATAGGCGCTCAGATCGATGGAGAGGTAATGCCAGCCCGGTTCCTGATATTGGTTTACAAAGCCGGTTGTAGAAGCGACACCATCAGCCAAAGTGTTTGTAATTGTACTACTTGCTGTGACGTATTCGCCATTGTCATTGAGAACGAGAGGGAATACAGTGTAGCGAATCCATGTGGAAACATCCTCATCGGAAATATATATCCACATGCCAAGTTTGGTAGCATTTTCAAACTTCTGATCTTTGCCCAAGTATGCCAGCGCTGTCATCATATAACCGGATTCGAGGGAGTTACCGTAGTTGATATCGAGCGCCATGGCGCCGTTACCACTGTGGACCTTGCCGGTTGCCGCTGTTACGGGATATACCCTGCCTTCAGGCAGTACATAGTTAAATGCAGCATAGCTGAGGTCAAACATGCTTGTATCGCCGTCTTCAAAATCGAAGATGACCTCAGAACCCTTACCGAGTTTGATTGTGGAAGTTGCGGAAATGGTAGTACCGACAATTGCTGCCGTAATATCGCTTTTGGTAACACTGCCTTCGCCCGCTGTAAAGTCAAAGCCATCGATAGTACCGATACCGTCATTTTCAAGGGTAAACTGAATATCGCTTGCCTTGATTTTGACTTCGTTGAGTCCGTATGTGGCTGTCAGCGCCAGAGTAACGGTTTTGCCGAAAGGAACCGTCATTTCGCTGCTGTTGAACGCCAGTTTTTCGGGAACAACGGCATGAATCGTAACAGAGCCGACCTCTTTGCCGTTGTATGCAGCTGTCAGAACAACATCGCCGACAGCTGTAGCTGTCAAAACACCGTTTTCATATGTACCGTTTACGACATTGTAAGTAATATCCGCGGGAATTTCTGCCGCGTGACCGGTTGTACTTACGCCTGAGACACTGACTGCAACGGGCGTTCCCGGAGTTGCATACTCGGTTTCGACGTCATAGGAAACATGGTCAAACGTTTTGGATGCAACTGCCGTAGAAACGACGATAAGACCGCTTGAAATGCTGCGTTCCGAACCGTCGGAAGGCTTGTTAACGATCTTGAATGCATCTTCGCCCTCGGGCTTGCTGCCGTATGTCATGGATCCGCCGCCGTCAAGGTGTCCTGCCCATTTGCAGCCGAGGTCGAGCATGACTTGAGCCTGCTCCATAAGTGTCAGACCTGCGGATTCGGGTTCCTGATTACCGTCTGCGGAAAGAAGAATAACCTTATTATCCTCGGTGATACCGATTGTCTGGCGGGGATATTTCTGTGTGTTGTTCTTATCTGCATCGGAAAGCACGATCTCGTTGTTATATACAAGCATCTTGTAGATACCGAGCGCTTCCTGAATGTTGCCCTTATCGGATTCGTATTCATCGGCATTGCCGATCTTTATTGTGCCGTCCTTGAGGACCGCAAAATATGCGGATTTCTCACTACCCGTAACATCGTTACCGTTCATGACAAATACGCCGGAGGGCTTACCTGTCGTCATGTTGTAGTAGGATGCATTGATACCCGCTACTACCGTACCATGGTAATAAACATCGCCGGCAGCCGCTTTCTTATCAAAAGCCGCAACCTGCTCTGTAAGTTTGGACATACCGTAAGAGGTATTGTCCATATCCTTATAGGAAGTGAACAATTTCACGGTATCGATCGACATATCGATCGTTGCGGCGAACATCTTTACCTGTTTACCGTTTTTGTCGTAAACAGTATAGATGTTCTGCGTTACTCCGCTTGCGAGTGTGGACTGCTTATCCTGCACAAGCGAGAGCTGTGAATTGGAAAACTTACCGTTTGTTTCGGACCCTGCAAACGCTGTCATAGGCACAATACCCACAAACATCATTACGCAAAGCACGAACGCCAAAACCCAGGTTGAAATTTTGCCTTTTTTCATGTTTTCTTCTCCTTATTTAAAACTTTTATTTAAAATTTATATATCGCCTGTCGGCGAGTATATTCGGTTATTTATCCGCCGGAAGAAGCGGAAGCTCGATCCATGAGCCGAGGATATCATCCCACTCATCGGGAATAAATCTTTCAAAGCCCGAGGCAGGGAAGAATGTCAGCTCCGAAAAATATACCTTGTGCTCGATTATGTAGAAGTCCACACGCAAAAACGGTATACCTTCGGAAAGTTGCTTCGCCAGCGTCAATATTTCAGGGAGTTCTTCCGGTTTGGCTATTTCGGCTGACGAATTAGGGTGCGTCGGGCGACGTATATCGAGATGCTCCCAACTCGAAGTAAAGAAGTCCTCAGTGAGCCCGGTTGACGTAAATCTGTCTTTGCAGACAAGAATCAATTTCGGTTCGCCGTTGAAACAATGTACTTTATAGTCGGTAAGCCCGCCCGCATCGCTCTTCATGAACTGCTCGGCAATTATTTTGCGGGGCACATCCTTATATGGCCATTCACGACCGGTGAGATAATAATCTTGTTTTAGACCTCGTTTCAGCCTCTTTTTAACGTTTTTAATATTCAAAGCGGACTTGTCCTTGCATATACACATTCCAAGCCCGGAATTGTGATTGCATTTCAGAACAAATTTATCGGGAAGCATATCAAAATCTATCTCATCGGGGGCATTCCATACTCCAAGCACCGGGATAAGGTACCCGGCACCGATTTTTTCGGAGATATAATCGCGTGCTTTATACTTGTCCACCATAACGGTGTATTCCGGTTTGCGGTCATAAAGTTTCAGCCACTGGAGTTTTTCGTTAAATGTTTTTGGAGCTTCAAGCGATAGTCTGCGTCCGAAAACAGCCGCAAATTTACGCGAAAGATATTCGGCATCGGGCATATCATTATATTTCCCGTAGCCTGAATTTACGAGAAAACGATAACCGCTGCTGAAAATATATTTTTTTATTGCTTTGATGTATTTTCCGACTTGCATAACTCGATGGCCTTTCGTTTTAGATCAAATACATTCATAAAGTGAATCATCAAATAAAAGTTCTGAGCTTTAGAATAATAAGTTACCATCCCAAAATTCATAGCAAGCATCAGCATCAGCCAAAGTGCAAAAAATGCTACTCTCTGCTTGTCAACTTTTCGATACTTCCACAGCTGACTGAAGAGATAGACATACATGGCATAGTAGAGGCAGAATCCGATGATACCGCCGCCACAGAGAAGCTCAACGAAATTATCATGGAGATATGCGTCAAAAGCATAGTATTGGTTAGCCAAAATATGCGGATTGGCAATACCGATGCCACCAACAGGATATTTGAGAAACCACGTCAGACCCAATGTTCTTAAATTATTTCGCAATACTGTAGAATGATCGACCTTACCTCTTTCCAAAACAGCGTTCAGCATAGCTTCCATACGCTCTCGAATGCCGTCAAAGACCTCCAACTGCAATATCAAATAAAGTACAAAAGCCAAAATCAAAACCCAAAGCAAGATTTTGAAGCCTTTGATAAATATACTCTTTTGGGATTTTTGCGCCTTTACAAATGCGTATCCCAAAGTGCCTACTATCAAGAATACTAATGCTTTTCTGCTTTGAGTGGCAGCAACTACAATCACGCTCGGAACCATTAACAATGCTGACGGAAAGAAATGGTCTTTGGGACGCAAATATTTAAGATTTATTTGAATAACGCACGAAAGAGCACAAGCCAGTCCTATTGTATTAACATTAGCAAATTCAGTATTAACACGCAAACTCGAACTACTTCCGGCAGCAATTATCGTATCCAAGCCATAGAAAAACAAAGTATAAATAGAGACAACATACCCTGCCCACATAACCGCTTTAAGCAACACGGTCGCATCCAATTCGGGAATGTTTATATAGGTGGTATATACGGCATACGCACATACAAAAATTCTCATCAATGTTCGTACCATCGTCGCAGAATCCGAAGCGCTGATCGCCCACAAAGAAGAAAATAGCGCAAAACAGATAAACAAAACGCTCATCGCAACATACGGCGTAAATCTGAGCGATATCTTTCCGTGCTGAATTCCGCAGCCCAGCATGAGTATGCCTATTGTAAGCCCCAAAAACGCATATTTTCCCCAAGTATATGTATCAAACAAGATGAACAACACAAATAGCGCCGTAGTGAAGATAAATATGAGCGAGATCACTGCTTTGCGCAACGATTTGGTCATAACCCGTCTCCTATTCCTGAAAAATCAATTTTACAAACTGTTCTGCAACCGTTTCTATATCATAGCCGTTTTCCTTAAATTTTTGCATTGGCGTTTCCCGCTTTACCTGTGGTAACTCAGCAACTAAATGCGCCCAAGTGCCCGCATCACCTAACGGCAGGTAATGAACCAGACCTGTAATATCCGCTTCACGAGTAATGGTGTCTGCAATCAAGCACGGAAGCCCCGTTGCCTGCGCTTCGATCACGGTATTGGGCATGCCCTCATACAGTGACGGAAATACGAAGACATCCATAGCAGACAAAAGCGCAGGAACATCGGATCTGACTCCCGTGAATACAATTTTATCTGAAATTCCGAGTTCGGATGCTTTTTGTTTTATTGCGGATTCGAGTTCACCGCCTCCTACAAGCATCAGAATGCTCTTTCCATTTATTTTTAAATACTCAGAAAAAACCTCGAGCAAGAAAGTATGATTTTTTTGTGTCATAAAGCGACCGACGTGTCCAATTATCGTTGTATCATCGGGTAGCCCAAACTCGGAACGTATGCGGCATCGCATATCTGCGTTGAAGCCATATTGATCAATATCAATAGCATTGTGAAGGATGTTAACAGTGCCACTTTCATAAGCCTTTTTGCCAAACGTATATACCGCTGCAAGATCAGACGGTGCTATCTTGACATTGACATATTTGCCGTACAGAGCACGACCGAGTCTGTGCGCAATTTTTGATTTAAAGCTTCCGCCGTCGCTCGAATTGCTCGAACGCACAGCGCATATTTCAGCCCCGGCTTTATAGGCAATTTTCAGATCCATAAACCCCAAAGCGTTCGAACTAACTCTTAAAACATACTTATATCCGTTTGCGTTTACCACGTTATATAGCTGCTTTTCAAAATCCCTGAGTGACGCTGACTTTGCCGGAATTCTGTAAATTTTCCCGCCGAGCGATAATATTTCGTCTTCATAGAAACATTTTTCGGACATGTTAATACAGAAATCCATCTGATATTTTGTTCTGTCTATCCGGCGATATATTTTCATCAAAAAAGTTTCTGCGCCACCAGCGTTCATACTGCTTAGAATGCATAGTAATCTTTTCATATGCTTTTTCTCATGATTTAATCAACTCTTCGGTTATTGTTTCAGCAACTCCAGCCGCACTGTATTTTGCAGCTTCCTGCAAACAATACGGCTTTTTATCAATTATTACTTTCGGATTAGTGGCAACGGTTTTTAGAATGTCGGCAAGGGCTTTTATGTTTCCAGTCGGATAAATAATTCCGACATTTTCATGCACAATTTCCGGATTATATTTCCAATCGCTTGCTATCACCGGTACACCGGAAGAAAATGCGTCAATAAGCGTTCCTGCAAAACCCTCACCGTCATAAAAAGTCGGAAATAGCAAGGCAAAATAGGCTTTCAGCACATCGACACTTTTGTCAGAATTGACGCATCCACAATAATGAAGATATTGCGGAAAGGCAGTCTGCAATTTGTCAAACCATTCAGTTTGATTTTCATCAACCGGGCCGTATATATCCAAGGTGAATACTGTTTCTCCAAAATCATCGTTCACCTGAGTAACCGCTTTGATTGCATCTTCGATTCCCTTCTCCTTCATCACACGCGAGAACGTGCAAAGGCGATACGGCTTTTTCAAAGGTGACAATTCTTCCGGGGTCAACGGAGTGATGAACTTAAAATTCGGAACAATTGAAACATTGGAAAAGCCCTGGCGTTCCAATGCGTTTTTCATGCTTGAGGTTTCCACCCAAATACCGTTAAATCGGCGAAGCTGCGCCGCGAGCGTTGGGTCGGACTCCGTCTTTTGAGGCAACCAACCTCCGATGACATCATAAAACAGTTTCACGGAAGTTCCCTTGGCATATCTTAAAAGCAATGGTGCAAAGACTTTCACCCCATTATGCGCTGGCAGCATGATCACATTTTCGCTTTGCTTTACGGCTCGGCGAACAGCGGCAATAATTTTGAAAGGATGCTTTTTCCAGCCATAGGTTTCAATATACGCTACTTCGTCCGTTCCGTATTTTTCAGAAAGCAATTGATACAAATTACGTGTTTTTACCGGCTGACCGCCGGTTGAAAGATTTTTAAAATCAAATACACCAATTACAGCAAATTTACTCACTCATCAATTCCTCTTTCGATTTCCATTTGTGTAAATCAAAACAGTATGTTTTGATGATTTTGGCAGGATTACCAACCGCCATCGAATAATCCGGAATGTCTTTTGTGACTACGCTTCCCGCTCCAATTATGCAACCATTTCCAATTGTTACGCCGGGGAGGACAATCACCTTTTCGCCTATCCAGCATTCTTTTCCAATGTATACTGGTTTTCCTACAAGAGGCTGCCTTTTATAACCTAAAGGATGTTCTGGATTAACTCCGTGGTTTTCTGCAACGATTGTCACATAACTTGCGATGAGGGTATTTTCTCCGATTAAGACCTTGTCTGCAGTGCAAACTGAAAAAAAATCGCCTATATAACAGCCATTGCCTATTTTAAGTAAAATCGTTTTACCTGCATCATAACAAGAAAGCCGCGAAAAACGACCAATTCTCACCCTGTCTCCAATTTCTATATATTGGGGAGAATTGACCGTAAGCCCCTTTAGAATGAAAACGCCTTTACCGACATGTCCCATTCTAAGCAACTTTGCGCCATTAAATATATAAGATAAAATCTTTTTTAAAAAGGACTTCATTGTGTTTCCTCATCAGTTATTGTTTTACATTCCACGAAGCAAGTTCATCAACAACAAGTTGAGAAGTGAGCAATTTACACTTTGTCTCTTCGACATTGAGCAATCTTGTGTTATTTGAATTAAACTCTGTCAATGTATTACGTTCTTTGTTGCCCATCGAGAGATATTTTTCGTAATTCAGATCGCGGTTATCTGCAATGACACGATAAAACATTCCGCAATCGACCGCGCGGGCGCACTCCTCGTTTGTAAGTAATGTTTCATACATTTTTTCGCCGTGGCGAATACCGATTATCTGAGTGGGATAATCGGGAACACCAAACAGCTCTTTGATCGCCTGTGTGAGGACGTCGATCGTACAAGCATCCGCTTTCTGCACAAACAGATCGCCTTGGATTCCGTTTTCAAATGCATAAAGCACCAGATCCACAGCCTCATTCAAATTCATGATAAAGCGCGTCATGGCTCCCTCGGTTATTGTCAGCGGCAACCCGTGCTTGATCTTGTCTATGAACAACGGGATGACCGAGCCGCGTGAACACATAACATTGCCGTATCTTGTACAGCAAATGCGCGTTTTTTCAGGATTCACATTTCTTGCTTTCGCAATAATGATCTTCTCCATCATTGCCTTACTGGTACCCATCGCGTTGATCGGGTATGCTGCCTTATCCGTGGAAAGGCAAACAACGCGCTGAACTCCGGTATCTATTGCGGCTGTCAGCACATTATCCGTGCCAATGACATTGGTTTTTACCGCTTCCAGCGGAAAAAACTCACATGACGGAACCTGCTTAAGAGCCGCTGCATGGAATATGTAATCAACGCCCTGCATTGCCGGGCGCAATGTGGAAATGTCCCGGACATCTCCGATATAAAATTTCAATTTTGGATTATTGTACAGATGCCTCATATCGTCCTGCTTTTTTTCATCGCGTGAAAAAATGCGGATTTCTTTGACATCGGTGGTGAGGAATCTCTCCAAAACAGCATTTCCGAAAGAGCCGGTACCTCCGGTTATCATCAATACACTATCTTTAAATGAACAAGACATATCGCGTCGCCTTTCTTTTTTTCAGTCTTTTGTGACAAATTTGCACCCAATGCGCACAGCAATTGGCTTTAGTGCACGTATAGTTTTTGCAGGAATATGGTGTGACAACCAATTCTTCACGTCCATTGCGAGAAGCCTGCGCCTTTTAATAACTGGACGTTTATCCACGGGAACGATTATCCCGTGTTTTTTGAGTTCCTTTACGGTCCGCGGATACCACTTGCCCTGTATGACACCATTCAAGTAGTTTAAGCCGACATAATTGAGCGTAGCACAATTTCCGCTAATGCGCGACTGACTATCGTTTTTCTGCCGGGCTTCGAATTCCCATGCGTTAAAATCGTCCTCGTAAAGCAACTTCTGCAAATATGATTTTTTCCAAATCGCCGCTTGAAGATTAACGCCATATAACGCAGATGGATCAAGCGGATAGGCTCCGACAGGCTCTTTTCTGTGTTGGACCGGTATGGGAATTACCCTCATGTAATCGTAATCCTTTTCGGCAAAGACTCGGAATAGCTCATCGATTTTTTCCGAATCGGTTTTTTCGCAAAGGAAATAATCCTCCAGCAATAAAAGCAAGGTGTCCTCAGGAATTTTCTCCAAAGCGCTCCGCAAGCGATGGCTCCACGACACTTCATTGCCGGTCGTCACTACCGTAACGTGCGGATAGATTGGCATTTCATTATTGGTAATCAAATAAAACGGCAGTGTGCAATCTGGAAAAAACTTTTCATAGCATTCGAAAAATGTATCCCACAAATCTTTGTACCCATCGAAAGATATTACCACTATCGCTTTTTTCATGTTTACTCCTTTAAAGCCTCTTGACATATGTTATCGTCACATATTCCAAAACACGAGATGGTCCCAAACAGTCCTTTTTCACAGAAGTGAATGATGCGGATATTTTGCCGAGCAACACTTTCCCTATGTAAACCTTATCAGCATCTTCTGCCATATCCAAATCTACACTTTTCCACGTTACTTTTTTAGTGAATAGAGATTCACTTTTACGTCCTCTTCACATATCTTTTTTTCTTGTAGAAACCAAACACCAAATTGCGTGCGGTATGAAAAGTTGCGAGCATAACGCTTTGTTTTTCTGCTTTTCTAAATAAATCAAAATGCCATCTAATCAGCGTCTTGACACTGTGGCTACTAATCGAACCGGTCCTGCCCCGTCGATACATGGCAAGAACTTTATCAAGCAGATAGCATTCCGATTTTTTACATATTTTCAACCACATTGCGTAGTCATTATTTTTTTTAATATCAGCTATTTGAATTAGTCCAACAGTTTCCGCATCATACATAACCGTCAGGCATCCCATCCAGCAATAGTTATACATACCACGCTTTGTTATCCTTTTGGGACCTGTGATAACCCGTCCGTTTGGAATAGAGGCTTCATTTATTTCAACGTAGTTTGTATATGAAAAGTGATAGTCGTTTTCCTTCATAAACGCAATCTGTTTTTCAAGCTTTACAGGCAACCACAAATCATCGCTGTCAAGGAAGGCAATCCATTTTCCTTTTGCTTCGCGCAATGCCCGATTTCGGGATACGGCAGCTCCGCTGTTGGTTTCGTTTTTTATATACTTGATTCTTTTGTCCGACAAAAACGGTTTGACAATTTCGTCGGTATTATCCGTTGAGCAGTCATCTACAATAATCAGTTCCCAGTCGGCATACGTTTGCTTCTGAACAGAAGCAATCGACTCTGATATATATTTTTCCGTGTTATATGACGGCATGATAATCGATACTAAATCATTCACGCCTGCACACCCTCTTTTCCTGAATGAATAGAAAGATCAAACGTTCAGCAATTCTCTTGCTTCTTTTTGTTTTTCATCATATGTAGCTTGATCGACTTTTCCTTCCAGCACGAGCCAGTCGCCGTAATCCATATCCGACACCGTGCCTTCGCGAACCGTATCGCTTCTTTTCAGGACTTTGCCTACCGTCTGAATGATAATTTTCAAATCACCAAGGAAGGTAATACCTCTGTCGATATACAACAGGTCGTATTCAAACTTCTGCTCCCATGTGATGTTGTTCCGTCCATTCACCTGCGCAAGCCCTGTAAGACCGGGGCGCACATCATGACGGCGTCGCTGTTCGTCGGTCAAGAATACGCAATCCCGAACCAAAAACGGTCTCGGACCGACTATAGATAATTGTCCAAGAACTATATTGACCAAAGACGGCAGTTCGTCAAGAGAAGTACTGCGTAAAAACGCTCCGTAACGTCCGAGGCGCTGGTCGTCAGGGAGAAGTTCGCCATTTGTCCCACGTTTGTTACTCATTGAACGCAGCTTAATCAGATAAAAGATTTTTTCGCGTCCATCCTTACCTTTTCTTCCGGGACGGGGTTGCACAAAGAATGGATTTCCTCTCATAGCAATCGCACCGACTATGATTAAGACCAAAAGGGCAGGTGACAGCACAATCAGTGCCAGCAAAGACAGTGTGAAATCAAAAAATCTTTTCCAAAACTTCGCATACATATATGTAACCCCTTGACAAATTTAATTGAAGCAACTCTTGATTATCTCAATCACCTTTGCCTGATCTTCCTCAGTCATCTTGTTATCGCTCGGCAGACAGCAGCCGCGTTCAAAAATATCCGCACCAATGTCGGTTGCACCGCCTGCAATATAAGCATTCGTGCGGCAACGGAGCGTACCTTCTCTCCCAACCGCTTCATGCATGCGGTACATCGGTTGCATGTGCATGGGCTTCCAGATCGGTCTGCCCTCGGCGTTAAGACTTGCAAGCGTCTCCAAAATCTCAGTCGGGCAGGTTTTGCCCTTTTCTTTTATGTAAAGAGCATTGGAATCGTCTCTGACCTGCTTGCACATATAATTCTTATCAATAATCAGAGCGGACAGCCAATAATTCGGCTCTGCCCCGTCGATAATCGGGTTCATGTGGACAGGCAGATCTTTCAATCCGTCGCGGTAACGCTCATAGACTGCCTTTTTCTGTGCGATATGTTCTTCCAAATGCGGATACTGTCCGCGAATAACGCCGGCAACCACATTGCTCATACGGTAGTTGTAGCCGACTTCTTCATGCTGATACCAAGGAGCATTTTCACGCGCCTGTGTTGACCACTTTCGTGCCTTGTTTGCCACTTCGATGTCGTTGGTGAGTAAGCAGCCTCCGGCAGAACCGGTGATGATCTTATTTCCGTTATAGCTGATAGCGGAGTAATCGCCAAACGAACCGCACTGTTTGCCGTTCAGCGTAGCTCCCATCGCTTCTGCGGCATCTTCAATCAAAAGTGCGCCGTGCTTTTCGCAGATCTGCTTGATTAAATCAATGCGTCCGGGAAATCCGTACAGTTCGGCGCAAACGACAAGTTTGACATCCGGGTACATCTCAAATGCCTTTTCGAGTGCGACGGGATCCATACTCCACGATTCGGCTTCGGTATCGATAAACACCGGAATACCGCCCTCGTAAACAACGGGATTGAGCGTCGCGTCAAAAGTCATATCCGAGCAGAATACGCGCTTGCCCTCCAATGCGCCGTGGCTGATGGCAGGCTTTCCGTACAATCTTTCTCCTGCGGATTTCACACAAAGATGAAGTGCTGCCGTACAGCACGAAAGCCCCACCGCATATTTCATCTCGGCTTTTTCGGCGGCAATCCGCTCGACTTCGTTGATGTTTGTGCCGACCGTGGACATCCAATTCGTTTCATATGCTTCGGTCATATATTTCAGCTCCTCGCCATGCATTGTCGGCGTAGCGAGCCATACTTTCTTTTCAAAAGGTATAAATCCCATAATTTTCTCCACAAATTTCATACTGCCGCAAGGCTCTTTTCTTTCTCGTGCTCTTTGCTCTCGACAAGCTCCATTTGTTCCTCAAAAGTCTCGCCCTTATATTCCGAGCCGTGTTTTCCGGCAGGGTGATAGGTTGTGACGACACCTTCCACCAATGTGCGGATTTCGTTTTCTTTTCCGGCGTATGCCGCTTCCATGAGCATTTGGAGCTGTCCGAGGAATGTATCTGCGTCAAACGGAATGGGACTGCCGATATGTATCAGCTTGTTCGGAGTTGTGCGCATACCTTCTTCGGACATCAGTTTTTCCTCATACAGCTTCTCGCCGGGGCGGAGTCCCGTATACTCGATTTTGATATCGATATCGGGACGCAGACCAGACAGCTTGATTAGATTTCTTGCAAGCGTGTCGATCTTCACGGGCGAACCCATATCCAGCACAAAAATTTCTCCGCCTTTTGCATAAGTACCTGCCTGCAAAACGAGCGACGCGGCTTCGGGAATTGTCATAAAATAGCGGATTATATCGGGATGCGTGACCGTTACCGGACCGCCTTTGGCGATCTGCTCCTTGAAACGCGGCACGACAGAGCCGTTGCTTCCGAGAACGTTGCCGAAACGCACTGCCACAAACTCGGTCTTTGCGTTTTTTGTAAGCTTTGCAATATCCAACATACTGCCGTCCTTGTCATCACTGTGAACATGAAGCGGAAGCAGTTCGTCCGCTTTGTTGTCGCGGATTTTACGGTCGAACGACTGAATAATCATCTCGCACAGACGCTTCGACGCACCCATGATATTCGTGGGGTTAACCGCCTTATCGGTGGAAATCAGAACAAAGCGTTTGCAGCCGTTTGTCATTGCGGCATAGGCAGTTTTATACGTACCGATAGCGTTATTTTTGATTGACTCGCACGGGCTGTCCTCCATAAGAGGAACGTGCTTATGCGCCGCTGCGTGATATACAACGTCGGGCTTGTACTTTTCAAAGACCTGATTGATCCGGCGGCTGTCGCGCACCGAACCGATGAGGACTTCCAAATTCAGATTCGGATATTTGTCTCTCAGCTCCAACTGAATGGCGTGAGCATTGTTTTCGTAAATATCAAAGATGATAAGTTGCTTCGGCTCATGGGACGCAATCTGACGGCACAGCTCACTGCCGATTGAACCTCCGCCGCCCGTGACAAGAATTGTTTTTCCTTTTATAAAGTCGTAGATTTCCTTCATATCGGCTTTAACGGGCTCGCGCCCGAGCAAATCTTCCACGGCAACATCTTTCATCTGACTTGCCATTACATTTCCGGTCACAAACTGATACATACCGGGAAGATTTTTCAGTTCGCAGGTCGTTTCCTTACAGATATTGAGAATGTCTCTGCGCTCCTCTGCAGTTGCACTCGGAATGGCGAGGAAAATCTTTTCGATCCTGTATTTTTCGACATTCAGCAGAATATCTTCTCTGCCGCCGACGATCGGAACACCGTCGATAAAGCAACCGCGTTTGTTTTTGTCATCGTCAATGATACAGCACACGCGGTCATGTACTTCTTTTGCGCTTTGAAGATCACGCAGGATCATTCGCCCTGCCGAACCCGCACCGATCAGCATGACGCGGCTTGCCGTGCCGTCGTTCTGTCTCCACGACAGTCTGTTTCGCTCCAAGTGAATAAAGCGATAGGCGAAACGCACGGCAAGCGAAAGTATGAATTGAATTATAATTCCGCCCACATAGTAGGCAACAGGCATGCGATTAAATATCACTGTGATTCCGACAGTATAGAAGATTCCGAGTATCAGCGACGCGACTGCCGTTCTCGCGAGTTCGGAAAAGCTTGCATACTTCCAAACGCTTTGATACAACTTGAAAAGCCAAAAAACAAAAACACAGACAAACGCATATAACGGCATAAATTTGAGCCATGCCGCGAAATATTCATGCGGTATCTGAGAATATTGACAATCGAACCGAATCCAAAGTGCGGCAAGATATGCGCCTGCCGACATAATGATGTCGTATATAACTAAAAGAATCGATGCTATATGAAAATTTTCAAATACTGAACGATTTTTATTGTCTATTGAAATGTCCTCTTTCTTTCGCATATTTCTTCTCCTCATAAAATCAATCTATGTTTTTTGAGAGAAGTAAGGTTCCCCCCGAAAAATTTGTTGGCGTTTTGTAACTTATGTTTATACAACCGTATTTTTTTGGCACGACAATCAGCCGACGATGATTACTCATCCCCGGCTAATTCAACCTCCCTATAAAATTTTGTGTGCTTATTGATTGGGTCAAAATAAGCTATCAAGAAGCCATTTTGATTGTTTCAAAGGCTGTCATCCGCCTTTTCATGTCCCGCACAAAACCTTATAGCGAAACTGAATTAACCGCGACAACCCTTGAAAAATCTATGTTTTTCTTGGTTGCCTCTATTATATCTCTCTCCGATGATGCTCATTTTGCCCATAAAAACATTAAATAACTGCGGCAATTCGTCTATACTCATTTTTCGCATCCACCGCCCGCATCTGAGTATGTACTGCTCCGGATTTTCAAGCATATGCGTCGGCATATCATGCGGAGTAGACATTTTCATGCTTCGGAATTTGAGCAAACTGAACTGCGTTTTATGTATACCGATTCTCTTTTGTCTGAAAAATACGGGACCCGGATCCTCTGCTTTTATGATAAATGCGAAGACAATCATCGGCAAAGCCAAGACAACGATCCCGATAAAAGACAGCATTATATCAATCAACCGTTTAAAAAATGCCTATACATTTTCTTTGAAACCAACTTTCAAAAAATCATTTTCTATGAGAAACATCCGAAAAACACTGCGAAGGCGGCAAGCGAAACGTGCAGAACACAGTTGCAGACATTGCAAAATCATAAACAAAGTTCGCCATTGGCCGCGTGCGCAAAAGGCGAAAAACATCCTGCATTCGCGGTCACAATTTGTTGCCCGAAGCTGATTTGCACCTGTAATCATTTTATTATATCATAAGGCAATCGCTATGTCAATGCTTTTTAATAATTGTATCTTAACTTACAACTTTCTGTCATTTTTTGTTGTAGATTATTCTTTTCATCATCAATTATGATCGGCAAGAACAACTATCGATAATGTGCTCATTTAAATCCCATTTTTTGTTTTTAATCATCCGTAGCACGGCAAAAGCGTTCTTTCCGATTAACCGGAAAGACCACCTTTTTCATTATTATACTCTCCCCACAACTCTTCCGCAGCAGAACACGCTGTCATGCTCGGAAATGCGTATGGGCTTATACTTTTCATTATGCGAGAGCAGACAGCCGTTGCCGCGCTCCTTGATGAAGACCTCGCCGTTTACAACGAAGATACCGATCTCGCCGACATCGACGGAGTCGCACTTTTCAACAAAAACCTTGTCTCCGTCGTGGTAGGTTGGTTCCATGCTGTCACCGCCGACAGAAATCACGAAGTCCGCCTTTTCCGCTTCCTTGGATTCGGGAACGAGGATCTCCTAGGCAAGCTCACTGTCAAGGATATTGCCCGTGCCTGCGGAAGCCGGAAGTGTGTAATAATCCATTCTCAGCATACGGCACTTGGATTTCCTGCCGGTCGCGGATACTCGCCTGTACTCGCTGTCAATAAGATAATCCACTATCTCTTTACCGTGTTCGTCAAGGACACGGTATTTTTTTATCGTCTCCCATTCGGCAGCCGTAGGACGTTCCGACATTGATCGGCAACCGATCATCTCGTCTGCGGATACATCAAGAAGGTCACAGAGCTTCGCCAGCTTGTCACAGTCGGGGCGACCGATTCCTTTTTCCCAGTTGTATATCACCCTGCCGGAGCTTTCGCCGAGCGCATCGGCAATCTCCTGCTGCGTCATGCCGCTGATACCTCTGTATTTTTTAATCTGTTCGCCTATTACGCTCATGCAGAATTCCTCCGAATTTTATTACGCATACAGTATACCGCATCTCATTGTAGTTGTCAAGAACAAATACAATAATTTTGTGCGCGGCTATTGATAATACAATATTTTTGTAGTATAGTATCAAATGCACAACGAGAAAGGAGAACAGAATGGCGGGTAAGCGAAAAAACTTCTTTATGGTTGACAACAGAATCTTTGAATGCGGTCTGAAGCCGCGGGACATCGCCGTCTATTGTTTTCTTTGTCGTTGTATGAACCGGGAAAGCAATGTGGCTTTTCCTTCCCGGAGAGATATTGCAAACGGGTGCGGAATCAGGAAAGAGGAAACCGTGGACAAGGCAATCAAGGCTTTGCTCGAAAAAGACCTGATTGAAAAATTTCACCGATACACTAATGTGGGCGACTACGGCTCCAACGTGTATCGGCTGAAAATGTGACCGGGTGGTGCCTGAAATAGTGGTGCTAACAAGAAGTCTTAACCATATCTTATATGCAGAAAAGAACAATAAGTTATATAGGCGAAGTCGCGTTTTTTTCTTCTGCACTTATTCCCGGCGCTCTGCGTCCGGGACTGGGGCAAGCATAGCGCGTGGATGTCCACCGCCTACCGGCGGCGCACTTCCCGCACACAATCGGGCAGAAGCCCGGCGGCATTGCCGCTCCCACTTACCTTTTCTTTGCGAAAAGAAAAGGTAATCCAAAAGAACCGAATCAGAGAAGCAACAGCAAAAAAACATGTGCGAAAGGAGAAAACGTTGAGCAGAAAACAAACAGAAACCCTGACCATCCGCCTCACGGCGGAAGAAAAATGGAGTTGCAAAAGAAAATGTACGAAGTCGTCTCACCGTCCATGCGGGATTTCATTCTCAAAATGTGCCGTGACGGCAAGATCATCGTCAAGGAAGAGCTGCGGGAGTTGAACCGTGAACTGAAATATCAGGGCAACAATCTCAATCAGCTCACGCGGCTGGCACATCAGAATCGTTTTTCTTCTGCCGATCTTTCACAGCTTCTTTCGGTTTACAGAAAAATTCTTGCAGCACTCGGAGGACAAAATCATGGCGGTCGTTGAAAGCATTCCGGAAAAAGTACAGACGCCGAGTGCACAGAAAGGTGTGCTGAATTACTGTATGCAGCCGTCAAAAACCTTTGATGAAGACGAACAGCTTGCGTATATTTCCGGCTACAACTGCATTCCCGAGATGGCAAACGAATCATTCCTCCCCACACAAAAGTTGTTCGGTCATGCGGCAGGCGGCGTTCGCTTTTATCATTTTGTGCAGTCTTTTATGCCCGGAGAGAATATATCTCCGCAGGAAGTCAATGAAATCGAAATGGAGCTTGTCAAAAGCTTCGGCAACCGTGAAGCAATCGTCGCCACGCATATCGACCGCGAGCATCTTCACAATCACATTGTCGTATGCACCTATGACCTTGATAACGGTCGGAAACTGCATTACAATAAATTTTTCCTTGCCGATCTGCGTCGGGCAAGCGATGAAATCTGTCAGGCGCACGGGCTGAAAGTGCTTCGGGAATACGATCCGAAAGTAAAATCCCAACGCATGAAACCGAAGGAATACCGCGCGGCGTTGAACGGCAACAGCATGAAGCTGGCGTTCTGTGCCACAATAGATTTCTGCATGACAAGAGCCAAAACTCAGGCACAGTTCCGCGAAAAAATGAAAAAGTACGGCTATGAAATGGTATGGACTCCGGAGAGAAAGTACATCACCTACATTCTCCGCAGTAAGGACGGAACGAAAAAGCGCGTGCGTGACAAGAGTTTATTTGATGAAAAATACCGAAAGGAGAACATGGAACATGAATTCAGAATCCGGGAAGAGCTATATGTACAAGCTCAAGGCGAGAAACATTCCGCCGGAAATTCAGGCGGAAATGCAGATGGAAGAAGAAATACCGACGATACAGATCAGCGTCGCGGAGTGGGACGAGCTGATCGCTTCGGTGAACCGCATGGAGGAGCTGTCAGCCGAACTGAAGGCACAGAAAGCGGCTTTCGCGGCGGAGGCGGGCAAGTATGCCGAGCAGATTACGAGGGCGATACAGGCGCAAAACGAGGCGACAGCGGCGGCGATACGAAAAATTTCGGAGGAAGCCTCCGAACAGGTTGGGAAAGCGAGCGAAAAAGCCTCGAAAGTTATCTACAGAAGAAGCATACGGAACGACGCACTGTGGTGGCTTCGCATGGCGTACGCGGCAATTCCGATGATACTGACCTTGCTCTTATGGGCATACGTGGGCTTGAAAACCTGACGGATATTCTCGAAGACGGCGATGAATCCGAGGAAGAAAAGCGGGAGCGGGAAGGGGGAAATACAGGAACCGTTCTCGGCGTTGCCGCCGGAATTATTGCCGGCATGGCTATCGGAGTGGGGCATGATGAAGACGGAGATATTGAAGAAGACGAGGATGAAAACGAAGACTTCGGTATGACAATGTAGTCTGAATTTTCTCTTTTATCTCCGGCAATAATGAAAGGGGTGATGCGACACATAAAAAATGCGGGTTTGCGTACATAAAGGCACTGCCGGACAGACGGTCGGAATATGCTATCGGACATAGCATCCGGCGCGGGCAAATCTGCCTTTTCGGAGGGACGATTGAACTTATTCTTTCCCACAAACGCAAAGCCGCGAAAAAAAGACGGGCGCGTTCACGCAAAAAATGAAGAAATGAGGTGAGTCATATGGAGATGAACATTCATCATGACAGCAAAACGGTCGATATATGGCTCACCGGAAGCGAGGCACGGGACGAAAGCTTCCGTCGCTCGCTTGAGCCGTATTACCGGCAATTTGCGAAGCACAAGTATTTTGTGTCGGTGTTTGAATCGGGCGACCGGGAGCTGTTACCGGATACCGTCCTGCTCCTCCGCCACAATCTTGAGCTTCAGATGAAAGCCGAACCTGCGACAGAGCAGGTTCAGGCGTAAAAAACGGGGCAGGAGGCGTAATGCCTTCTGCCCTGTTGCCAATAAATCCCTTTGCTTATTTCAAAAAATCGTGTTTTATTGAAACAAACCGGCGAATCGCGCCTTGTTAATTTCAAAATTCCACGGCATATGATAACAATTCATGTCTTTGCAAATATCTCATTGACAGCGGGCGGGTTCTGTGATACAATGTTATCAGCAATACATCAAAGGAGTTATTATCAATATGGTTGAAAGATTCCGCATTGCCGCGTACACGCGAATCTCCGTAGACTTAGAGCTTGACCGCGATAACACGAGTATCGAAAACCAGAAGGCGATCATAGACGAATACTGCCGTCTGCACTTTCCGGCAAGCACGGTCGATTACTTCGAGGATCGCGACAAATCGGGCTACACCTTCGAGCAACGCCCCGATTATATGCGTATGCGCGAAAAGCTCATGCAGCGCGAATACGATATACTTATCATCAAGGACCTGAGCCGTTTCTCACGCAGAACGGGCAAAGGTCTTGCCGAATTTGAGGATCTTGCCGAACGCGATATCCGCATCATTGCCATCGGCGACGGGGTGGATTATTATCAGGATCACATCGACGACTGGATGAAGATCAAGCTCTACTTCTTCGTCAACGAAATGCCCGTCACAGACACCAGCCGCAAGGTGTCCGATGTCATTGCCTCACGGCAGTCAAAGGGCGAGTGGATATGTTCGGTTCCTTTCGGCTATGTCATCACCAACTCCAAAAAAATGACCTTTGAGGTTGACGAGCCGTCCGCCGAGGTAGTGCGGCGCATATTCAACTATTATATCGACGGCTGGGGCTACAAAAAGATTGCAAATCATCTGACAGACGAGCACATTCCCACGCCGCGAATGAGAGAAAAAGCCCGCAAGGAAGCGCAGGGCGACGAGTACAAGGGCAAGGTAAAGGAAACATGGAGCATCGTGACCGTCTCCGAAATTCTCTGCAACGACTTTTATATCGGCACACTGCGTCAGCACAAATTCAAGCGGAAAAAGATAAACGGAAACGATGTGCCGCTTGACGAAAGCCAGCATATCGTGTTTGAAAATCACCACGAGCCGATTGTCGACTACCGCACCTTTGCCGTCGCGCAGGAGCTGTTGAAGCAGCGCGCAACCACTCACTACCGCGGTCAGAAGAAGTATGCCAACAACTACTCCGGCTACCTCTTCTGCGGTGACTGCGGCTCGCCGATGTTCTCGCGCAGCCGTCCCGACCTTGCCGACGCTTACATCTGCGGCACCTATCACACGCGCGGCAAAGCCGGATGCACGACGCATCACATCCGCGTGGATGTGCTTGACCGTGAGCTGAAACGGTACATCGCCAAGGTCTGCGAGAATTCCGAAAAAATGATAAAACAGCTGGAAACCGAAATCAGCTTTGAGCCGAATGCAGTGAAGGACAGCGCCAAAGCCGCGGAGGAGCTTTCAAAGCTCATCGAGCAGGAAAAGGATTCACTCAAAATCCTGATGCGGCAGAAATCCCGTGACCTCGCACGCGCAAAGGGAAACGAGGATGTCATCATGGAAACCTACGACGCGCTGATTGAGGAAAGTGCCAACCGGATTCACGGGCTGGAAAATCAGATTGCCATGACGTCCGACACGAGAAATACCATCATCAGAGCCAACCGCCATGCAAAAACGGTGCTGGAGATCTTCCACGATATTCTGAGCAAAGAGAAGCTGGATAAGCGTGACATCGGGCTGATTGTTGACCGCATCATCGTATATGAAAACCGCATCGAAATCAAGCTGCGTGGTGATGTGGACGCGCTCCTGCGGTGCGATGATGAAGCGCAAACGGAGGAAATCGCAAATTTTAACCCGGACACGGAGAATATCGAAAGAACCGCAGAAAAATACAATTCTGTGGTGGTTCAATCAGCAAAAAACCAAGCTGATAAGGTTTTTCGTGTCAATGTTATCAGTGGCGGCGACCCGCTTGAGATTTTCACCGATCGCGACGGCGAGGTGATTTTTAAGAAGTATTCGCCCGTCGGCGAGCTTTCGAATTTTGCGTCGCAGTATGCCGACACGCTGTACAAGACCTGCACCAATCCCATTATCATCTGTGACCGCGATTCGGTCATTGCCTTTGCGGGCGTTCCGAAGAAGGAATGCGCAGAGAAGAAGGTTTCCTCCGATATCGAAGCGATCATGGAGAGCCGTCGGGTCTTTTGTCATGTGCCGGGCGAAAAGGAACGCTATATGATGGACGGCAACGAAAAGATCGCGCTGTCCTGTGCAATGCCGATCCTTGCCGAGGGCGATGTGATCGGAGCGGTGGCGACGGTCTTAAAAGAGGACGAACCGAAAGCGCCCGACGATGTCGAGATCAAGCTGATCCAGACCGCGGCGGCTTTTTTGGGAAAACAACTGGAGGAATAACAAAAAAACGCACCCGAACCGCTGTGGGTCGGGTGCGTTTTGGATTTTATTCAAAACTTTTTCCAGGGAATATCGACCGTTTTAAGGCCAGTCACCAGTTCTTTGATATGCGAAAGCAACGGAACGCGCTTCATGTCGAATTTTCCGCGCTTTTCTTTTTCTTCCAGCGCTCCGATGACCGCTTTTGTCACCGCGATCGATTCAAGCGTCACGCCGTCGAGTATCACAAGAGCTTCACCAATGGTCATGCCGCGACCGAGCAGCGTTCCGATCTTACGCGTTCTTCCGCCGAAGACGGTTACGTACAGATCGCCTGCGCCGTATACGATCTTATCCGCATTTCCGCCCGTTACTTCCAGAATCGTGCGCATTTCGCGGACGCTCTGCGCAAAAAGTCCCGCCTGCGGGTTGTAATGCTCTGGACAGCCCACGCCGCAGTCGTGCTCTGCCGCGCCGATGGCGAGCGCAACGCCGAGGGCATAAGCGTTTTTCATGGCGACCGCCGTTTCAAGACCGATGATATCGGTCGTAAGATCAATGTGATAGTAAGGCGTTTTCAAAATGCCGCGGATCTTTTCGAGCATTTTTTCGTCTTCGCCGCAGAATGCGACCAATGTGTTGTGACGGTCGGCAAGCTCAAAGCTTATGCACGGACCGCCGATGGCATTAAGGCAAAGATTCCGACCGCTTTTCTTTTTCATGTAAGCGGGGAAGGAGGTTATGCTCCCGTCGGACGCACAGTGCAAGCCCTTTGTGATCGAAATGACGGGCAGACTTTCCGGAATGACGGACAAAACCTCGTCGCAGAACCAATCCACGCCGAAGCTGCTCACACCGCCGATGAGCAAAGTCGCGCCGTCGAGCGCCGCTTGCAGTTCTTCAATTTGATAAAACTTTACGCCCTGCGGCATATCGCGTTTTAATGTTTTGTGATGACCGTTCTTTTTTAAACCGTCGATAATCTCGCGGTCGAGCGGCGTTCCGACAAGGCGCACCTCGTGCCCGTTGTCAAACGCGGGAAACGCCATGGCGCTGCCCATCATACCCGCGCCGACGATCGTGATAATTTCTTTATTTACGGAATTCATGAAACATCCCCCTTTTTATACTACCCATACAGTATAACACAAACAAAGAAAATTGCAAGCGAAAAAATTCTTTTATCAAAAATCTTTCGGAAAGGACGCTTTTTCCTTGACACTCTGCGGGAAAAATGGTATACTTTCAATAAATATATGTCAATCCGAAAGAGGAAAAAAGATGAAAAAAATCACGAAAAGTATCGCCCTTTTGCTGACCGCCGCTCTTTTGTTCTGCGGGCTTTCTTTTCCCGTAAATGCTGAGGGAGAGATAGCGGTCTACGTCGACGGAACACAGGTTAAGTTCGACGCACAGCCGCGCATCATCGAAAACCGCACCATGGTACCCATGCGCGCTATTTTTGAAGCGATCGGCGCTACGGTAAACTGGAACGCCGAAACGCGCACGGCAAGCTCGACCTTTCGCGGTACGACCGTATCGATCACGGTCGGCACCAATATTCTTTTGAAGAATAATACCGAGATACCGCTTGACGTTCCGGCACAGGTGGTTGAGTCGCGCACACTCGTACCCGTTCGCGCCATAGCCGAGAGTTTTGATTGCAAAGTCGAATGGTTGGGGGACATCCGCACGGTGCGCATTGTCACGACCGATTTTGATTCCTTCATGACAGAGGACGACAAACGTGTTCACGTGACCGTCGGCAGCCGAAACTTTTCCGACGCTTTCTATAGCAGCGCGTGTACCGCAGGCGGAAGCATGAGCGAGGAAGAGATACTTGAATTCTTCAAGTCGTTGGCGGCATATGAAAAATATGCCGAAGAAAAAAACTATGTCCCTTCGATTTTGGAATACGATGCACTCGACGGATGGCTGAAAAAGCAGCTCGACGCGGGAAACATCGCACAATCGCCCGATCCGAAAACGGGAATGACGGTCTACACACGCCGCGAAATTGCACGCGACGCTTTGCTTACGCAGTATGTTGAATATTTTTCCGCATTTGATTATCTTGCCGATATGCAAAGCCTTCTGCCATATGTCAAGGAGAAAGCTGTCCGCGTGAAGCACATTTTGGTGGGCACGAAAGAGGAAGCCGATGCGGTTATAGAGCGTCTCAAAAACGGAGAAAAATTTGAGGATCTTGTTACCGAATTAAGCCTTGACGGCATGAACCCCGAAACGGGTTATATCTTCGGGGACGGAGAGATGGTGGAGGAATTCGAAAAGGCGTCTTATGCGCTGGAAGTCGGGGAGACCTCAGAACCGATTCAGTCTCAGTACGGGTATCATATCATTCGCCGCTATTCTTTTGACGGCATGAAGGACGAAGAAATTCTCAGCGCAACGGGCGAGAGGTTTTTGAGCACTTATTGCCTGAATATGCTGTACAAGGACATTGCCGAGATCGCAAAAACGCTCGCGGTTACCTATCCGCAGCAGTCGTGAAAATTTCGGCGGAAAGGTTATAAATTGTGCAAAAGAATACAGATAAGACCTTTTTGAAAAATATCGACAAAAAGACGGTTCTGTCTTTAAAGGATCAGATCGACTTTCAAAAAGGACAGGTCGTCAGTAAAACCCTGATCCAAAACGAAAAGGTAAGTCTTACGCTTTTTTCGTTTGACAAGGGTGAAGAAATCAGCTCGCATTCGTCGCACGGTGATGCGTTTGTGACTTGCCTTGACGGAACCGGAAAGATCACGATCGATTCGGAGGAATTTCTGCTACATGCGGGCGAGGCGATCGTTATGCCCGCAGAGCATCCGCACGCTGTTTTTGCCGAGGAAAAATTCAAAATGCTTTTAACGGTCGTGTTCTGAAAGGACACTTGCAAAATTCAACAAAAACGCGCGCAAATTTTGAGGAAATTGCGCGTGTTTTTACAAAATTGAAATGGATGCTTGACTTTTTTCGTATTTATGATAAAATATAGACAAGAGAAATACAGCGTCGACTCTGCTCTTGCTGTGTTTCAAGATGAAATACGGAGGGATTCTGTTATGTGTTTATTGGGAAAATTGGGCTTGTTTGCAGGAGGCGTTTTGTTCGGAACCGCCGGCGTTAAAATTTTGGGCAGCAAGGACGCAAAGAAGGTTTACGCACACACGACCGCTGCCGTACTTCGCGCAAAGGAATGCGTCATGACGACCGTCACGAACGTTAAGGAAAATGCCGACGATATTTTGGCAGAGGCAAAGGATATTAACGAAAAACGCGCCGCCGACGACGCCGAAACGATTATCGAAGACGAGGGTACCGAAGCACCCGCCGCGGAATAATCGAACCTTACCGGATCTGCCGCGGCAGGTCCGGTTTTACTTTTGCGCAAGGAGACGATGTTTATGCGTTGTAAGATATTGCATCAATCAAAAGGACGTCTGCGTATCCACCTCGATGTCCGCCGTATGACGCTTTCGCAGGCGGATATTTTGGAATACTATCTGCGGGATGTCGAAGGGGTAAAAAGCGTTTCGGTCTATGATCGCACCTGCGACGCGGTCATTCTGTTCGACGCGGCGGAGGAAGCGCGCTGCGCGGTCGTCCGCGCGGTTTCGGCTTTTCGTTTTGACGACGAGCGGGCGCTGTCATTGGTGCCCGAACACACGTCGCGCGAGCTGAACCGCGATTATCAGGACAAGCTCGTGTTCTGCGTTATGCGCCGCATTGTGTCCAAGCTGTTTCTTCCGATCCCGATTCGGACGGCACTCACGGTGCTTCGTTCGCTTCGTTATCTGAAAGCGGCACTCGCGGCGCTTTGGCGCAGGCGTCTTTCGGTTGCGGTGCTGGACGGAACCGCGGTCGCCGTTTCGGTTTTGCGCGGCGACTTTTCAACGGCGGCGTCGGTCATGTTTATGCTGCATATCGGCGAGATATTGGAGGAATGGACGCACAAAAAATCGGTCGCCGATCTTGCGGGCGCCATGTCGCTGAACGTCGACAAGGTATGGAAGAAGAACGGAAACATCGAAGAACTTGTCCCCGTCGGGGATATCGCCGCAGGCAACCTTATCGTGGTACGCACGGGCAATATGGTTCCGCTCGACGGAACGGTCGAATCGGGCGATGCGCTGATCAATCAGGCAACCATAACCGGCGAATCGCTTCCCGTAAAAAAATCGGCGGGCAGTTATGTATATGCCGGCACGGTCGCGGAGGAGGGTGAGTGTGTCATCCGCGTCGAAAAATGTCTCGGCAGCGGACGCTATGATCGAATCGTCACAATGATCGAGGAATCGGAAAAGCTGAAATCCACGACCGAAGACCGCGCTTCACGCCTCGCCGATCGCCTTGTCCCGTATACACTCGGCGGCACGCTCGGAATTTATCTTCTCACACGCAACGTGACAAAAGCGCTTGCCGTATTGATGGTCGATTTTTCCTGTGCGCTGAAGCTTTCCATGCCGATTGCCGTTTTGTCCGCCATGCGGGAATGCAGCGGTTATCATATTTCGGTGAAAGGCGGACGCTTTTTGGAAGCGTGTGCGGGAGCGCAGACGATCGTTTTCGACAAAACGGGAACGCTTACGTACGCATGCCCGCGGGTCGCGGATATTGTGACCTTCAACGGAACGAAAGAAGAGGATATGCTGCGTCTCGCCGCGTGTCTTGAGGAGCATTATCCGCATTCGATGGCAAACGCCGTGGTCGAAGAAGCCAAAAAACGCGGGCTGAATCATGAGGAATATCATTCGACGGTACAGTATGTCGTGGCGCACGGCATCTCCAGCATGGTCGAAAACAAAAAGGTAATCATCGGAAGCGCCCACTTTGTTTTCGAGGACGAAAAGTGCGTTGTTCCCGAGGAGGAAAAAGAAAAATTCGATGCTATTCCCGATGAATATTCGCACCTGTATCTTGCCATTTCGGGCGTCCTTTCGGCGGTGATCTGCATTTCCGACCCGTTGCGCCCCGAGGCAAAAGACGCGATCGACGCGCTGCGCTCGCTCGGTTTTTCCAACATTGTAATGATGACGGGCGATAACCGCCGCACGGCGAAATCGGTTGCGGCGGCAGTCGGGGTCGACCGGTATTACTCCGAGGTTCTGCCCGAGGACAAAGCAAACTTTATTCGGGAGGAAAAGAAAGCGGGTCACAAGGTCATTATGATCGGAGACGGCGTAAACGATTCGCCCGCACTTTCCGAAGCCGACGCGGGTATCGCCATCAACACGGGTGCTGCAATTGCCCGCGAGATTGCCGATATTACGATTTCTTCGGAGGATCTGCATCAGTTGGTGACGCTGCGTAAGATCAGCAGTGCGCTGATGGAGCGAATTCATCACAATTACCGCTTTATCGTTTTGTTCAATCTCATGCTGATCGTGCTCGGCGTGGGCGGCATATTACAGCCGACGGTATCGGCGCTTCTGCACAACATGTCGACGCTTGGCATCTCCCTTCGCAGTATGACCGATCTTTTGGATAAACCGAAAGAGGAAAAAGCATAATGAAAAGACCTCCGATCGCCGAAAAAGCGGTCGGAGGTTTTTCGTATGAGGAAAATTTCAGACTGTGAAAATCCGATTTTCCCTGCGCGGTTTTGCCGCGGGATATTCGCCTTTTGCATATCCGAGGATGCAAAAGCCGATTCCTTCGTAGTCACCCGTTATATCGAGCTTTTGGAGGATCTCTTTTCCTTCGGGCATTTCGAAAACCTCTTTTGCGCGGTGGATCCAACAGCTTGAAATGCCGAGTGCGTGCGCGGCAAGCATGAGATTGCCCATAACAAGACTTCCGTCGTAAAGATACGTCCCGACTGCTTTGTCGGCAAGAACACACAGAACGTTCGGTGCGCCGTAAAAAGGATCAAAGCCCTCCTGCCAGCCGCCGACGCGGCGGTTCAAATCGGATAGAATATCCCGCACCGTGCGGTCGGTTATGTTGAGAATGATGGGGGATTGACGGTTCATGCCGCTCGCGGCATAAGTGCCTGCCGACACGATCTCGGAAAGAAGGTCGTTCGGTACGGGTTCTGCACGATAGTTCTTTACACTGCGGCGGGTTTTTATCGCTTCCAAAATTTCGTTCATGATTTTTCCTCCGTTGTTTTTTCGGATCATTTTTTCTCTTTATTTTTGCTTCGGAATGAAGTAAAAATTCGTATCCCAACAGGGAATATAGGGAAAATGGCGGAAATACAGCCGATATTCATCGTTCATCGCAAAGACCGTCTCGGGAAGTACAAAGTAATCCTCGGTTCGGTGATACGCGGCGACACAAAGCGATGCACCGCTTTGAATCAACCGCCGTGCGCCCGTCAGCGCGCTGCGATCCGAACCCTCGGCGTCGATCTTGATATGATCCGCCTGCGGCACAACATCATCTGCCGCAAGCCCGTCCACCGTTTCGGCTTTTGCGTCGGCGTGACTTGTCGTTTTGCCGCAGCCGCGTCCCGAGCGTGAAAAAAAGGCGACGGGACCGGTGCTCTCCAGCGCGGCGGCGTTATACAGATGCATCGAAAGGGAAGGATGTTCCGCCGAATAGGCAGTGAGCTTTCGAAAATTGCGCCGATCGGGCTCAAAGGCATAAACCGTCACGGCATCACCCGCAAAAGAACGGTATTCCTCGACGGTATCGCCGTTGTAGGCACCGATGTCAACATAGATGCTCCCGTTTTGCGGGCAGATCAGCTCGCGATAACTTTCCTCGACACGGCTTTCACAGGCGAAAAGCTCGGAAATATTTCCCGTCAGGCGGTAACGTATTGAGCGGACAAAGGTATTTTTCGAGTTTTCGTCGCATAATCTTTCGTATACGGCCGCAAGGCGCGAAAGATTCTCGCGAAAATACGAAAGCGTGAAAAGCCCTCCGCCGTAAACGGGCACATCGGGTGCATAAAGCTCTCTTTCCGATGCGATCTTTTTGATATTTTCAAGAACATCGGGAAGCTTGCTTCCGAAACAGACAAGCACGATGCAGTCGGGAAAGCGTGCGCATATTTCCGCATAACTTGTAACGACAAAACCGCGGTAGACCTTTTTGCGCACAAAACCGTCGCTGGCAAACACGCCCGAGACCGCAACGCTTCTTTCCTCCAAGATGTTTAAAATTTTGTCCGCACCGTCGCCCATTCCGTACAGCACGATCGGCTTTTCGGTGTGGGAGAGGTACTGCCAAAGATCCTCCCGTATATCTTGAAATTTTTCTTCAAACAAATCCATTAAATCGATTCTCACTTTCTTTCTCCTGTACAGAGCCACTGTACGTGAATATTGTACAGGATTCTTTGTGAAAAAGTGCGGATTTTAAATTACAAAAAATTAACCGATTTGTGAAAATTTGCGTTTGCACAAGTGCTCCGTTTGTGCTACAATAATAGGGTGAAAATGCTTTGAATATCCCCGAAAGGAAGGGTTCGGAATGATCAAAAAAGTAACCGCTTCGGTTTTGTCTCTCCTTTTGCTTGCGTCCCCGCTCACGGTATGCGCCATGCCGTACGAGGAGTATATGCGCGGGCGGGGGACATATCAGGCGACAACGTATGAATTGTCACCTGGGCTTACATACACAGAGGTGCTTTCCTCCAACGAAAAATACGGCTATGAGCAGTCGTATATCTATCACTATATCCCCGGAAAAGGAACCGAGATACGCCCCGTTTTCGGCGATACGATCTATGGAACAAACGCGCTCAAGACTCTGACCGAAAAAGCGGAGCAAAACGGCGACCGCGTGGTAGGCGGTATCAACGGCGATTTTTACGGTATGTCTACCGGTATCCCGCTCGGCATGATGATCGTCGACGGCGAAATTATCACCTCGGACAACGAGCGCTCCGCCCTCGGCTTTGATTCCGACGGAAAGGCGTTTATTTCTTATCCGAATATGCAGACGACTTTGAAGAACGACACGTATGAGCTGAAGATCGACCATATCAACAAAACCCCGGGCGAATACGGCGTTTATCTTCTGACCGATACCTACAACAAGACGACCACATCCAAGAAATCCGCAAGCGAGCTCGTTCTCATGCCGTATTCCGATGTGAAGGAATATAAGACCGAACGCGATATGCCGCGCGAGCTTCCCGAAAATGCCTTTGTTTATCTTTATGAAGAGAAGCAGGAAGAAATAACGGAAAATCCGGAAGAGACGGGTGACAGCGAGAATTCCAAAACCGTTTCCGTGCCCGAGACCGACACAAAGGAATCGGATAAAGAGGAAGCAAGACCCGACGGCGCGACCGCCTCGCCCGACGGAACGGTGACGGAAGCGGACGAAAAAAAGGATGAAACGGAAACCGACGAAAAAGGCGGGAAAGAGAGCGCAGGCGAAAAAGTAAAGGAAAAGGAAGAGGGAGATTTGACCAACGCGCCTTTTTATGCGCGCGTTTATACGCTCTCCGAAGAAAAACTGCACATCGGTTGTGATCTTGCGGTCGTGGTGCGTGAGATCCGAACCGACAGTGTCGATTCCGAGATCCCGGCGGGATATTTTGTTTTGTCGGCGGAAAACGTCAATCAGAAATACCGCGTCGACGCATTGTCCGAGGGCGAGGAGCTTTCGCTTTCGGTGACGGCGAACGAAGAGTGGTATAAAGCCGTTTCGGCGATCGGAAATTCGGGCGGATTCATTCTGAAAAACGGCGAATACTGCGACGACGTGGAAATGGCGCATTACCCGTACGCTCATCCGCGTACGGCGGTCGGCATCACGGCGGAAGGGGATGTTATCTTCTACTGCGTGGACGGACGCAAAAACGGAACGAGCGGCGGAATGCGGATTGATCAGCTGTCGCACGAAATGAAAAATCTCGGCTGTGTTACGGCGATGAATTTGGACGGCGGAGGTTCGACAACAGCATATGTTGCGCTTCCCGGAGCAAAACACGCCGTACTGCGCAACACTCCATCGGACGGACGTGAGCGAAAGACCGCAAATTCCATTCTGTTTGTCAATACGGCGGGCCGAAGCGGAACCATTGAATACTGCGAGATGCCCGAACAAAACGCCTATATTTTGGCGGGCGGTTCTCACTACACCATCGGACGTCCGATCGCGACCGACCGCAACCGTTATCCGATCGACCTTGCAAACGAGCTTACATACGAATATTTTCTGAAAGAGGAAGAAGACAGTGCGGACGGACAAAACCGCATTTTGGACGGAAACATCTTTGTTTCGGGCGACAAAGGCGGAAATGCGGATATTTACGTTCGCATTACGCTGAATGACGTCGAACGCGAATTCTTTGCGGGAACGGTCTACGTTTTGGATGTCTTGCAGGACTTTTCTTTTGAAAAGGACATTGAGACTTCGATCTTTGACTCCGCTGTTCTTCCGTTCGCCGCAAAATATCACACCGTAAAGCTGAATGCCGACGTAAATTCTCTGCTGTGGGCGGAATATACGCCGAATGAGCCGACTTTGGACGAAGAAGGCAACGAGATTCCCGCCGAGCCGACCGACCTCACCGCACTTTCCTACAGTCGGATCCCGTCCGAGGGCATTTTGGAGACCGACGGCGTCATCCTTTCGGCGGACGGAACGGTCACGCCGAAAAATCCCGATACGACGGTTTATCTTGCCGCAAAATTCGGCGATATCTATAAGACGTTTTGCGTAAAATCGCTTCCGTATCCTTTTTCGGACAGTTTAAATCATTGGGCTGCAAGAACGCTTTATCTTGCCAACCACTATGGGCTTATGCAGGGCGAACCGAGTGAAGAGGGGATGATCTTCAGCCCCGAGCGGAACATGTCCAAAACCGAATTTTTCATCGTGCTTGCCCGTATGCTGTACCCCGACATGGACAATGAAAGCACCGCCGCCGAAGAAAATGAGAGCGGAAGTGCAAGCGCAAGCGCTGACGCAGGCGAAAATACTGTTTCGGACAGCGCTTCTTCGGATTCGGAAATTTCCGCCATATCCGCGAAGAATGCAGACAACGAAGGGGCGGAGGGCATAGGCGAACCAACCGAGCTGACCGAACCGGAAACCGAGTTTTCTTTCACCGATGCGCAGGATATCCCTTTCTGGGCAAAGAAATATTACGATAAACTGGAACAGTCGGGACTGCTTGATTTTATCACCGAGACCGACGAAAACGGTGTACGGTATATGTATCCGACCGCTCCGATCACCCGTCGTCAGGTTCTGATCATGCTGGGCGCACTTTGCGAAGAGAGCGAAGTCGACTTCATCGGAGTGTTTACCGATACCGAGTATCTGCAGAACGATCCGTACAAGAGCTTCATCAACAACGCGATCGCCTCCGAAATTTTCCTCGGTTATACCGATGGAACACTGAAGCCCGAAAACAATCTGACCCGTGCCGAAGCGGCGACGGTTATCGTGCGTTTCTGCGAAGAACATAAGATGGCGAACTGACGGAATTTTCAAAAATTGCATAAAAAACCGCTTCTTGCGCAAAATGTATCGCAGGGGGCGGTTTTTGTATGTCGTCAAGTCTTACCGCATCGCTTTTTGCCGCGGCGGTCGGCAGTATTTTTGTTTGCGAATTACTGGTTCCGTACCGAAAGGATTTCTTTTATTCTCTCGCGGCGGCGGGAGTTTTGTGTTGTTTGCTGTCGGCTGTCGGAATCGAACTTGATCGGTTATGTCTTATATTGCCGATATCGACCGGACTTGCTTTCGTCGCCGTACGTTCGACAAAACGTCTGTTTTCGGCAAAGGCGGGCAGAAAAAAAGAAGGCATCGCGCTGAGCGAATGTTTAGCGGATGGGTGGATATTGGTATACCGGGAAGGATGTGTTCTTCTTGTGCCGACCGATCGTGAGGATGTTCGTAAGGGGGATGTTCTGCCGATCGTATACAGCGGAAAGGAAAGGGTGCTATATCGTGGAAAATGAAAACCGAAATACAAGAAAGCCGATCTTTTTCGGCTCTTCCGTGCGGATCGAGGCTTGTGCCGCCGTCGGCGGCAAAAAAGAGAAAGAGGGACCGCTGGGCGATTTTTTAGATATATATTGCGAGGATGAAAAGCTGTCGGAAAAAACATGGGAGAACGCCGAGAGCGAAATGAGCCGCATGGCGCTCAATACGCTGCTTTCCAAAGCAAAATGCACCGACGGTGATGTCGATATTCTTCTTGCGGGCGATCTTATGAACCAGTGTACGGGCGCGGCATACGGACTTTTGGATTTTGATATTCCGTATTTCGGACTTTACGGCGCGTGCTCGACTTTTGCCGAGGCGGTAACGCTCGGAGCACTTATGATCTCGTCGGGAAAAGTACGTCGCGTCGCCGCCGTCGTTTCCTCCCATTTTTGCACGGCGGAACGGCAATATCGTTTTCCGCTCGAATACGGTTCGTTCAGCGAGTCGACCGCGCAAAATACCGTGACGGGTGCGGGGGCGGTTCTGCTGAGCGCCGCCGAGGAAGGGGAGAGCGGCGTATTTGTCACTTCAGCGCTTCCCGGGATTGTCACCGATCGCGGCATTAAAGACGCTGCCAATATGGGCGCTGCCATGTCGACTGCCGCCGCCGACACGATTCTGCGTTATTTTGAATGCACAAAACAAAATCCGACGGATTTTGACTGCATTCTGACGGGCGATCTCGGAAAAGAGGGAAAAAGCATTGCATCGGAGATGATGCGGGAAAAGCTCCCCGTCGTTTCGGATGTGTACAACGACTGCGGTGTGATGATCTACGATGTCGAAAATCAGGAGGTCGGCTGCGGCGGTTCTGGGTGCGGTTGTTCGGCGGTCGTATTTTGCGGATACCTTTACGAAAATCTTCGCCAAAAGAAGATGACAAACAGTCTTCTCGTCGGGACGGGCGCGATGATGAGTCCGCAAAGCCTTCTGCAGGGGCAGTCCATCCCTGCGGTCGCCCATCTTATCGGATTGGAAAGTCGGTGACAGTATGCAATATCTTTACGCATTTTTATGCGGCGGCGCAATCTGCGCGGCCGCGCAGATCCTGATCAATAAAACAAAGCTTACCCCCGCAAGAATTCTTGTCTCGTTTGTCGTGTGCGGTGTTATTCTGTCGGCGCTCGGCGTATATAAACCGTTTGTCGATTTTGCGGGGGGCGGTGCGACCGTACCGATTATCGGATTCGGACATCTTCTGGCAGGCGGCGTCAAAAAAGCGATCGACGAGCAAGGCGCGATCGGAATCTTAACCGGAGGGCTTACGGGCGCCTCGGGCGGTATTTGTGCCGTAATGATCTTTTCACTGCTGGCTTCGCTTGTTTTTAAGGGGAAAAGACAGTAGTCTCAGTCGCTCTTGTATTCCGAGGGCTTTTTCCCCGTGCATCTTTTGAACATCCGTGTAAAAAACGAAAGATTATTAAAGCCGCAAAGCAACGCGGCGTCACGAACGGTCTTGCCGCTGCGAAGAAGGTCTTTTGCCGCTTCACAGCGGCGTTCGTTGATGTATTGCGTGACGGTAAAGCCGGTATACTCTTTGAACACGCGCGATAAACGATACTTATCCGTAAAGGCGTTTTTGGCAAGCGCGTCCAGCGTCAGTTTTTCACCATAATGCGCACGAATATACGATATCGATCGTTTTACTTCATCAAACTGCTTTTTGTTCGCAAATGGCGCGGCGTCGGAAGCGGAGAAGCGCCGCAGCAGCTCGGCGGAAAAGATCAGCACCGAAGCCTGCAGAAGCGCGGTTCGATAAACCGACGGCGGTTCGGAATAATGAAGCATTATATTGCGAAAATATCCGCACAGCGCCTCGTCCCGAATGAACCGCCGAAAACGCAGGGCGGAGAAGTCGATATCGGCGTTTTTGCAAAATTTGCCGTCCAGTATCATGGACATGAAAATGACTTCCGAAGATGTTCCCGTGTAATGGATTTCCTCGGGGTGTACGACGGCAATCGTATCTTTTTCAAAGAGAAATTTGTCGCCGTTGAGAACAAGATAGCCGCTCCCCTCAAGACAGAGTTGAAATTCGATCTCGCTGTGCCAGTTTGCACACAAAATTTCATCCGAAGCGTTTTTTGAGACGTAAAACAGTACGCAAGGGGTATTGGACAGAGAAAGCGTCTTCTTGTATTTGTCATAGGTGTCGTAGCGTGTTTTCATTCTAAGCCTCTGCAATATAGTGTTAATTTATGCCTACAATAGGACATTGTGTTTTGAAGCTATTTGCTATATACTGTCATTATAACATGAATGAAACCGAATTGCAATACAAGACGGTGTTAATTGTTCCTGTATTTGCAAACGTGTGAAAGGGGAGAAAAACAAAATGACGGAGAAAATGCGAAACTTTTTCGGACGGATAAGTCCGACTTTTGCGGCAATGCTCGGAATCGGAGTTTTATCTGCGGGAATTTTACTCTGCGGTTTGTGCGCCTATGCGCAGGAGGAAACGGACGACGAGATTTTTTTGAATTTTGAAAAGACGTATATCGGCGCTTCCGGCGAACTGTACTATGGCTCGAACGCCGAGAACTGGTCATGCGCAAACAGCCGCGGAAGTCATGCGGAGCTTATGACCGAGGAGAACGGCAATCACGCTGTCCGTCTTTCCTACGATACGGAAAGCTATAACGAAAACTACAATGCCAACGCCGTCATGAATTTTTATGATAAGTCGACGCGTAAAAAGTTTGTGGGAACGGCGGGAACAAGATACACGATCACCTTTGACTACAAGGTCGAAGAAACTGATGAGAAAGAACTGCAGCTCTTTGTCGTTCCGAGCTGTCGTGAAAACGGATATCCCTTGAAAGCGCCTTCTTTCGCCTCGACGGATATGGGACCGAAAGCGGTCATGGGCTGGGGAGATTTCCCCTTTGACAATCCCGCGACCGAGGTTATTGCCGAGACGACCGACGGATGGGTTACAACGTCGGTTCTCTATACGGCACAGGAAGCTTATAACGGTCATACCGTTTATCCGATCCTTCTGTTGCAGACCAACGGAAAGACGAAGGACACGACACACACGGGCGACCGTTCCTATGCATCGGTGCTGATCGACAATGTCTCCGTAATCGAGGATACGACACTTGATTTTGAAGATAGCTATAGCGATACGACGGGAAATGTTTATTACGGAACAAACGCTGAGAATTGGTCATGCGCAAACAGCCGCGGAAGCCATGCGGAGCTTATGACCGAGGAGAACGGCAATCACGCTGTCCGTCTTTCCTACGATACGGAAAGCTATAACGAAAACTACAATGCCAACGCCGTCATGAATTTTTATGATAAGTCGACGCGTAAAAAGTTTGTGGGAACGGCGGGAACAAGATACACGATCACCTTTGACTACAAGGTCGAAGAAACTGATGAGAAAGAACTGCAGCTCTTTGTCGTTCCGAGCTGTCGTGAAAACGGATATCCCTTGAAAGCGCCTTCTTTCGCCTCGACGGATATGGGACCGAAAGCGGTCATGGGCGGGGGAGATTTTCCCTTTGATAATCCCGCGACCGAGATTCTTACCGAGAAAACCGATGAATGGGTGACTGCGTCGGTTCGGTACACCGCGCAGGAAGCTTATTACGGGCACACCGTTTATCCGATTCTGCTTTTGCAGACCAACGGAAAGACAAAGGACGCGACGCATACAGGCGACTGTCCCTATGCGTCGGTATTGATCGATAACATTCGCATTACCGAGCGCCTTATTACACAGATTCCGTTTTATAATTACGATGGACAGGATCGGCTCCTTACGATAAACGAAGATAAAACGTTTACGGAGCTTGCGCTGCCCGTGCGGGACGGATATCTCTTTGCGGGCTGGTATACCGACAGCGGCTTTACGCGAAAAGCAATGCCCGATGAAACGGTAGCGACATATGACGCGATATATGTAAAGTGGTTGGGAGACGGGAGTATTATGACACCGAAGGCAATACAAAACTATTCCGAAATCGTAAGCCGAAAAAGCTTTTATCGATGCACGGAAAATCTGTCCCGTGCGGGCGATCTTCTGGTCTCGCAGAACAATCAATATATCCCGGCTGGAAACTCCGATTTTTCTTGGGAATACTACGGCTTTAAGCAGTTCGGCAGAAAAGACGGAAGCGCAAGCGCAGGCGCAGGCGGTCAAAACATCTACGCTTTGTTGAATATCGGAATATCGGGAGCAAACGGAAATACGATTCTCTTTTATGTGATCACACCCGATTATGAAAAAGTCGGCGCCGCGTGCGGTATCGGCATGGGCGAAAACGGTATCGGTCTTGTTCAGAACGGAAAAAGGATCTATACTGATTTTAACAGCGGGCAGAACGCATTTTACTACATGGAAGAGGGCAATTGGGTAAAGTCGTTTCTTTCGAGTAAAGGCGAATTTTCGGGACTTCCGTCCGGATACAAAGGATACATTCGAATCGATCTTTCGGAGCTTACATACCGCGAAACGGTCGATTTTTCGGGTACATACAGCATGGACTCCATGGAGTTTTCCTTTCCGACCCTTGGCGGCGCGTGCGGAAACGCGGCATTGGGCGCCGTATTTTATCAGCTTCCGAATAACTTTGACGGCAATGTGATGAAGATCGGAGGGTTATATTACGATCTTTCCGCCGGTGACCGAAGCGCCGCTGTTGTGCGATCATACCCGGTTTACGGAAACGCTTCGTATTTTTCGACCCGTTATGCCGGAACGGAAGGCGAGAGCAAAGCAAAGTTTACCGAAACCGAGACTTCGGCATTTTTTGCCGCCGATCCGATCGCAGTCGTATCCGAGAACGGGGAAAAGCGTGTTACCGAAGGATATATGACGACCTATGTCAATCCCGATACCACTCTTTTGTTACAGCCCGGAGTCGATCGCTTTATGCTGTATGTCGAGCTTCCGAATTATGAAAAGAAAGGGGAAAATGCGCCGCTTAAGCTTTTGGATTCAACGCTCAGACAAGGTGAAAGCAGTGTATCCCTCAGCTTTTCCAACAGCCTTTACGAATATTTTGATATTTATGATGAAGGCTGGACCTCTGCACGCGCAGGCGCGGACGGAGAGCTTTACGAATTGCGCCCCGGATTTAAGGGATATATTAAGTTTGATGTCAAGGGCTTTAAAAACAGTAAGGCGATCTGCGAATCGCAAAAGATCGATTTTACAAAGCCGTACTATTTGACAAAGTTTGAATTGGGCTTTAACTATGTCGGCTGCGAAGAAGACAAAATGGTGATCGGCGGGTTGTATTCGGTTCTTTCCGATTCCGATTCCGTTTTTCTTGAAAACGTCGAAAACAATACGCGGCTGTGCATGACCGTACTTTCGGGCGATGCGGATTGCAGCGGGTCGTATGATTCACGCGACTTAAATGCTCTGCGCAGACATATCGCGGGGCTTCCCGACGAAGGAGGAAGCGCCGAAGCGCTTCGTCTTGACGGCACCGACAGCAACGCGCTGATGAATGTAAGAAAGATATTGGCGGGCCTTACACCTTTTTCGACTCCGAAGAAAGCTTTTGCGGGCGAAAGCTTTGATACTATTTTTTCGGCAAATGTGCCGCAGAGCAACACGCCGAAAATCTATGACATTGTCGAAGTGACCGATTACGCCGCCAAAATCGAAGCCGACACGGCATTGAACAACGAAGCGAAAGCGAAAGCTTTTGCCGAGGAGATCCGAAACAATAAGATCGGCGACTTTGAAAAGTCCGGTATCGATAAAATGTGCCATGTATCGACTTTTGTTTATGTCAGGGGCAACATCTACGTGACCTATTATGCCAACTGCATTTCGGCTGCGGAAGCTCCCGAATATCAGGTTGCACGCCTTGCCTACGCACCCGAAGATAAGCCGTCCGAAAAGAAGATTCTGGATGTTATGCAAGTGGGCGATACTCTTTGCGGGAAACGAGTGACGGGTGTTTACGATACGATCTTGATGCAAAAAGAGGAAGAACCGGATCTTTTGTACATTTTGTGGACGGCAAGCATTGACGGGCAGTATTACCGTCTGTACCGCACTTTCAACTTGAATACCGAAACCTTCGGAGAAGTCGGAGTGAATCGCTTTAAAGTGAACGATACGGTCAACGATTACAGCTCCACCGGTATGCGCGAGGCACTCACGGCAAACAATATCGGCTATAAAGCGTTTTTCAGCGATATCGGCATTATGCAAAAGCTTTCAGCGCGTGTAGAAGACGGCGTGACGTATTATTACACCGGCTCCTACAGCGGAAACTTTACCTGTATCATCAAGAGCCGCGATCTTATCACATGGGAATATGTGGCGCAGCCGAACGAAGGTGCGAACAACACGGGCTTTGAAAACGCGACCAAATGGGAAAACGCGGTTTATGTGCTGAACGATAAGGTGTATTATTTTGTCCGCCAATACGAGCCGGGAGCAGTCGGCGGCAGTGCCTACGGCATTTTGACTTCCTACGATCTTCTCACAGGTGAATGGGCAAAGCCCGTTTTGGTCGGCGATTGTCAATCGCGTTCCGATTTTATCCTGTACGACGGAGAACTGTATCTGTTCTACGCTCCGACCAACCGCAATCATATCGGCATTTTGAAAATCAATACCGAGAACCTTGCCGAGTCGGAGGTGGTCTTGCAGGCGAATATGAACGGAAGCTGTTTCTATCCGTTTGTTCAGTATAACAGTAAAGGCGAACTTTGCATGTCGTATACCGACAACCGACTGCATATCACGCTTGCATCCTTTACACTTCGTAAGTATACAAATGCTTTATCCGGAAAAAAGATATTGATATCTGGCGACAGTATTGCCGCCGGTTGGCGGGATACCGAATATCAAAAGAACGACTATCAAAACGGCGGCGGATGGGGTATCCGCCTTGAAAAAGAATACGGCATGTCCGTGAAAAAAGGTGCAGTTGCCGGAGCGTCTCTTACTGTTATTCAAAACCGCTCACATATCATTCAACAGCTAAGGGATAATCAAGGCGGGACTTTTGATTATGTTTTGCTTCAAGGCGGTTTTAACGACGCCATGGGTGAAAATAAATATGGAGCGGATTATAATAATCCCTATGTGGCGCAAATCGGTGAAATTTCCGATTCGAAAAACGTTGAAGACTTTGATACTACCACTTTTGCGGGAGCGCTGGAAGAATTGATTTTTTATGCAAAAACCTACTTTCCGAACGCAAAAATCGGGTTTATCATCACCTATCAAACACCGAATTCCAAATATGGCGGCAGAACAGCCGACACGGAAACCATGCGTTCGCAATGGAAAATGGCAAAAGATGTATGTAAAAAATGGGACGTCGATTATTTAGACCTTTTTGACGGCAGTATCTCTTCCGGTGAGAGCTTCGCGAATTTGTTGGAGGTTGATGATCCTTCAAGCAACAAATTCCCGGGCAACGGTGACAATATTCATTTGAACAGCATCGGTTACAATACAATTTTTCCGTACATAGCGGAATTTGTGCAAAATATGTAAATCTCATTCAACAAAAAGAATTCTCTTACCGTAAAGCGGTCGGACACTGCATTTGATAGGTTGTCGACCGAATGCGGTAAGAGAATTTTTCATACATCGGTATTATTTAACACGATGGATACTGTTTGTTTACAGTGTGATGATAAAATGAAATGTTAGAGAGAGTAGGCAAAACTACGAATTAAAAAAAGGACGGAAAAAGAGTATGAAGATCAAAGACAAAATCAATATGGATTTCGAAGAGCTGATCGAAAACGGCGCAATAAACATAGTAGCTTTCGGGGACAGCGTAACGCACGGAGCGCTCGGCGCGGGGGAGATCGATTATGAGACGGTCTATCATGCATTGCTCCGAAAGAAGATCAATGCCCTGCGCAATTATGTACCCGTCAATGTGATTAACAGCGGAATCGGCGGGGACTGTGCCCAAAATGCAATCGCCCGAATGGAACGCGACGTTTTTGTCCATCATCCCGATCTTGTGATTGTGTGCTTCGGGTTGAATGACGTTAACGGTACGCTCGAAAATTACGTTTCATCTCTTAAAACGATTTTCCGTGCCTGTAAAGAGCATGCCGTCGATACGATCTTTATGACGCCGAATATGCTGAATACCTACGTGTCCGACGGAACGGAGGAAAAGTATAGAGAGTATGCCAAGGTCACGGCGGAATATCAAAACGGCGGAAGAATGGATACGTATATGCAAAAAGCAAAAGAGACCGCCGAAGAATGCGGTATCCCCGTGTGCGATTGTTATTCGATCTGGAAGAAAATGCAGGAAGACGGCATTGACACAACGTCTCTTTTGATAAACGGGATCAATCATCCGACACGAAAAATGCATGAACTCTTTGCCGATGAATTGTTTAAAATGATGTTTGACGACGCTTTTGAAAGCGTCGCGACGGAAAGTACGATGTATCGGAAAGAATAAGCTATGTGCAAAATTAACAAAAGCAGATGATTATTGTATTATATTTTGGATAATATGTCTTAAATTTACCGAATGTTCACTAATTGGTGGAAATATTACGTTAAAATGAAATTGGATACCGACATACATGTTTGCTGCTCCGAATAGAACAGTGACAGCAAAGAAAAAGCGAGGAAGGTGAGAATAAATGGTGCTGTATCCCGACTGTTATAAAGAGAGTGCAGAATTGCTGCTGAAAAAATCGGTTAAAAATATGTCGGAAGAAGAGTGCTGCGCTCATTTGCGTTTTTTGTCGCGATACATTTTGAAATTGTTCGGTTCGGACGAAAAACAAGCCTTTTCGCTTTGCCGATTCGGTATCGAAATTTTACGACATTGGATATTTCTCGTTCCTCTTCCGCAGCTTCTGCACGACGAGCTTTCTGCCGACGTGCTATTGGATTTTCTTTTTGTTATGGATATATGCGTGTTTGAAGATGAAAGGATCGATCTGTTATTTGCTTGTATCAAGGTTGAATCGCTTTCAAAAAAAGTACGACTCAAATGTCTCGGAGAGTTGTTTTCCGGACCGTATATGTGCTGGATGGGAAAAGATGTGCTGTATTATCGGCTGCTCATGCTTTGTGCAAAAGCCGATAGAGAATATGCGGAACTTGACCAAAATTCCGATTTCATTTCAAAGGTGCAGAGCTTTGTATTCCCGCAGGAGCTTTACGCTTATGTTGAGCAAAACAGCCGTGTCTTTTTTCGAGAAGACATCAAGGGAGACAATGAGCTGATGCTGCCGCTTTCACATTTGAACGAATTCGTTGCTCTGCTTGATTCGAGCGCTGTCAACGTTTTCGGAATCACATGGTGGTTACAGGTGGCGGGAAAACCGAATGCTGCATGGGCTGTGTCAATTGATACCCCCGAGCTTCGCGCGATATCTTTGCCGAATACCGACCGAATGCTTCAGGAACTTCCCCATGCTTTATTGGAATTTCGCTCAAATAAGGAGGCGTGCGATCGGGCGAGAAAGTGGGCGGAAAGTAGTGAATTTAAAGCCGATAGGCTGTACGTTGGAGTGTGGATGAAGAACAGATAACGATACATTTGCCTCTGAAAATGCAATAGTTTTAACATATGACGAGAACAAAACGATCGTATTTTCCGTTCACAGCGGCATTTTTGCTGAATCGGGTGTTATATACTCGAAGGGTAACGGAATCAATAAAGCAAGTTTGCTTTCAAACGCAAAACTTTGAAACGATCGAAAACGGCTCAATCGTTATGCTGCGCGGCGAAAAAGACGGCATTCCGTGCGGGCTGTATGTGTACAAAGAAGAAAGGGAATATTGCTGTTTGTATTGGAGAAGAACAGACGACCGCGAACGTTTGGACACTAACGCGATAGTCGATGCAAACAGGCGCTTTTACAAAAATTTGTCCGAATATCTGGCAGAAGTCTTTTCGAAGTACGGCTTGCTGTATGCCGCTATGGGGTGCGAAATGGGAAACGATTCGAAGAACATATCCCGTTTTGAGCCGAATCGGTCGGCGCTTTCGGTTATATTGCCGAAGGATGCCGATGTTTTGAGCGCCCGTAACTATAAAACGGAAGAAATTAAAGATTTTCGGATTTATTTTCGAGTGAAAAAAGGGGAGAGCTGAATTGAACGAAGTCGATATAAAGCGTTTTGTTTCCGAACTGGATTGGAGCTTGCCGCGTACGGTTCAAAAACAGGCGATCGATGCTCTTTCCGCAACGGACAAAAAATACTATCCGCTGATTTTGGATAAAACACGAAAAAGTACTTGGGAAAACTCTGATGCGGTTATCGAAAGAATCGGATATCCGAAAAACAAAACTTTACTTCGTTTCCTTGTTTGGCTGTTGCAGGATGTCAATTGGCCGGGTGCCGCGGAGGCAATACGGTATCTTTCTTCTTTGAGCCGAAATGTTGTCATTCCTTTGGCAAAAGAAGCCCTTTATATTGCTGACAAGAACGATGATTTTATGTGGATAGGCGGAATCAGGCTTCTTATCGAAACGGCAGGATACAAAAATTCAGACTTTAACGAGGATATCGACCGCATTTTGGAAAAAGCAGACTTTTAAAAAAGAAAGGAGCAGATTCGGCAAGGAGTTGCGGCGGTCGATACGTCGCTTACGGTGCGACGGTGAAAAACGGTTTTGAAGATCAGAATTATACGCACGGAATGGAGACGATAGAAAATCATGTGCCTTAAGACTGTACGAGAGAGGCTTTCAAAAGAGAAGAATAGCGGAGATTGGCGTCTGACGAATCAGGAACACTATTTGAAGGGCGTCACACTGATACGTGACACTTTCAAAGAGAAAAATGACCATGCTCATTGCGAATTCTGCTGGGCGACCTTTGTTTGCGGAACGGAAGGATATACGACCGAAGACCGAAAACATTGGATATGCGACACCTGCTATAAGGACTTTTGCGAGCGATTTGAATGGAGAAACGTTGAGTAATTACAACTTGATATTATTGCAGAGGAGGAAAGGCGATTATGTCAACCACATGTCTCGGAGTGCTTTCCGTATTACAGCCGATTATGTATACAATCTACTGTATCTTCGCGTACAAAACGGGCTATATCGCTTTCCCGACGCGTGTCTTGTTTTGGATGCCGATCGTGTGCGCTTTGTATTACGAACCGAAAAATCGCTATTATCTTCCCATAGCCGCTCCGATCGGAGCGTTAGTCATGGCTGTGAATTACGGAATTTATCGGTTGTTTCCGAACGAGATTTATATGGCGGGATCGGCGTTTATTTCGACATTCTTCGCAATATTTACGGCGAGTTGTATCGCGCTTCTGCGCTTTTTATATTTCGCTGCGCGTCCGAAAGGAGAAACAAAGGAGCAGCAAAACGAGCCGTTTGGCTGTAGCTGTAAGGGAAGGCTTTGCGCCGATTCTTTTCTCTTGTATTGTGTACTTTGCACCATTCCGACGGCCCTCGTCGACCTTTTTATAAAGTGGAACACGGCTATGTTTTTTGTTGCATTCATTCTTTATACTGTGCTTCCTGCGGCTTTGATGCTGTTTTATCGTCCGAAAAAAATATTGCTTTATTTCGCGGCGCTTGCTTTTCAAGCGGTGCTTTGCTATACGAACAGTGTAATCTTAACAAGAATCACCGATGATTTCGAACTGCTGAGTCTCAGTCTGTATCCGTTGATTGTTACGGCGTCGGCTACAGCGGCGATCCTTGCGGTTCGCTTGTGCGCCATGGGGACGGATAAGTTTTTAAGACACCGAAAGAAGGAAAAAGAATATGACGTATCTGCAATTTCAAGCGGCTTTGAAGAAATTTAAGGTTCAGCCTGTCGGAAACGGGACGATCGATTGCATTACGGAGTGGGAGTATGTCCGTCCCTTTTTGGATTTTCTCACGAAAAACAAAATTGTTGTGACGGCTGTTTCGTGGTGGTTTCATCATACCGAATCAAACGATTTAAATTATCCTTATCCCTACGGAATGGGCGGACCGAAAAGCGACTGGTTCGAGGGGTGGTTTTCCGAAGTTCCGTCTCTTTTCTTCGACGGATTTTCCGACAATGAAAGCGTATTACGTCACGTAACGAGCGACATACAAAAAGAAAGGTTGTATTCGCGCGGGCTTGTTCCGGGCTTTTGGATTGAAAACGAGAGGTGGGAGGCAGAAAGAACTGTGAATAAAAATTACAATGAGGAAAACTTTACAAGTTTTGATGAACTTGCCGAAAATCTCAGTCGTGGCGGCGAGGTTGAGTTTACCTATCATGACAGGGATTATTCTATCACGAATTTCGAAGACGATAACGGAATAAGAAAAATCGTGATATTGGGAGCATATAATTATGCAAGTGAGATGATCGTACCTTTTTGCGAACCGGAGAAAATCGGCGAGTACGAGTATAGGATAGAAAATCAAAAATTGAAAGACATTGTTCCTCAGTTGAATGTGTTTTTTCGATGTTTTTAGATAAACCGTCTTATACACAATATTGAAGGCTCCCAAATCAACAAACTCCCGTGAGAAATCGTCACGGGAGTTTGTCTTTGCACTTGAAATCTTTTCACCAAAAATTGTCTAAATAATTTGTTTGCAAAAAGTCATAATAATAACAGAGCCGCGGCAAGCGCAAAAGAACCCGCCGCCGGCTTCTTAATCGTATAGATGAATTTTAAAACTAAAGGAGTTATTATCATGACGAACAAGAATCTTGTACCCGAAGCAAGAGCAGCCCTTGATAAGTTCAAGATGGAAGCTGCTACCGAAGTAGGCGTAAATCTTAAGCAGGGTTATAACGGTGACATCACCGCAAAGCAGGCAGGTTCTGTCGGCGGTCAGATGGTCAAGAAAATGATCCAGGCTTACGAAAACTCGATCAAGTAAGGTTTCGGTTGATTTTCTTTTCGGCAAGGCGGGGGAGTACCGAGGGTACAAACCCGATAAAACCGAAATGCGTGCCGCAGGCTGCTGCGGCAAAGGAGGAGCGCTTGCTCCTCCTTTTTTATTTTTCAGCATAAATCGGGGCGAACAGGTTCGTCGAAAAACATAACAAAGCGGTCGTCTTTACCCGCCGACTCTTCGAATTCGGACATGCACAGGCAAACCTGTCGGGGATTGAATTTTTCGGGATTTTCGTTGTGGCAGTGGAAAACGCACACGAATCGGTTTTCATCCCGTGTCGGCATAAAGCTGTGGTGTCCCGTGCCGTGAAGATCAAGCGGATCGTGCAAAATCGGATTTTCTTCGTATTTTACAAACGGTCCGAGCGGACTTTTCGAAACGGCATAACCGATCGCATAATCCTTACACTGCGTGTTATTGGCGGAATAAAAGAGATAATAAAGTCCTTTGTGACAAAGCACGAAAGGACCTTCGGTTACTCTGCCGTCCACGGTTTCCCACGGCTTTTCGGCAAAGATCAGCGGAGTTTTGTATTCAGTTTCGATTTTTTTAAGATCTTCGGACATTTTACCGACGAAAATACGGTTTCCGTCTTCGAGGTCGACGAAATACAGATAAATATTTCCGTCCGCATCGAATAAAAGATGACCGTCAATCGCCTCTTTAGGACGAAGAGGATGATCGATGAGCTTGCGAAACGGACCGAGCGGGCTGTCGGACACGGCAATTTCAAGATGTACCTCGCAGGAATACAGCATGTAGAATTTGCCCTTGTACCGATATACCTCGGGTGCCCAAAACCAAGAATTCCCGACGGCGTCTTTTTTATCCAAACACAGTCCTTTTTCCTCCCAATGAGAAAGATCCTTCGATTCATACACATAAAAGCCGTCGTCCGCTCTGCCTTCGTTGGTGCAGTAAAGATAAAATTTGCCGTCGTGTGATAAAAGAAACGGGTCGGCGCCGGCAAAGAGACGCGTAAGCATAAGTGTACTCCTTTCAACACAAAAACACGGGCAGAAAAAATGCCCGTGTTGCGTCTTTGTAATTACTGTGCCAAAAAACGGGAAAGAAATTCGCGCGTTTTCGGATTTTGCGGGTTTTCGAAAATATCTTTCGGTTCGCCTTGCTCACAAACATAGCCGTTTGCCATGAAAACGACCTTCGTCGATACATCGCGTGCAAAAGCCATTTCATGTGTAACCACGATCATGGTGAGCCCGTCTTCGGCAAGACTGCGCATAACCGCCAAAACCTCACCGACCATTTGCGGGTCGAGTGCGCTGGTCGGTTCGTCAAACAGAAGGACCTCAGGCTCCATGGCGAGAGCGCGTGCAATGGCGACACGCTGTTTCTGCCCGCCCGAAAGCTGTGCGGGGCGTGCGTTGATATACGGGAGCATGCCGACACGCTGCAAATATTTTTTTGCCGTTTGCTCCGCCGCTTTGCGGTCGCGTTTCAAAACCGATACCTGACCGACGATGCAGTTTTCCAACGCAGTCATGTTGTTGAACAGATTAAAGCTCTGAAAAACCATGCCGACCTTGGTGCGATAACGCGAAAGGCTGAAATCGGGGGAGGTGATGTTCTTTCCGTGAAATAAAATCTCACCCGCTGTCGGTGTTTCCAAAAGATTGATACAACGCAGCATCGTACTTTTACCCGAGCCGGAGGCGCCGATTATACTTAAAACTTCGCCCTTTTTAACACTCAGATTGATGTCCATCAAAACATCGTTCGAGCCGAACTTTTTTTGCAGATGACGAAGCTCGATTACATTGTCTTCCATCATTACGCCTCCCTTTTGATATGAATCTCAGCTGCGCTGTCGCTTTGAGAACCGAAGATCGTATAACTGTCTTTACCGTCCAAATGCTTTTCGGCAAGGCGCAAAAGACGAGTGACCGTGAAGGTCAGAACAAAGTAAATGACGCAGATGACAAAATACGTCTGGAACGTCTGGAAATTCTGACGCTTGATGACACCGGCAAAGTAATAAAGCTCGGTCACACTGATAACGTTCAAAACCGACGTATCTTTTATATTGATAACAAATTCATTGCTGACCGAGGGGAGAATATTGCGCACGACCTGCGGAAGCACGACCTTCAGCATCGTTTGACTGTGCGTCATACCGATGGACATAGCGCCTTCAAATTGTCCTTTATCAACGGAAATGATACCGCCGCGGACGATTTCCGCCATATAAGCGCCGGTGTTGATCGAAACGATCAGGATGCCCGACGGGATCAGCGGCAGCGTATTGCCGCCCGTTGCGAACGCATAACCCCAATAGATAACCATGGACTGTACCATCATAGGCGTTCCGCGGAACACTTCGACGTAAACGGCAATAATGCCGTTTACGATTTTGTGCAGTACGCGAAGCACGGGATTTTTGGAAAGGGGAGCTGTCCGCACGACACCGGTCAAAAGGCCGATCAAAAGACCTGCGATCGTACCGGTAAGGGCGATCAGCATGGTGTTGCCGACTCCCAAAAGAAGCTGTCGATGATATTTTACGACAATATTGAGTACATCGTTAAAAAAGCTCATAAGTACACTCCATGGTTATTCTTGGTCAAAAACATTCGAATCGATGTTGCAATTCGATATTGAAAACCGACTTATTTGCGAATGATGATGACGAGGTTGGATTCGTAATAAGTGTTGGTGAAATCGATCTCTTTTTCACGTTCTTCGGTCGGGCTCATGCCGGCGATAACAGCATCGATCGCGCCGGACTGAACGGCGGGAATAAGCGAATCCCATTCGTAGGAATAGATCTCAAGATCGAGACCCAGCGAGTTTGCAACATACTGTGCGATCTGAACGTCGTAACCGTTGGCGTAAAGCCCCTCTTTGCCTTCGCCGCTGATCTGCACGCTTCCGGGAAGAGTACCTTCGGTGTCGGTCCAGTTATACGGCTCGTAAGCACATTCCATACCGACTTTGAAGGTTCCGTTTGTCGTTTCGGGCTTGTCGCAGGATACGGCAAAGCTGTCAACCGTTCCGCCCGAAGAAAGGGTAACGATCTGTTCCATAAGGGCGGCGCGCTGTTCGTCGGTAATGGTGCTGAGCACATCGTTAATCTCGGATACCATGCTCGAGCCGTCGACAAGACCGATCGCGATTCCGACATCGGCGGGAGTTGCCGTAAAGCCGGTATCGTTGTTCTTCAGAGGAATATAGGTAAGAGTGTCATCCGAAGCGCAAACCGAATAAGCGGTCGGTTCTTCGGCAACGTATCCATCGATTGCGCCGCTCTTGAGCGCAGTCAGAAGGTCGGCGAATTCAGGGTAGGTAGAGCTTTTTACATCTTCGATCTGTGAAAGTGCGTCGGCGTGGAAAGTGCCTGCCTGTGCCGCGATCTTCGCGCCCTTGAGATCGGCAAGGCTCTTTGCATTTTTCATATCAACACCGGTGTCGTTAGCCGTTTTTCCGGCGCATCCGGTAAAGGCAGCGGCGCAAAGGATGCCGGAAAGAAGTGCCGTAAAGATTCTTGTTGTTCTCATGTTGAAACATCTCCTTTGAAAGAAAATAAAATATAATAAAGCCCGCAGCTTGTGCGAAGCTGTGGGCTTTAAAACCGATTGAAATAAAAAATAAATCAACAAGTACAATTGCCACCGACAGCTCTCCACATAAAAATGTGACAGTCCGAAGTCTCTTAAACTTCGTCCCAGCAGTCAAACGACGGCAATCGTTTTTCCACTTCGGCGGATCTGCCTTTTCTTCACTGCCGCTTGCCGGCGTTGCCGTGAAGTACTGATCGTCTCCGCAACCTCTATCAAGTTATCTTGTATGCCTGCATTATAAACCGTACAAATCGGTTTGTCAAGAGTTTTTTTCGCTTTTTCGTAAAATTTGTTGATTTTAAACGATAAAAAAGAATGATTCTGCAAAAAAAGCGACAATATGACGGCGGTTCAGTCGAAAAAGTACTCCAATCCGTCGTATGCCGTAACATATCCCTTCTCCGCATTGCGTGCGGAAAGAGTGGCATGGTCGGGGTTCAGCGTGCGGGCAATGTGCGTTAAAATTACCGTTGAATCCGTATGCAGGACTTTCCAAACGCGGAATGTTTCCCGAAGATAATCGCGCATAATGGCATTGTTGTGTGAAAAATTGCGGAAGTCGTACGTCTCGTTTTCGCCGCCCGTCGCGTCCATCAGATAAACGTCGATCGGATGCTGCTGTAAAAACTCCCATGTGTCTGCCATAAGCCATCCGCCGTCAAAACCGATAAACAGGCGTGTTTTACCGTTTTCGAGATAATAATGCTGCGGCTGTTCGGCACGGTTGGGCGTCGCATGATTGGCGCGCAGTGCCGTAACCGTAAAATCGGGAATCGAAAAAGTCGGCATGAAGCGCGCGTCCAGCGGATGAAATACGAGGTTCACACAGTTCGGAAGCTGTTCCGCAAGGCTTTTATCGCCGTAAAGGTCAATGGTGTGGTGATTTTCCGAGCAGAGGCGTTCCAGTGCCTCTTTGGTATAATGGTCGTCGTGCGAATGCGTGATCAGAACGGTATTGACCTCTTTCAAAAGGTCGCTTTTTCCCGTTCGGTCGACATAATCAAAGCAGCCTCCGATGTCAATAAGCGTATGATTGTTCAAAAGCAGGGAGGTGCGTCCGCGATAATCGGCGCGTTCACGGTCGTTCGGCGTCCAATCGGCGGCGCCCGTTCCCAAAAATGTTATCTTCATATTCTCGCACGACCACTCTTACGCGCCGCATCCGCAACCGCTTTCGCAACGGTTTTGCCGATACGCGGATCAAATGCCGGAGGAAGAATATAGTCAGGACGAAGCTCATCGCTTGATACAAGACCGGCTATGGCAAAGGACGCAGCCATTTTCATTTCCTCATTGATCTCGCTCGCGCGTACGTCCAATGCTCCGCGGAAAATGCCGGGGAAAGCAAGAACATTGTTGATCTGGTTCGGAAAATCGCTGCGACCCGTACCGACGACCGCCGCGCCCGCTTCGATCGCATCATCGTGCGCGATTTCGGGAACGGGATTTGCCATCGGGAAAACGATCGCATCTTTTGCCATCGAGCGCACCATATCTTTCGAAACGCAGTTTGCCGCCGAAACGCCGATAAAAATGTCGGCGCCGTTCATTGCATCGGAAAGTGTGCCCGTGCGTTTTTCGCGGTTTGTCATTTTGCTGATACGGCTGTGGGCGGGGTTGTCGTATTCTACATTCCCACACAGGATTCCGCATTTGTCGCAAAGCGTAAGTTCGCCGATTCCGAGCCGCAGAAGCTGTTCGGCAATGGCGATTCCGGCACTGCCCGCACCGTTTATGACACAGCGGACCGAGCCGATATCTTTCTTTACGACCTTCAGAGCGTTGAGAACAGCCGCTCCCACAACTACCGCCGTACCGTGCTGATCGTCGTGAAAGACGGGAATGTCGCAGATCTCTTTCAATTTGCGTTCAATTTCAAAGCAGCGCGGCGCGGAAATATCCTCAAGGTTGATTCCGCCGAAGCCGCCGGAAATAAGATATACCGTGCGCACGATCTCGTCGACATCCTTCGAGCGGATGCAGATCGGAAAAGCGTCCACATCGGCAAATTCCTTGAAAAGGACGCATTTTCCCTCCATAACGGGCATGCCCGCTTCGGGACCGATATCCCCAAGACCCAAAACTGCCGTTCCGTCGGTCACGACGGCGATGGTGTTCCAGCGTCGGGTGAGTTCAAAGGACTTCTTATAATCCTTTTGAATTTCAAGACACGGTTCGGCAACGCCGGGGGTATAAGCGAGCGACAGATCATTCGTATTCTTTATGTGCACACGTGCCGATACTTCAACCTTGCCCGCCCATTCGTAATGCTTTTTCAATGCTTCTTCTTTGATGTTCATGATTTTTCTCCCGCAAAAAATCAACTGTCATTAGTTGTTGTTGCCGACCGTGAGATTGTTCAGCCATATTCCGCTTTTCAGCAAAATAAAGCCGATCACGGCTTTTATGATCTCAAGACTTTGCACGCAGGCAAAAAGAGGCAATATCGGCATGTCGGTATAACGCGACAGAAAATACGAAACGGGAATCGAAACAACCCAGACAAAAACGCTGTCAAACAGAAATGTGATAAATGTTTTTCCGCCCGAACGGAGCGTGAAATACGAGGCGTTGGTAAACCCGCTGATCGGCATAAGCAGTGCCGAAATGACGAGAAAATCTGCGGCGAGAGCTTTCACCGAGTCGAGCGTGTTGTATATCTGCGGGATCAGCGGCGCCAAAAACGCCATAATACTGCCCACAACAAGGCATGTGACGATACAGGTGAAGATCATCTTTCGGTCCTCGTCGCGCGCACGCTCCAGTTCGCCCGCACCGAGAAGCTGACCGATCATGATAGAGATGGAATTTCCGAAGGCAAAAAAGGCGCAGAAAAAGAGATTGGAGACCGTCGAGCAGATATTCTGAGCCGAGACTGCTTCAAGTCCGCGCGTTGAATAGGCTTGTACGACGATCGTCGTGCCGAGCGCCCACAAAAGCTCGTTCATCATCAACGGCAGTCCCGTTTTGGCAATATCGAACATAAGCGAGCCTTTGATGTGAAAATGTCGATAAGCGCCGACGATAAACGGGTTCTCTTTTTTGCGAAGATGGGTAGAACCGACGACAACCGCACATTCGGCGTAGCGTGCAATGATTGTTGCAATTGCCGCACCGACGACCGAAAGGCGCGGCGCGCCGAAGTTGCCGTAAATCAAAACATAGTTTAAAAATAAATTGACAAAAATCGCAAGAATGCTTGCCTTCATGGGCAGAACCGTCTTATCGGTCGAACGAAGCGTGTCGGAATATGCCTGCATAAGCGCAAACGGGGGAAGACCGATCATGATAACACGCAGATAATCGTGCGCAAAACCGAAGGTCTTTTCCATGTCGATGTCTTCGTGCCCTTCATGAAGAAAATAACTTACAAGCGTGTCGCCCCAAAAGAAAAACACGATCTCAGTAAGGACGGTAATGACGGTGACCAGAATCAGCTTTACGCGGAAGGTCTGGCGCACGCCCTCATCGTCTTTTTTTCCGAAAAATTGTGCGGTAAAAATGCCCGCGCCCGAGATGGCACCGAAGATAAACAGGTTAAATACGAAAATCAGTTGGTTTACGATGGCGACACCCGACATTTCCTCCGTGCCGACGCGCCCGACCATAACGTTGTCCAAGAGACTGACAAAATTCGTAATGATATTCTGCACCAAAATCGGCAGGGTAATAAGGGCGACGCGGCGATAAAAAACTTTGTCGCCGATGTATTTTTTCAAGATCATAGACACCTCAAGTGAATTTTACTGTTTCCTTGCAATTTTGTATTCATCGTATTGCTGATAGTACGGACAGTTATCATAACTTGACGACAAAAAACGGCACATTTCGTCTTCGTCGAGGTTGACTTCACAGCAGTAACAGTCTTCCTCGTCGTCATAGTAATAATAAGCGCAACTCTCGCAATTGGTCACTTTTTTCAAAGCATATTTCCTTTCGAAAACAAAGGGTTCCGAAGCAGAGCGCGATAGAGAATAAAGCCCAAAACCCCGCAGGAAAGCACCTCGCCCGCAAAGACGGTAAGATAGACCAGCGGCATTGCCATATCGCTTCCGTAAACAAAGCATACGATCGGCGGGACGACCAGTGTGTTGGCAACAATCGGAGGCAGAAAGGCAAGATACGGCGTTTTGCGCAATTTTCGTGTGAGAAAAGCGCCGATAAGGGTGGCAAGACTTCCGAAGATCACATCCCAAACAGCGGCATTGGTTAACAGATTTGCCAAGACACAGCCGACAAAAAGCCCCGGAACTGCCGACGGCATAAAGATCGGCAGTATCGTCAGGGCTTCCGAAAATCGAAGCTGCACAGCGAATTTCGCAAGACCGAAAAGGTTGCAGATGTAAGTCAGCGCCACATAGAGTGCGGCGATCATCGCGGCGTTTGCCGTAAAACGGATTTTGTTCTTATTCAATTTTAACACTCCTTTAGTTTTGTTTTAAGTGAGGAAGGTTTCGAACTCACTGCTTGCTTTGAACCTTGGTGATACTTCACCTATTATATCGAATTCGACCTTTTTTGTCAAGTCGTTTTCACATTTTCGTCCTCTTTTATGTAATCGGCACTCACATAGCCGATCACGCCGTTATAGTCAATAATGTACCAATTTCCCGTGCGGTCGATGAGGATGACCCTTTCTCCGTTCGGAATCTGCGCGATGACGGTCGAATTTGTCGACGGACGGGAGCGTATATTCAGAAGCGAACCTTGCGTCGTGACGATTCCCGTCGCATCAACATTGCCTTCGCCGGGACCCGCAAACGCGATCCCGAAGTATTCGCAAAGTCCCTGCACCAGATTTTTGGCAATGGCGTCTATGTTGCTTTTCAGCCATTCCGCATCCTCCGCATTGTCGTGATAGGCAAGCTCGGCAAGAACGGCGGGCGCATTGGTGCGGCGAACCTCGGCAAGGATCAGCGTCGGAACGGCTTTGACGAGAGTCGGGTTGGGGTAAATGCTCTTAAAATTGTCGGCAAGCACCGTCGCGGCACGTTTTCCGCGCGCACTGTTGCTGTAGTAATAAAAGTCGCTCCCGCGAAGCGCGCTTGACAGCGAATCGGGCGAAGCGTTGGAATGCAGTGCGAGATGAAGATCGTATTTTCCGATGTTGGAGGCGGCAATTGCCGCCGATAAGGATTCATCGGGATCATTGCGTGTATACGAAATGCCGCTCGCACGAAGATAGGGCTCCATCGCATCGGCGATTTTATTCATATAATATTCTTCCGAGCCGCTGTTGTCGTAATATTGGTTGTATTCCTGTGTGGAGGGGGATAAGTAGATCGATGGCATGGCATAAACTCCTTTTGCGTTGTAAACGCCGTCGTTGTCATTACAGTCCCATTCTATGCTTTTTTCGGTCAAAATGCCACAAATCGGCGTCTTTTTCACTCGATTTCTCTAAAAAATGCGAATTTTGCAAAAATATTCAAAAAAGGTCTTGCATTTTTGCATAAACTGTGCTATTATATCGGAGTGCTGAATAATTATTCAGTTAAATTCAAATTTTTTGAGGTGTGTTAACATGAAAAAGATTATCGCAATCCTGGCAGCGGCTGCGACGCTCGTCGCAACGCTTGCAATGGCTTCCTGCGCGCAGAAGAAGACTGCTCTGAAGATTTTGGACACCGAGTACGTCGAAGAAGATTACGCTATTTGTGTTGCAAAAGACAACGACGAGTTCCTTGGCGACATCAACGCCGCCCTCGCCGAGCTCAAGGAGGAAGGCGTTACCGACAAAATCGTCGCAAAGTACATCTCCGGTACCGAAAACGATCTTTCCTTCCAGCAGAATGTAGAAGGCAAGCCCGAGCTCCACATGGCAACCAATGCACAGTTCCCTCCGTATGAATATTACGAAGGCGACAAGATCGTCGGTATCGACGCCGAGATGGCGGCCGCAATCGCCGACAAGCTTGATATGAAACTTGTAATCGACGATATGGACTTCGATGCCATTATCACAGCCGTTCAGTCGGGTAAAGCCGATATGGGCATGGCCGGTATGACCGTTACCGAGGACAGACTCCAGAGCATTAACTTCTCGGATTCGTATGCAACCGGCAAACAGGTCGTTATCGTTCCCGAGGGAAGCAAAATCACAAGCATTGACGATCTTTTCGCCGACGGTGCAAAGTACCTCATCGGCACGCAGAAGGGCACGACCGGCGACATCTACTGTGAAGGCGATTTCGGCGCTGACCGCGTTATGAAATATGCAAGCGGAAACGAAGCCGTTCAGGCACTTCTCGCCGGCAAGGTTGACTGCGTTATCATTGATAATGAGCCTGCAAAGGCATACGTTGAAGCCAACAACAAGTAATTCTTGCGGCTATGCGGGCGGAAAGTTGCTTTCCGCCCTCTTTTTTCATGTTTGAGCTTACAAAGTTGGGAGAAGTAACAATTGTGAATACGGTATGGGAATCGCTCAAGCAATTTTTGTTTGAGCTGAAGGATGAGTTTATTCTTTGTTTCGTAAAGGAACAGCGCTGGCGCTTTATCGTAAGCGGTCTCGGAAACACGCTGATCATTACGTTTTTTGCCGTTCTGATCGGCATAGCGCTCGGCGTTTTGATTGCCATTGTCCGCTCGAGCCATGATAAGATCTGTGCCGAAATGAGACCGGGTCTCGTCAAGAGTCTTTTGAAATTCGGAAATTGGATATGCAACGTATATCTTACTGTCATTCGCGGTACCCCGGCGGTCGTGCAGCTGATGATTATGTACTATATCATCTTTGCATCCTCCCGCAACAGTATGCTCGTGGCGATTTTGTCCTTCGGTATCAACTCGGGTGCATACGTTGCCGAAATTGTCCGTTCGGGCATTATGTCGATCGATGCGGGACAGTTTGAAGCCGGGCGCAGCCTCGGATTCGATTACAAGAGCACCATCTGGTATATCATCATTCCGCAGGCATTCAAAAATGTTTTGCCCGCGCTTGCAAACGAGTTCATTGTGCTTTTGAAGGAAACTTCGGTTGCGGGCTATGTAACGATTCGGGATCTTACCATGGGCGGTAATATCATCCGTGCGGCGACTTATTCGGCGTTTATGCCGCTGATTGCCGTTGCGCTGATTTATCTTGTTATGGTCATCTTCTTTACAAAGCTTGTAAGTATTCTGGAAAGGAAATTGAGAAACAGTGAACGATAATGTAATCATCCGCACGGAAAACCTGTGCAAATATTATGGTGAAAGCATCCATGCGCTCGACGATGTCTCGACCGAGATCCGCAAGGGCGAAGTGGTGGTCATCATCGGACCGTCCGGTTCGGGAAAATCGACCTTTCTTCGTTCGCTGAATCTTTTGGAAACGGCCACTTCGGGCAAGGTATACTTTGAAGGTACGGATATCACCGACCCGAGGGTCAATATCAATATTCACCGTCAGAAGATGGGTATGGTATTTCAGCACTTCAATCTTTTCCCGCATATGACGATCTTGCGCAATATGACGCTTGCGCCTATGAAGCTTTTAAAGCTTTCGAAAGCGGAGGCGGAACAGCGTGCCCGCGAGCTTTTGAGCCGCGTCGGTCTCGGCGATCGCGCGGATACGTATCCGTCGCGCCTTTCGGGCGGTCAGAAACAGCGTGTCGCGATTGTACGCGCCCTTTGCATGCGTCCCGAGGTTATGTTGTTTGACGAGCCGACCAGCGCTCTCGACCCCGAAATGGTCGGAGAGGTGCTGGACGTTATGAAGCAGCTTGCCGAGGAGGGCATGACGATGGTCGTTGTTACGCACGAAATGGGCTTTGCCCGTGAGGTTGCCGACCGCGTAATTTTTATGGACGATGGGAAGATCATCGAAGAAGGAACACCCGACGACATCTTTAATCATCCCCAAAGTCAGCGTACGCGTGACTTTCTCTCAAAGGTGCTGTAAAGCAAACATAAGCAAAACGCGCGAGTGAAAGGCAATATTATGACTTTTGAACGAATGCGGCTGCTTCGCCTTGAGCTTGGTATGTCGCAAAGCGATGTCGGTGAATTTTTGGGAATCGTTCAGACGGTTTACTCACGCTATGAGCGCGGTCAGAACACGATCCCGCTGGAGCTTCTCCTAAAGCTGTGCGATTTGTACGGCGTCTCGGCGGATTACATTCTCGGACGAAGCAATGCACGTCTTCCCGATGGCGAGGACGCCGAAAAATAACCGTATCACGAAAAAATTTAAAAGGCAAAACCGAATCTCGGCTTTGCCTTTTTTCTTTTATCGATATGTTTATTCGAGCGTTTTTCGATAAGCGATCGGTGAGCAGCCGAATTCTTTTTCAAAAATGCTGTAAAACCACGAAACATTGTGAAATCCGCATTCATAACAAATGTCGGTTGCCGAGAGGTTGCTCGAACGCAGCAGACCTGCGGCATAATGCAAACGCAGGAAATTAACATAATCGGAAGGGGTCACACTGTAATAACGCATAAGACAGCGTGTCGCATGCTCGCGGCTTCGTGCGGAAAGCTCGAAAAAGCGCTCCTTTCCCGTTATGAAGTTTTTCGGTTTTCGCATTTGCTCGTAGGCGTTTTCGAGCCAAAAAGGAACGGCGCTTTCCTCGGTGGGAACAGACGAAAATCGGTCGAAAAAAATATCGGTAAGTTTGCGGCGTAAAAGTGATTTTAGAACGGCACAGCTTGTTTCATCCGAACACGGCTCATCGGTGTGCAATTCGGCAAGCGAAAGACGCAGTTTTTCGGTATCGTGTGCCGAAAGACGCACACAGGGCGGGTTCGGCGAGGAGAGAAGGGACGACGAATCAAAGCCGCTCCCGAGAAAATCCGCCATATCCGAGAATGTCTTTTTCAAAAAAGCAAGATTTAAAAATTCAAAATCCTTTGAGCGCGCATGATAATCATGCAGATCCCAATCGCGGATAAAAAGAAGATTTCCCTTGGATATGGGAAAGGATGCGCCGTTTACATAATGCTTGGCACTTCCGCAAAGAACGAGAAATATCTCGTAGTAATCATGGTCGTGCGGCCGAAAATATTCGGTCTCGTTTTTTACATGCCGCAGACGAAATTCGCGGTTGAGATCCACGTGATTTTCGGCATGCAGGGTTTTTGACTGAATCGACATTCCCGTAAACGCCCTCCTTTAAAAGTATAATATCATAATACCATAAAAATTATATCACGTCAACGGTAGATTTTTTGAGTGTTTTGCGATATGATAAGTTAAAGGACAAAGTCGACATCGTGTTGTCGGCAGAAAAAGTCGAAAATGAAAGACGAAAGGAATAACGATTATGACATTTCTAAATGAAAAAATTCGGATCATGACCGAACTGTTAAGCGGCAGAACCATTGCCGAACGAAAAGCGATCGAAAAAATATCCTTTGCACCGTGCGGATACAAAACCGAAAACCGCCCGCCGAAGGATGCGGAAATGAAGCCGTGTAACAACGAAACGCTTTCATTGCCCGTCGACGGACATGGCTGGTTTACCTTTGAACTGGATGTGCCCGAAACGACAGATCAATACGAATATTTTCTTGCTGTTGTCAACGGAAAAGAAAACGACTGGGATGCCGTCAACCCGCAATATACGGTCTTTATTGACGACGATACTGCCTATCAGGGATTGGACACTCATCATCACCGCACGCCGTTGAGCGCGGGACACCACGTTGTGAATGTTTACTATTACGCCGGGATGACTCCGAATGAAAACGGAAGCGTTGCGATTCGGACGCAGTTTTTCCTCGACAAGCTCGACCGTGAGACATACGGGCTGTATTATGATGTCTTGGTTCCGTATGAGGCAATGCTGGAGCTTCCCGAAGGTTCGGTCGATCGTTACACCTTGCAAAATATTCTGAGCCGCGCTGAGATGCTCATCGATTTCCGCCATGCCGATGACGTCGAAGGTTTTCATCGGTCCGTAAAAGAGGCACGTGCTTTTTTGAAGACCGAGCTTTACGACAAGGAGTTTGGCTCAAACGGCGAGGAACTCGCTTTGTTCGGTCATACGCACATCGACGTTGCGTGGCTTTGGACGCTTGCGCAGACCGAAGAAAAGGCTCAGCGTTCCTTTGCAACGGTTATCCGCTTTATGGAGCGCTTCCCGGAATATCAGTTCATGTCCAGTCAGCCCCAGCTGTTTTGGTATATTAAAAAGAACGATCCCAAACTTTACGAAAAGATCAAAGAACGCGTAAAGGAAGGTCGGTTCGAAGTGGAAGGCGCCATGTGGCTGGAAGCGGACACCAATCTTTCCTCGGGAGAGGGCTTGGTTCGTCAGATTCTTTACGGCAAGAAATTCATGAAGGATGAGTTCGGTATAGAATCGAACATACTGTGGCTTCCGGATGTCTTCGGTTATTCGGGCGCGCTTCCGCAGATTCTGAAAAAGAGCGGAGTAAATCGCTTTTTTACCTGTAAGCTTTCGTGGTGCGAAACCAACAAGTTCCCGCACGATCATTTTCTGTGGCAGGGTATCGACGGCAGCGAGATTTTCGCGACGCTTTCGCAAAGCTATGTGAACAAGCTTGACCCCAAACGGATCATGAGCACCTGCAAGGAACATATCGATAAGGATTATTCGTCTATGACGCTCAGCACCTTCGGTTACGGAGACGGCGGCGGCGGACCGACCGAGGATATGCTCGAGCAATATCGCCGCCTTGAAAAGGGCATCCCCGGTATGCCGAAGGTTCACATCGAACACGCCGGAAGCGCCATGACAAAAATCGAAAACAATTTCCGCAAAAATGCAAAGGAATTGCGCTTTACCCCACGTTGGAAGGGCGAGCTGTATTTTGAAATGCATCGCGGCACGTATACTTCGATGGCGCATAACAAAAAGTGCAACCGCAAAAGCGAACTTTTGTATCAAACTCTTGAAAATGCCGCTGTTACGGCTTATACGCTCGGCGTAAAGAACGATTATCCCAAAGAGCTTTTGGACGAAAACTGGCATACGATCCTGAAAAACCAATTTCACGATATTCTGCCCGGTTCTTCGATCCGAGAAGTATATGACGTCAGCGCTGCGGAATACGAAAGGGTGCTGAACGAGGGTGGGGAAGAGTTGGACAAAACGATAGCGGCACTCGCCGAAAATATCGCCGAAAGCGGAACGCTGGTTTATAATCCGTCGCCGTTTAAAGCAAGCGGTGTCATAGAAACCGAAAACGGCTTCCGTTTGGTATCCGATATTCCCGCGCACGGTTACAACTGTCTCTTATACACATCTCCGAGCC